>PVBE010546704.1_pt1 | contig 15781 bp, 18 predicted proteins | sample 1631181 | NCBI WGS metagenome assembly PVBE01 (sample SAMN08397723, study PRJNA350692) | Marine metagenome, whole genome shotgun sequencing project. | isolation source: water | place: Pacific Ocean | collected 2012-04
CATTTCTAATTAAAATTACAAATTTAAAAAAAAGAATGGATAGAAAAAAAAAATAAATTAAAATATTATAAATTTTTAAATTCACTTCCTAAGAAACTTAACAAACTTTATTTTTCAAAATTAAGAGGAAAATTTAAATTAAACAATAAATCAAAAAAGAAAAGTGGATTTGACCCAGTTACAAATATAGATAGAGCGTTCGAGTTATATTTAAGAAAGGAAATTTTAAAAAAATTCCCAAATGATGGTATTATAGGTGAAGAGTTCATGCAAAAGCAATTACAGGTAAACGACAAGAGATGTTTATTAAAGGTCGGTTAGGTCTGGTTATTGATTCAACTGCAAGAGATATCAAAAATGTTTTAAAACAGAAAATCTTATTAGAAAAAATAGGTTACGAAACTGCAATGGTATTCGTAAATACTTCCTTAGAAACTGCATTAGATAGAAATAGAGAAAGAGAAAGAAGTATACCAGATAAGATTGTAAAAGACAATCATGCAAAAGTTCGTTCAAACATGGGTAAATTACAGAATGCATTTGGTCGTGCAAACTTTTTTATCATTGATAATGATGGTGATGTATCAGATTTAAATAAGAATACAACTAAAGTATTTCCTAGACTACAATCTTGGATAAAAGGATTTCCAGATAATAAGATGGCACAAGCATGGAAAACTGCACTAACAATGAAACCTATGAAAAATGTTGCACTTGCAGCTGAATACGAACATCCAGCAGAAATGGAGAAAAGGTTAGAAATGAAAGAGCAAACCATTACAGAGGCAGTATTGAATGTTACTGTAGACCCAAACAGAGATATACCAACTACTCGACCAGCACAACAGGCTGCATTTAAAATCGTAGCTATTGCAAAGAAAGAATATGGATTAAAGGCAGTGGCCTTGGATAACCATGTAAGACTTCAAGGTGTAAAGAGAAATATTGATAACTTCCAAAAAGACCAAAGAATTATCTCTAAAAAAGTTAAAATGAACATTGACAATCACGATAAGACCACTCCACAAATAGACAAAATGTTGAATAAAGAACTTAAGAAAAAACATGCATTGCCTGAAACTAAATCTTATAATTTTAAAAAATTTAACGAAGATAGAGCAACTGATGCACTTAAACAAAAGCAACAAAGAGAAAAAGAACAGCTTAAAGACAAACATGATAGAGAAAATGACAGAGATAGGTTGAGAATTACCAGAGATAAAAATAAAGAATCAGGCAATCAACAAGATGAATCAAAAGATGTATCTCCAGAAGTCATGAAGACCAAAGAAAAGATTTATAAAGACCTCAAAAAGAAAAGAGAGTACTTTGAAAAAGAGTATGGTGAAAAGGCAGATGAGGTCATGCATGGTACAGCAATGAACATGGCAAAGAAACAACATAAAGTTGCAGAAGGTAAATTCCAAACAGAACTATCAAGACAACTACAACTTGAAGTACTTTCAATGCAACAAAGAAGAAAGATTGGTATGAGAATGAGGAGACTTTCAAAGAAAATTGCAAGAGCAAAAGAAAGAAAGAAAAAGAGAATGAAAGACCCAAGAGCTCTTAAAACCAAAGCACAAAAACAAGCAAGAGCAGTTCTATTTAAGAAAATGTCTGGTGGTAAAGCATCTGGTGACTTATCAATGGGAGCTAGAATTGCAATAGGTAAAAAACTTGATAAAAAGAAGGGTGCAATAGCAAAACTTGCAAAAAAACTTATGCCTAAAGTCAAAAAAGCAGAAATTGAAAGATTAGCTGCATTTAGACAGAAACAGAATCAAAAAGATAAACAGTAGTAGAATTACTGATATATATAAATACTATAGGAAAGATTAAACAGGAGACCACAATGTCAGATATACAAGACAGATTAAAATTCAACAGTGGGACTGATAAAGTCACAAAATCTGTGGCAGACGCGGTCTCGGATGTACTTAATTCTGGACAAGCACCTCAAACTCGTATGGAGAAAGCAGCTGCATTACATAATTATCCTTTACAGGATAAACCAGAAGTTGCAGAAGCATTCACAAAAGAACTACAAGAACTTAGAAAAGCAGTAAATGATGATAAAAAACAATTCGTCATGGCTGCTCGTAAAGCAAAAGCTGATGGTAAAAAAACCTTCGTGTTTGCTGGTAAAGAATACCCTTGTACAGTTGGTGAAGAAACAGTTGATGAAACTAATAAAAACGACAAATCAGATGATGGTGAAGGGTTAGACGCAGTTCAACCTAAAGCTGTTAAGAAGAAGTTTAAAGACAGAAAGGACAAGGACATCGATAACGATGGAGATACAGACGATTCTGATAAATTCTTGCATAAGAAAAGGAAAGCAATTTCTAAAGCAATGGATAAAAAAGAAGATGCATCTGAAACAAAGTATGATGCAAGAAGTAAGTCCTTTAAAGAAACACTTCGTAGACTTGGATATGTTAAGAAAGATTCATTAATTTACGACAACAAAAGAAGCGGAAAATAATTATGTCATATAGAGATGTCAAAACAGTTCGTTCTGTAGCAGATGCATACAGGTCTATGTATGTGAAGCCTAATGAAGATATATTAAATGAAGAATTGATTGACGCTCTTATTGAAGATGTTCGTGAAGAAGAAAAAAATCTTCAAGAAGGAACATGGGCAATACCAGATTCATATAAAAAACTATACAATTTACAAGTAGCTTTTTTACAAATGCCATCAAAAGCTAACCCAGCAAATGCAAAGAAAATGGCCAAACAGATATACCCTTTATTTGGTGATGATTCGTTCTTTGATGATTTACTAAGAGTAGAGTTGGGTAAAGATGGTGCTGAAAAAGATGATTTAAGAAATTTAATAGTCAAACATTTAGAACCTTGGGGTCTTAAATTTAAGAAAGGTTCTAAATATCAAATTACACATGCACCAAAATCTTGGTTAGATAATATGACTAGTAATCCAGCTGAATCAGTAGATGAATCAGCTAAGAAGAGAATGTCTTCTAAATTCAGAGTTAAAAAACTACCATCTATTAAATTCTCTTTTGATAAAGATAAAATTGATGAAAGAGTCAGTGGTGATGATACTCCAATGTCTATGATGGTTCATAGTAAAGATTTAGATGTCTTTAAAAAGTTAAAAGTAATTGCATCAAAAGCTGGAGTTAAACTTGCAAAAGAACTTAAAGGAATTAAGGTTACTGGCCCAGTAAAAAGTTTAATTAGATTTACAGAACTAATGAGTAAAGAACCTTCATTCAAAAAAGAAGCAATGGGATTCCCTCATATAGAAATTAATGAATCAGTTAAGTATGATGAAAATATACTTAAGTCAGTTAAAGACATATATGCATCATTAGAAAAATTTGGAATAGAAGGTGGCATTGTAGAAGATATTGACGAAGCATTTTCAAAGAAACCAAAAAGTGGTGCAGAAGTTGCTAAGATGATGATGAAGAATAAAGCAATGAAAGGTTTTGCTAACAAAGTTAAGAAAATGAAAACAGTTACCGCTGTTCAGTTAGATAAAATGTTGCCAGATTATGTCTCAGGCGGAGATATTCATGCAATGTTTGAAAAAGTTAAAGATGGTAAGTTAGACCCACTATCTAAAATGGGTAAATCTAAACTTACTGGTGCAGAAATACAAAAGTATTATAGAGATAATCCAAAACAGAAAGCAGCTGCAAGAGATAAGTCAGTTAAGAAAGCAATTGAACTTGCACTTGATTTAAGTGGTGCAACTAACTATGCAATCAAAGAAATAGAGAAAATCAAAAGAGGTTTATCTAAACTACCAGCAGTTAAACTTGCAATACAACATGCAAATGAAGAAAAAGAATTTACAGGTCATCATGTAGTTATTGAAGCATTAAGTTCAACTGATATGATTAAGTTAAAAGCATATGGTAAAATGTTAGCAAAAATTACTAAACTACCATTTGATGAAAAAACTCCAGAAAAAAGTATTGATAAACTAATGGGTCAAATTTGGAAACAAAAACATAATCCATCAAATTGGGAAAGACTTCATAAGATGGTTGGTATGATGAAAAGTATCGGTGTTAAGATGCCTTCTCTAAAAGGTAAGTACATGGGATTAGACCCAGTAACTAAGAAAGCAATATTCTATACAGAGGATACCAATGAGTTAATAGAATGGCATCAAAAGATAGAAGACATCAAAGAAGATATTGAAGAAATTGTAGAAGCACAAGAAATGAAAGATGCAGATGTAAAGAAGATTGCACAAATGACAGACAGAAACGACCACAATGGTTCACTAATGCACCTTGCAAAACTTCTGGGTGATAGAAAAGCTGGTGAGGCATTGAAAGGTATAATGCAAACACATAAAGCATTAGGTCATATGCCAAAAGGATTGATTGATACTAGAATGGCAATATTCGATGACCTTATGAAGCAATCTAAAAAGAAATATAGAAATCATTCTGACATCTACAATGCATTGTAGGAGTCACCATGCAGACTTTCAAAGAAAGAAACTATAAAAAAGAATACGAAAACTACCACTCAAAACCAGAACAAAAGAAACGAAGGGCTGGTAGAAACAAAGCACGAAGACAACTAAAAGATACCAAAGGTATCGTTGGTAAAGATGTCCATCACAAGGACAATAATCCTATGAATAACGATAAATCAAACCTTTCAGTGGTAACACAAAAATACAATAGAACTGAACCTAGAAGAAGGAAATCAGTTGGTATGTCAGAAGTAATGCAACAAGAAGCTCGTGCATTCCATGACTTCGGTGCAAACAGTCCAGCTGCAAATAACAAGATAAGAGATATTGCAAACAAAGCTAAAGACTACAAAGATGCAATAGATAAAATAACAAATCATGCTCAAGGAACTTCTACTGCAAGTAAGAAGTTTGCACAAGCAGTTGGTGCTGGAAAATTTACAGACTGGAGTCCAGATAAAGACATTGCACAAAATGTCAAAGACTTTATTCAACAAAGAGATAGGGTTAAGAAATTAGGCCCTCGTGCAAATGACCCAGATGCAAACCTTCAAGTACAACTTAAAGGTGCAGAAGATTTAAGAACTGGAAGTGATATTACATTAGATGATGGTAAAAAGATTAAAGTAACTCAGAAGAATGCAAAGATAATTAACATGGCATTGGGTAGAGTAAAACCACAAATGAGAGTACAATTAATAAAACTACTAGGAAAGAACAAACAATCTTTCATGAAAGCTCTTGGTGCAATTAAAAGGAGTCTGGCATAATGGCTTTAATTAACGAAGGTCAAAGAAGTAATGTATCTCTTGCAGATGCAAGAACACACCTTTCTGCAGCTAGTTCTGGTGCAATTTCTATGGCAGACTTAGGTTCATATGAACATGCAGCTAATTCTGCAACAGCTGATGTGTATGATATAGGTTCGGCATATCACACTAGACAATATTTTCTACATGGAAACAGAGTAACATCTGCAAATAATGGTTCACCAGCAGCATTATCAGACCAACCAATAATTATGGACTATAATCATGGAAGATATAAATCTTCAAATACTGCAACTCCATCAAATGTAGCTTTACAACAAAGAAATACATCTGGTACTATGGATGCTGGTTCAAATATAGCTTTAGGTAATTATGTGGGAATATCTGATTTACCAATCACAACAGACCAATGTGGTCAAACTCGTGGAATAAAGGCTGGATACAGTTCTGGTGTATCTAATTATGCTCCAGACGCAGGTGGTATTAATTTTACATCAGCTCACAATTCAAGTAATGCAACAATTTCTGGTAAGTACATGACACCAGATATGTCAGATGCTGATACTATGGGTTATTCTGTAACTCAAACATATCACAATAATCAATGGACACAAATTGGTTTAAACACAGTTGCTGCAGCTGGAGATAGGGTTGTAGTTGTTGTAATTAGTGGTGGTGGAGACATGTATACTTTCACTGGAGACCCAATATTTCTTAGAACTGATGGTAATAGTTCAATATCTGGTACTACAGTTGAAACAAATTATGGGCCAACTAAAAATGAATCTGGAACAGACACATGGGCTGCAGTTTATTCTGCTGTAGTTGGTTCTGGTGGTGGTGCAACTCAAGTTGGAGTTAATCCTTATCATAGTAGTACACAACGATATCAATTTCATACCTTTGTTATTAAAGGCCCAAGTAATGGTATTACAGGCACAGCAGCTTTAAAATATAACACAGCAGGTACTACCACAACATCTGGTACTACTTCTGTTGCAGCTACTTCTGCAATGTATTCTAATAAGCAATATTGGAATGTTTCTGTATCTGGTTCTCCTTTTACTTCTAATGGTATGGCAGCTGCAATTGGTCAATCATCTGCTAGTACTACTGTTAACTATGATGTGAGAATGCAAGGACAAAATCAAAACAATAATACAACAGGTGCATGGCATACTACTATAACAGGTGGAAGAGCAGGAATCGGTAATATTACATCCAAATACGCTCAACCAGGCTTCATAGGATATACTCCAGGCCATGGTGTTAAAGCATGTCGTCAAGATACTCATTGGGTAATGGTTCAAGGTTGGAGAGGATAAGTAGGAAATTATATTATGGCATATAGACAAACAAACACATTAAGACCAACAGAAGAGCAATTCAAAGAATTGTTTGATTTACAAATTAATACTTTTTGGAAACATAAAGCATATACTTATTATGACCCACAATTAGTTTTTTCAAGTAAAGAAGAAATGAGAGACATGATTTGTGAATGGAGTTTAAATATTTCAACCTTTTTTCAGATGTGGTGGGAAGATGATACCTTATTAGGATTTAGGTCTTTTCTACCATGTTCCACACCAGAAGATGTAGTTGGTGGTGGTGTTCAAACTGCAACACCAGATGGCCCTATTTCAAAAATTATCGGAGAAGGATACGAAAGAACAACATTAAGAACTGATATCTTTATAGGTAGACCAGATTCAACAGGAAGTCAAGAAAACTGGATGTTCAAGAGACCAGAAGTTGCACCAGTTTGGAATAACAATGATGGTGAGTCAGTACACCAAGCAATGATAGACAATGGTTTTGAAAGAGCATATTCATGTGCCCATGGTATGGTACAAAAACAACATCTCTGGAATAATAGAGATACAGATGCAATTAAACATGACATATTCCTTAAATATGGATATAGTTTTAGTGAAAGTAGAGAATTAGGTTTTGACCCAGACGAACAAAAATCATTTATCTACAGATTAGTCGGTGGAGAGAGTATAGGATGGCCTCCAATTCATTCATCATATCATCATCAAAATACAACAAGACCAGATAAGGTTGAAAGACCTTTTATGGTAACAAGGGATGACCCAAACAAACCACAAGAAGCACCTATACCAAAGGAAGGTTAATAAATAATTCTATATTATGAACATACTTTTTATTGAGATGGAACACCACAATCTTCATTTTATGAAGAAACTGGTAGAAGATGGTAATACAGTCTATACACAACAAACTGATTCCAAAAACTATTTAGAATCATTCGGAATTACTTCAATTACAGAAATGCCTCATCAAATCTGGGCAACAGATTTAGTCGATATAAAAGATTATGAAGCAGCTGGAAATGGACTTCCACCAATTCTTGCAGAAAGATTTTCACAAGTTCTAGACAAATATAAGATAGATTTAGTTATAAACACATATCCACCTTTTAATGAAATCATGCATTCAAAGGATTGGGGTGTAGATTTTGTTTCTGCAAGTCCAGATGCAATAAAATTAGAACAAGAAAAAGTCTTTGCAAATTCATTTGCACGACATTGTGGTATGGACATTCCTCAAATATTACAGAGAGGTTCAAATCATAGAGAAATAGACATATCTGATTTACCTAAAAAATTTGTTATCAAACCTAGTAATAGATGGACATCAGCTACAGTTATTGAAGATAAAGAATTATTAAGGGCCTTTCCTTTAACTCGTCATTTATTTTCTGCTGCCCATCATGATGTAAATTACGATTACTATATTGAAGAATCAATAAAAGGATTAGAAACCAATATCTCATATATAATGTCAGATGGTAAATGGGCATTTACCTTTTCTGAAACATGTGATGAATCAAAAGCAAAACAAATACATAATGTTAATCCACAAGTTTGGTATGCAAATACCATAATAAATCAACTTGACCCAGAGATTGATAAGATGGTAAGAGATAATGTTGTAGAATACCTCAATCAAGCTGCAAAGTTAGGCGGTACATATGAGGGAAGTATTACTCAAATGTTAGGAGAAGATGGTAAATTATATTTCTTAGAGAACAATTGTAGACCATATGTTAACAATACATTCCCTATTCCTTATACAGGTAATGAGTACTTGGATGCATTTAGATATAATCCTAAGAAGATAGGTGATTGGTTTGAAGGTAGAAAGTTTCCTAAATTAGTATTACAAGGCCCTAGGATTGGACGAGATAATGAGGGTGTTGAGTATCCTATACATTTACACACTAAATATAATATTGCAGAACCCACACCTATAGAGATAATTGATGGAAAACATATTGCAACTAGAGGTGGGGTGGTGATAGTATTTGAGGATGAAATCAATATGGATTTTATAAATGAAGTTGAAAAAGATTCAGATTTAAGAGCATATTGGGGTGACTAAGATTTTAAAACTTATAAATACAATAGTATAAACAAAAAAGTTTCTCATACAGGGAACTAAAAATGAGGAGATAATTATGTCTTTATGGGGTAATTCAGATGCAGACGAAGCCAAACCTAAATGGTTGACAGCTGCAGAAAAAAAACTAACCTTTGCAGATGCAAGAGGTTGGGTATTTAAGAAGTCTGATAATCATCAAGAAGAAGTTCTCTGTGCAATCGGTGAACTTGCGACTTCTATAGGTCAAGCAGACATCACAGACATCGCATGGGTCACTACTGCTTTTGATAAATCAGATGGTGGTACATTAACTGCAACAGTAACTTTCAATGAGAAAGTAACAGTAAGTGGTAATCCTACTTTATCAGTAACTAATGGTAACCAAGGTTCTGGTTCTGGTAGAGGGCCACATGTACTAGTTTACACTAGTGGTTCAAGTACTAACAAACTTACATTCGCACTTGCAATTGCAGCTGGTAATAATGCTACTAACGCAAATGATGTATTAAGTTTTGGTGCAAATGCACTTTCACATGCTGGTGGTTCAACAATTGTTGATAAATCAGAAGGTGGAAACGCAACTATTACTAGTTCAGCAGGTATAGGTACTGCAGCTGGTACAATTACAGTAGCTGCTTAATAGGAAAATATTATGAAATCATTCAAGAAATACATGGATGAGAACTACGAAACAGATGGTGGTGGATACAAACTGAACAGAGATGTTACAGGTCGTGTCCCCACTGATGACCTTCATAGATTTTCATCAGACAGTAGTGTCTTAAACAAGTTGAATACTTGGATAGGTGATATTGCAATGCGTGAACACATTAGTGTTGAAGCTTCATTGCAACAATTATTCAGAAAAGTTGAACAAATCGGAATCGAATTTGATGCTTCTATAGAAGAAGACATATCTGATACTGGTTCTAAAGACTTACCAATCACACAATATGGTGGTAGATTTGGTAAAGACGAAGAAGGTGATATAGAAGATAATTTTGTATCTGCCAAAGGCCCAGACCTAAAATTGCATGTTGAGTGGGAAAGACTTCCAAGCAAGATGTATAAAGTTTTTGCAGAGATTAAATAACTTTTCTTATAATCCACCTATATACTAGTACAATAACTAGGATATAAATTATGAAATTATTTGAGAAGTTGACAGATGAAAACTTCACCATGTTTGCAATGCAGTGTTATGATAACCCTCAATGCACATCCATGGAAGAATTCATGGAAGACCTTAGAAGGTTTAGATATCTAAAACGACTGTTAAGAAGGTATTACAACAATGGTGAACTCAGAGAAAGATTGATTCTCAATCATCTCATCGTCATTTTCAACATATTTGGATTCAGTAACTCAATTAAGATGTTAGAATTCAAAATCGATGAAGAGTACTGGCCAGTGCTAAAAACTTGTTTAATTTTTATGGATTATGTCAAAGAGGACTGGAAATCTAATATCCCAGTTGATATGGAAGTAGCACAGGTATTAAGAGAGTTATGAAACAGGTTAGATTACAAGAAGGTGCAATGGGTGTAGTTGATACAGTCATAGTTTTTCGTATCCTTAAGATGATGACCAGAAAATGGGAAGAGATGGATGCATTTAAGTTGGGTCTCATCGATGATAGTGGTAAAAGAATCAAATCAAAAAAACCCAAAACCTCAGAAGAAAAAAACTCCTTCACACTACTTCACAGATTAGTATTTAATTTAAAGAGAGTCTTAGAACTACTACCATTCGGTAGAACAAGGCTTGCATCTTACGCTGCATCGTTAGCACTTCTCAAAGAACATTTCAATATCGATGGGAAATATCTAGAAGAATCATTCTACACATACTTAAAAGAAAATGATTTAGCCCTTGACTTATTAGAAGGTCATGATAATATGAATAATCTACAAAAAGGATATGAGTATGAGTTAAGGCAATCAGTTTGGAACGAAGAGGATTGTATTGGTCAAAGAGGAGACCAAGTACAAGTATTAGGAAAGACTGATAATGTTATGGGAGTAGATATATACAAAGTCTACAACATAACACAAGACCAGTCTATGTTAATAACAGGACATGATATTAAATGAATGGATATATGAAGATTACCAAAGTACAAAACCCACCAAAAGATATAATTCAATTTAAAGGAGAAAACTACCCAGTAGAAGACGAGGGAATCAATCCAGAGGATGTAGTTGAAATATTTCAAACACCTTTAACAGGTGCTTACAACTGGGATTACACACTTCAAGATAATAGAATTAGAAAGTTGTACGAATTAGGTAAAGAAAAGAATTGGAATGTAGAAGAAGATATTAATTGGGATTTACCAAATCCAGATGTAGACGAAACTGCATTTCTGTTTTTCAATGAACAGTGGAAAGACCATAAAGAATACAAACATTTATCAATAGAACAAAGAAGAGAATTTGTTAAAGATTTAAATAACTGGACACTTGCACAACTATTACATGGTGAACAGGGTGCATTATTAGTTGCATCTCAACTTACAAGTTGTGCTCCAACATTCAATGCAAAACTATATTCAGCTTCACAAACATTTGATGAGGCAAGACATGTAGAAGCATTCAACAAATATCTACAGACTAGAATAGGGAGAATGTTTCCTATCGGTGCAAACTTAAAAGCATTGTTAGATAAAATCCTTACAGATGAAAGATGGGATTTAAAGTTTATCGGAATGCAAATTATTATTGAAGGACTTGCACTTGCAATCTTCAATACTATAAAACAAACAACTACAGACCCAGTATTAAAAAACTTACTTACTCTAATTATTAGAGACGAAGCAAGACATGTAACCTTTGGTGTTAATTATCTTGAAAGTTTTATACACACATTAACACCTCAAGAGAGAGTAGAAAGAGAAGATTTTTGTTTAGAGGCTTGTACAGTATTAAGAAATAGATTCAAACAATATGATGTTTGGGAAAAATGGGGATTTGATATTGAATATACAGATGCATACATTACTAAAAATGCATTGAATACTCAGTTCCAAGAATTACTATTTACTAGGATTATGCCTAATCTTAAGAAGGTTGGACTACTTCCAGATAGACTTTTACCTAAATATGATATGTTAGGAATTTCTAAGTTTTCACTTGGAGATTCAGATTATGAAACATCATGGGAAGAATTGAGTAAACCCTTAGAGATAGTAAAATGAGAGTAAAAAGGTTTAAAGAAGTAATAGAAGATGCACCAGCGAATGCAACTGGAGCTGCAGTTGCAACTAATGAACCTATTGTTCGTAAAAAGAAAAAGAAAGATAAAAAGCATGCAGACAGTAGAGAAGTAGGGACACCAGAATTACTTAAACATTATCAAGATGGAACTCCAGGCCAAGCAAATAATCCTTTTGTAACAGAAGGTGTAAATAAAGATGCAATTAAAAAACAGTTAACAAAAGTTAAGGGTTTGTCAAAAAAAGGTGCAGAAATGATTTTACAATTACCACAGCCTACACTTATGGCATTGGTAAATCAACTTTCATTATTAGCAGGTGATGAACCAGAACATCCACCTCATGTTAAAGACAAAGAGAAAGAAAAGAAGAAAGTTGTTCTTAAAGGTTCACTTGCATCTGTAAATGAAGCAAGACTTATGACAGATGGTAAGTTAGTGACAACTATTGACCAAGTACTTGGTGCAATTGTCAAAAGACTTAAATCTGAAATGGGTAAAAGATATCAGAAAGATAAAAAAGATGGACTTGCATATATCAACTCTATTGCAAAAATGGTAGGAATGTCTGCAACTGATAAGAAACAAACAAAAGGTAGATTGTTCTTAAAGTTGTCAGAGAGGGAAGATTATAATGAAAAACTGGATAATTAAAATCTGGGATTGGATTAAATGTGCGTTCTGGTGGTTCATAGATTTATTCAGAACAAGATATGAAGTCACAGTATCATTCAATAAAGAATGGGGTGATGCAGATGATAGAACTTACATTGCTAAAAAACTTATCAAACAAAAAGAGAAACATCTCAAATTCAGAAATGAAGATAATGAGGTGATTGAATATAGAAGTGCAGCTGGGCTGAACTATATAATAAAGGAACTATAAAAATGAATATAGAAAAGATAATAGCAGAACATATTGGTTGTGACCAAGACATGATTAAAGACGATTCAAACTTTGTAGAAGATTTGGGTGCAGACTCACTTAACATTGTTGAAATAGTTATGGGAATTGAAGAACACTTTGATATAGAGATTCCAGATGATGATGCAGAAACATTACATACAGTTGCAGACTTAAAGAAATATATTGAGGATAACTCATAATGCAACAAGTATTGATAGGAATCATTCTGGTACTAGGACTTGGTTCTTGGTATCTATTTAATGAAAACCAAACCCTAACTGCAAACAACCTTGCACTTGAAGGTGCAGTACAAGAACAACAGGCAGCCATGGATGCAATGAGAGAGTCCTTTGAAAAACAAGGTAGAGCATTGAACCAAATGAGTAGAAAGAATGCAGAGATTGAACAGGAAATGAATCAATATCTAGACATTTTTAGAAGACATAATTTAAACCAACTTGCAGTTGCAAAGCCTGGCATGATTGAAAAAAGAGTTAATAATGCAACAAAGCAAGTTTTTGAGAGTATAGAAAATGATAGCAAAGAATTGGACTCACTTGATGACCCTTCTGCTGACATCAACCCTAATAATTAGTGGTTGTTCGTTAATCCCAACTAAGAAAGTAGAAGTAGTCAGTAAACCATTAGAGATTGAAATAATTCAACCTACGATGCCTAGGAACATTGATTTGAAAGAACCAAAGTTCTATGTGGTATCAGAAGCAAGGATAACTAACCCATGCGTCAAAGACGAAGAAACTGGAAAAAGAGACTGCTCGCTAGGCAAAGAAAATCCAGATTGGCCAGAAGGCTACACATATCTAGACAGATTCTTAGATGATATGAAGAAAATGAACTCTGGTGATGTTGTATTTGTTGCAATGTCAGTCGGAGATTATGAACTCATGTCATATAACATGCAAGAACTACGAAGATACATCAGAGAAGTACAAGAAGTTGTAGTCTATTACAGAAATGTCACTATTAAGAACCCAGATGGTTCTACCTCAGAAGGCAAAGCTGCAGTCATAACAAAAAACTAAAACCAATGTCTAACTATTCGTAAGAGAGAGCGAATAATTACCTTGACAAATCCCAAAACTATAGTATTATAGATATATGTCTTTGTGGATTGATAAAAAATATCTTAAATTAGTATCGCCTCGGTTGAGGAATGTGAAATGGAAGGATGATAAACTCCTAAACCATTCATGTACCTATTGTGGAGATAGTTCTAAGAGTCAGTTGAAAGCAAGAGGTTATCACTTTCAACATAAGGATACTTATGTCTATAAGTGTCATAATTGTGGTCATTCGACCAATATAGGTATCTTTTTAAAAGACCACGATAGTATGTTGCATAAACAATGGGTCATGGAGAAGTTCGGTAAAAAGAACGATACCAGACCAGTTGCACAGCAGAATATGACTTTTGAACCACCAAAGTTTAAAAAGAACCCACTTGCAAAATATTTAAAAGCAACCAAGAGTGAGTTGTGTTTGGAATACCTTGAATCTAGACAAATTCCAGAGAAATGGTGGGATGACTTTTATTTTGTTCAAGAGGCTCAAAGTCTAGATTCTATAAATTATAAGTATAATAGGAGAGTTTTAGGAAATGACCCAAGACTAGTTCTACCCTTCTATGATAGACAGAAAAATCTTATAGGAATTACAGGTAGGGCATTAAATGATTCACAACTGAGATATTTAACATTACGATTCGATGAAGAAAAACCACTTATTTTCAATCTCGACAAAGTTGATTTCAACCAACCTCTTTATGTTGTTGAAGGGCCAATTGATTCTCTATTTTTGGACAACTGCATTGCAGTCGCAGGTTCAGACTTTTCCAAGGTAACAAACGAAATATCTAAGAGTAACTCTACTCTTATCTTTGATAATGAACCTAGGAATAAAGAAATCGTCAAAAAGATGAAGACGATGGGTGACCTTGGGTACAAAGTTTGTGTTTGGCCAGAAACAATAAAAGAGAAAGATATCAATGATATGGTACTCAATCAGATACCAGATATCATCGATGTGATTAAGAATAACACTATGCAAGGATTATCGTTAAATCTTGCAATCAACAACTGGAGTAAAGTATAGTGAATGGTAATGGATTAAGTATTACAAAGAGGGATGGGTCAAAAGAGAATCTAAATCTAGAAAAGATACACAGAATGGTTGAAGCTGCATGTGATGGTATCAATGGGGTATCTGCATCACAGGTAGAAATGAGTGCAAATCTATCATTTTATGATGGAGTCACAACACAAGAAATACAAGATACTCTAGTTAAGTCTGCATCAGATTTAATATCATTAGACACACCAAACTATCAATATGTTGCATCAAGATTATTATTATTTGCAATTCGTAAAGATGTGTTTAACACTAAGTGGAAAGATAGTAAAATATATCCACCATTAAAAGATATAGTAGAAAGAAATATCAAGCATGGTGTATATGATAAAAGTATTCAAAAGTATTATGATGATAAGGAATGGGATAAACTAAACTCATATCTTAATCATAATCGTGATATGATGTTTGCTTACGCAGGTCTCAGACAAGTCGTAGACAAATATTTGGTACAAGACAGGTCGTCTGGTAAGTTATATGAGACACCTCAGTTTATGTATATGTTAATTAGTGCAGTTCTATTTAAGGACTACCCAAAAGATACGAGGTTAAATTATGTTAAAAAATATTATGACGCGATTAGTCAATTTAAGATTTCAATCCCTACACCAATTATGGCAGGGGTTAGAACTCCTCTCCGCCAGTTTGCTTCTTGCGTTTTGGTGGATAGTGACGATACTCTTCCAAGCATTTTCTCTAGTGACATGGCTATTGGTAGGTATGTTGCACAGAGGGCTGGAATTGGTATTAATGCTGGTAGAATTCGTGGAATCAATTCTAAGATTAGGGGCGGAGAAGTCCAGCACACAGGAGTTATTCCTTTTCTCAAAAAATTTGAATCCACAGTCAGATGTTGTACACA
>PVBE010561424.1_pt1 | contig 15781 bp, 8 predicted proteins | sample 1631181 | NCBI WGS metagenome assembly PVBE01 (sample SAMN08397723, study PRJNA350692) | Marine metagenome, whole genome shotgun sequencing project. | isolation source: water | place: Pacific Ocean | collected 2012-04
AGCGACAAGTGTAAATGACAGATTTCAATCGGCTGATGAATTAATGGATGCTATTGATGAGGTGGCAGATCAGCTTACAGATACTGGTGATCAAACATTAGCAACCAGGGTTATGCCTAGGACAATAAGATCATTGTCTAGACGTAATTCTATTTGGAAAAGAAAAAACACATGGGTGACAGGAGTTGCAGTTGTAGCCGTTTTGGCTATCGTTGGATTCGCTGCCAGCACAATGTTGGGAGGGGGATCCGCCGTCGGTCTGGCAACAGGTGTAACTGATACAACAGAATCCTCTTTGGTGCCTCAAGCCCCAATCATAATACCTGAAGAACCCGAATTGGCGGCTAACCTACCAATCGCAGAAAATGTCCTTTTTTCTTCTGGCCCCAATCCTGACTACGTATACGCACAAATCTCGATTCCAGCTGTTGCTGATGTAGGTCACCTATCCAATATCTCTGCATCTACAAGAGACCTTGACGGTAATGAGGCAAAGTTGAACGTAGCAAGTGTAAAAACAGATGGATTAAGGGCGCCTCTAAACGTTATTTTCCTGAGAGCAATGGAAATAACCGTTGATGCGGGTGAAGTTGTTACAGACACTTTACCGGGCATAATTGAGTTCCAAGTCAAAAGACAATGGATAGAAGAATCCGGAATCCAAAAAAACGATATCGGCCTTTACCGCTTCAAAGATGAGTGGCAGATTTTGCCAACAATACATGAAGGTTCATTTATTGGATCTGAAGATTTATTTTACGAAAGATTTTCAGCCACAACTCCAGGGTTTTCTAGATTCGCCATAGGCCTTACCCTTCAAACTCAAGATGCTCAGTCTATCGCGCCTGACTCAAGCAAAGAAACTGCTTCCCCTCAACAACCTCCAGCTGATTCCCCTATTCAACCTTCAAAACCTCAATCAGCCAACGAATTTCCTGCTGCTACGCCCCTTACTCCTACGCCCCTTGCATTAGTTGGTTTACAGACAACTGAAGTCCCAACACCAGAACCTATGCCGACCCAATCTGTGCCAACACCGATCCTGGCTGCGGTAACGCCTCAGACTTCTGTAGAGGCATTACCAACACAAGAACCACTCCCTACAGCTACTCCCATACCTCCAACACAAGTCCCTACCCCAACACGAGTCCCTCCAACATCGACTCCTACCCCGAGCCCCACACCTGTCCTTGCCGAAAAAGTGAAAGACGGGTCTTTAATTCAATTGTCGACTACCCAACAAGCTCATATCGAATATCCAGGGGACGTTGATGAATGGATATATGTTCCAAGTTCCTCCATGATCGGAAAGTCCGTAAACATTTCAGGAATCACTGATAATCCTGACTCAGATGGGTATTTGGAATTTCTTTCCCCTTCAGGGGATGTGGTTGGGGAAGATGACGACAGCGGACTCAACATGAATCCTGTTATCAGCAACGCATTGTTATCTGAAAGCGGGGTCTACACCATTAGGTTCATGCTATTAGACGGAACCTCAGGGGGTTATACACTTCAAATAGAACCTGCGGACTCAAATCTTCTAACACCCACTGTCACTCTGACACCTACACCTACACCTACACCTACCATCACTCCTATTCCTCCCATCTCTCACACAGTTTATTTCAAAGATTCTAATCTTGAAGAAGCAGTTAGAAATAGCCTAAGGAATACCATAGGAACAGCACCCGACGAAATAACTTACGGGGATATGGCAGAATTAACGAATCTTGATGCCTATGCAGCCTCAACAGGCGCAATAACTAGTCTTGTTGGCCTCGAGTTTGCAACAAACTTAGAGTCTTTGTACCTGGATAACAACTCCATATCGGACCTTGGTCCTATTTCCTCGCTTACAAATTTACGTTGGGTAGAGTTTTGGGGTAACAATATAAGTGATCTAGGTCCTTTATCTGGGCTAACGAACCTGGAATCCTTGGGTCTAGGCGAAAACTCCATATCGGACATTGGACCTATTTCCTCGCTTACAAACTTAGAGTATTTGTACATGGACCAAAACTCCATATCTGACCTCAGTACTATTTCCTCCCTTACAAATTTACGTTGGGTAGGTTTCAGAAATAACAATATAAGTAATCTTGATCCTCTAGCTGGACTTTCTAATTTGAATAGTTTAGACCTATATCAAAATGAAATATCGAATTTAGAACCACTTCAATCTTTAACCTCATTAACCTATTTAGAAATTAGTGATAATCCTATCTCTGACTACAGTCCAATAACTGAACTCTGTAATGCAACCAATACATATTGCCAAGGCGTCCCTGGTATTTATTTCGAAGATCCTGATCTTGAAGTAGCAGTTAGAAATAGCCTCAGTAATGCGCTAGGTACAGCACCCGATAAGATAACTTACGGGAATATTGCACAATTAACGGTTCTCGATGCCTATACACTCTCGGAAGGTTCAATAACGAGTCTTGTCGGCCTGGAATACGCAACGAACCTGGAAAGCTTGTATCTGTACAACCAATCTATTACCGACCTCGGACCACTTTCGGGGCTCACAAACTTAGAATCTTTGTACCTGGATGAAAACCCCATATCTGACCTTGGGCCTATTTCCTCGCTTACAAATTTACGTTGGGTAGGGTTTTGGGATACCAATATAAGTGATCTAGGTCCTTTATCTGGGCTAACGACCCTGGAGTCCTTGAGTCTAGGCGGAAACTCAATATCCGACCTCAGCCCTATTTCATCGCTTACAAACTTAGAATCTTTGTACCTGGATGAAAACTCCATTTCTGACCTAAGTCCTACATCCGCGCTTACAAATTTACGTTGGGTAGGTTTCAGAAATAACAATATAAGTAATCTGGATCCTCTAGCTGCACTTTCTAATTTGAATAGTTTAGATCTATACCAAAATGAAATATCGAATTTAGCTGCGCTTCAATCTTTAACCTCATTAACCTACTTGGAAATTGGTGAAAATCCCATCACTGACTACAGTCCAATAACTGAACTTTGCAATGCAACCAATACATATTGCAGCGGAGTGCCTGTACTTACACAAACCACAGTTTCATATCCAACTGACTTAACCGTAGCGGATCTAGCAGGGGGAGGATATGGTGGCAACTACCAGATGAACGGATCTTATAACGGGCGCCCAGTTTGGACCAATCCTCTTGGCGGAGATACAGGATATGAACCTCGCCACATTTTCTTTAGTCCCCAACAGGTCGTGTCATCTAACGGTACCTGGGTTATTCAGTCGGGATCCCCCACCGATGAGTGGGACGCTGGCGGCTACTATGACTGCCAAGGTCTTCCCTGGGAAGAATGCTCCCCTGGATGGGAAGGTTTTAAGTTAGATGTGACTGTTGAGGCCAGTACTGCATGGCAGGAATGGCAAGACTCACCATAATGATGAGGGTGACCTCCGGCCGTTGCCCTCAGGAAGTAATGGCAAGAAAACTCAACTGGTTTAACCCAACCTTCTGCCCACAACCTTTGCGATCGATAATCTTCTTACTAATTGTTCCGAAATTCGCATAGTTCCTACTCATTTTCTTGCAATAATGGTTCCAAGTGGTTTCAAGATCACGGCTGTTGCAAATAGGCTAAGGACAATCATATGGCTAGATGTGAAAACTGCGGTCACGAAAACCCTGGTTCGAATCTATTCTGTACGAGTTGCGGGACCAGTTTAGCTACAGAAAATATCTCTAGCCATTCTGTTTCAACTGCCCCAGAAGAAACTCTAAAAAACCCCACATCGACCCTGAACAGCAATCTTAATATGGTTCTGGAAGAATTGCGGAACGTCCTTTTTTCTATAGATGCCCTTAGAAGTTCTGATAGCGAAATACTGGATGATAGCAAGTCTAACCTTGAAAATCGCAAATCAGAGTTACTAATTACTTTAAATCGTATTCTTGAATCTGAATCTAAATTCAAAACTCCAACCCGGATAGAGTATTTCTCTAATTTCTTACAGGAAGTTTTGGAGTCAGACAATTCACTCGAGTCAGAGTCAGAATTATTGGATATCATAAGGTCCAATGACCTTGAGGTAACATCAGATAACGAATCCAAAAGGATCACCGTTAGTCCTCCATCAAACCCGGCTGGCATAGATCCGTCGGTTGTAGAACAACCAATACCGCCATTCTTTGGTTGGTCTCGCCTATGGACAACTCTTTTCTCAGAAAATGCCATGTCCACTTTTCTAGGACTAGGGATATTACTTATGACAGTGAGCTCTCTAGTTCTATTAGTGAATTGGTGGTCAGATCAAAATTTACGACCTTATTTGATTGTATTAGCGTCAGTGCAAATGCTAGCTTTCATCATAATCGGACATATAGTCAAATGGAAGATTGGTCTTCACTTATCTGGTCTTGCCTTTATTACTATTGGAGCTGTTTGGTCCATATTCGCCGCTGGAATGCTTGCTTATCTGACATTTGATCCACTTACGGAATATCCACGAATACCAGGAATTGATCTACAAGTAAATTTGCAGCCATTAGCGTGGCTGATGGTCAGTGGGATCGCGACACCTGTATGGCTTTTACTTGCCTACAGGTACCAGGGTCATATATTGACACAAGGTGCCGCTATATTATTTACCACATCGTCAGTTTTAGTTATTGCGTCATTTGGACATAGATGGGAATTGTGGGAATGGGCAGTCACAACTCTACCATTAATCGCGTTGATGATTCTGTTCCTAAGAAAATATATATATAGAGCCAATCAAAGCAATGCCATGGATCAACTGTTATGGACGGCGCTTGCGATAGGAATTGCATCTCCATTCATTCTTACAGTAAATTATCTTGGAAATTCGGTTGACCATCCTGGCCCAATAGCTTTCTCTTTCTTTTTCACGGCAATCAGTTGTGTATTGGGCTTTAGATTCAGTGGGGTTCGTTGGCTAGAACATGTAACCGCATTGTTTCTCCCTGTGTCTGCGTATTTGTTTTTTTATAACTGGATAGACGATACCGCCCCTTATATTAAAATAATTCTCAGCTCAATCGGATTTATATATTTATACGTAGGACTCAAACCAAGATTTGGTGAATTAAATAAAATAGAACGAGAGTGGCCGATACTCCGCCCCTGGTTTTTGGTTTCGCTCCTTACAATCATTTTCGTTTCTATTCCTTACGGTGTTCCTACGTGGACAAGCGTAACCAGTATGATCACGGGAGCTGTAATTGCTTTTTGGATGGTCAATAAATGGCAAGGAACTCTTTGGCGTTGGATCCCGATCCTACCTCTCATAGCCGGCAGTTTATATTTCCTATCCTCAATCCCAAAGTATTTATCTATATCTTTCATCGATTGTGGATTTTGCGATACGCATCCTTTCCCTCCATTGGTAGCAGCCTTACTTTCCGCAGCCGGACTTTTGTGCTTGCGATTGATCAAAGGCAAATTCAACACCACAACTGCGGTTACTTCCTGGTCGATTTTACTTATATTCACCTCTCTAATCTTATCTATGCCACAAGATCAGGAAGGAGAGATTTCAGGAATAGTGAATAGATCCTATGTGGCTACTCTTCCAATCATAATTCTGTCCCTATTGACGGTTTCGAAGTTGCTGCGTCATCCCTACAGCAAACCTAAATTGGTCTCTTTAAACTTATTTTTACGGCTACCACGGAAATTAACTTTTAATAAAATGGTGCCTGAACGGTCAGTCTCATTACCTGAGTTTGATATCATCTCAAAATTTGCTGCCATGTTGCTAATACCCCTATGGATAATTTCCGTACTTCAATTTGTTTTTGAAATTCAATCCTGGCTGCCATTTTTCGTTCCTGTAATTTGGTGGATTAGCTCGACAGGATTTGGATTGGCGGTTATTAGAGGTAAAACCCGCATGTGGCTTTATCTTTGCTCTGTGGCGATGCATATTGCTGTTTATACAACATTGACATATTCCGCATTTGAAATCAGTACTAATGTAGCTGGATTAGGACTTTCCGCTTTCACTTTATTTTATGCCCTATTTATCTACCTATGTTTCCACAAAGAACTCAAAATCAACAACAGAAACTATCGCTCATTGTTACCACTGTATGTCCCAGTTGGTATGGCCGTAGTTTTCGATTCCCTACTTAGTATTGTGTTATCTGGCTGGAAGACCTGGGATACCTGGGAAGGACTAACTGTATGCGCGATATATACCTTACTTTCTGTTTTAGTTGCCACAATTAGTAAGTCTCGCTTCATACCCTATCTAACTATGGCCTTAATATTCCTAGTAAATATTTTTGCGATCGGAATTGTCGGAGGTACTTGGGGAACGCGGGCAGTGGGGTGGGCAACGCAAGGGTTTGCTTTTTGGTGGCTCGCAATCGGAATAGGAAAATTTTTCGGCCTTAGAACAAAAACTTATCTAACAATATGGATCAATCCTCTCAACAACTCTGCTCATCGGACAGCGTTATTTGCCGCAGGATTCACGTTTTTATCTTTCCTATTTGAATTCCAAGGATCTGGTGAAAATTTACTAGCCCCGACATCGGTTATTTCCATCTTGGGATTACTCTATCTTGGAAAAGCAATTAATGAACGCAATTTGACCAATGGTTACATTGCTGCAATTTCTTTATTAATTAGCTGGTATGTACAAGTACTGGGAAGAGATTTATCAGGTATCCAGTACTACACTATTCCTGCAGGAATATATCTCTTAACTTTAGCTTTCTTCGAAGTTCGCCGAGGTAATTCAAAACCAAACCTTAGTACCACAGCCAATATACTGGGAGTTCTAATCTTAGGTTGCTCTTCATTTCTTCAATCTTCACTAGATTCACAAGGAAATGTTCTTTTCTTTGTGTTACTCACTGGAATTGAAGGCGTCTTACTAACTCTATGGGGATTATTTGCAAAATTCAAAACCGTGTTTATCGGCGGAATATTAACATTCACACTCAATATCCTTTATCAAGTTGCTTTCCTACTATCAGGTTTGAACGGGGCGCTACTTGCCTTAGGAGTGGGCATATTGATTATCTTGACTGTGGTTGTCATAGAACGTACTAAAACTCGGCTTATTGCAAAGAGTAAGGAATGGACTGATGCCCTGGAAAACTGGCACTGGTGAGATCAACTGATACTCTCCATTAAGCTCCAAATATAGCCGATATTGGCACCTTGCATGAGCCTTAAATCGATACCTGTTCTCCTGATTTCGTTATACAGGAATCAAATCAAGGTCCATTACACAAGACAATATTCAAGGAGTCTTTGGTCTTTGAGGACGGTTTTATAATACCGCCTACTGGACCTGGATTAGGAATCGAATTAGATCAGGGTGTAGTTAAATCACATTTGGTGACCTACAAAACGCTAGGGCACCGGTTATTTTCTTATTCCAAACTCAAATAGTGATGCCTTAACCCGGTTACGTCCAAATCGACAATCCTGATACCGGATGGGTCATCGGCTAACGGGTATCCAACCGGGCCTGTTGAAACATATTCGATTCCTTTAATGTTTCGATAGTTATTCCTATGGAGATGGCCTGAAAAGACAGCAGAAGCCTTATTTTGATCCAAAAGAGAAATGATTTCTTGTCTCCTCTGGAAAGGGATAACGAAATAATTATCTGGTTCATCCGAGGTTTCTAAAAACAATGGGTGATGAAGGAAAACTACTTTATGAGTAGCATTCATATTTGATGCTTTCTTGAGTTCAATTTCTAAAAATCCAATTAATGAATCCCATTCCTCGGGAACCAATGAAGGGTCCGAGCATACCGAACTATTTATGGCTATGAAGTAATAGTTTTCCATTTGGAATGCGTAATTATCCTTGCCATATAATTCTCTATATGCATTCAGGGTACTTGCCGTTGGGGTGTTGCCAACATCATGGTTACCAGCAACCCAGTAGATTGGGATGTCTTTATTTAATTGAGAGGTTATCCTGAACAGTTCGTTTCTCTGGTCCTCTGAGTCCGCTTCATGAACCATGTCCCCACACATAACTACAAAATCAGGCTTATATTCATTCGCGTACCGAATAGCCTTGCTAAATAATTGTGTTTCAGGTGCAAACCCATCAAATTCTTGTTCTACATAACGCAGAGTCAATCCTTCCCGTGATCTTGAAATTGCTTCCTCTTCCGTCAATTTACTAATAGAAGAGAACATTCCAAATTGAGGATCAGCCATCTGGATAAAGCGGATAGACATGTAATTACTCCAAAAAGGGTTAATCTAATACTGCCGAAGCTAGTTGTTCCAAAGCCCTACCTTCAATAGGAGGATTAAACAACCCGCTCCTGACATCTCTAAAATATCGCTCTAAGGGGCGAGATTTTTCTAATCCTACTCCGCCGACTACCTTCATCGCTAGATCTGTAATTTCTATCGCCGAGTCTATGGATTTTATCTTAATGGCACCTATTTCACGAAAAAGTTCAGGTTGGAATTCAGGATAATTCTCCCAGTCTTCAGAAAAGGAAAATAGAGCTCTTTTAGATATGATGAGTTTGGACTCCATACGACCGATTTGTTCCCTGACGTGAGGTATTTTTGATATCGGATCCGGTGCCCCTGTTGGCTTTCGGTTCATAGCAAAGTTTATTGCATAATTTCGAGCCGCATTTGCAACCCCTAAATTCGCAGCACTCGTCATGAGAGGAAACCAGGCTGAACCCCCAATCGGGTCACTGCTAGTGCTTTTATAATTGGATCTGAATAAAAAATCCTCATCCCTTACCTTTACAGCTTTGTAAATAATGTCATGCGATCCAGTTGAACGCATTGACATGGAATCCCAGGTATCTTCTACATAAACGCCTTTAGCATCCATGCTTTGTAGGACCCGTGCGGTATCACCCGTCCCGTCTTCCACAGCCGCAAAAGTTACGGCATATGTTAACTCTGGAGCCAGTGTGGACCAGGTTTTACGACCTTCCAAATCCCACTCACCTTCCCCATTCGGAGTTAGAGTGGTAGAAGGTCTTCCTCCTCCTTGGGGTGACCCCAGCTCTGGTTCAGAGGCAATATTGTTAATGAGGGCGCCATTTGAAACCACTTCACTAAAAACTCTTCTCCTTATTGAATCCGGCCATTTTCTCGCAATCGCCTCGGTTCCAACCACCATATGATGCATACCTACTGCTAAGGCAGTAGAGCCATCCCCAGTCCCAATTTCAAATTGGGCAAGGAGAATATCAGTCAGCCCATAGCCTGGACCACCATAGCTCTCCGGAACGGCTGCAGCTAGGTATCCTATTTCGCGCATAAATCGGAAATGCTCATGCGGAAATGAACCATCACGGTCATGTTTCAAAGAAGTCGGAGATATGTACTTTGCTATTTTTTGGGACTTTTCCAAAAGCTGGTTTTGCTTTTCATTCTTAGGCCACATAGTTAACCGTTGACCAAGATAGATTCGGCAATAACTTCCAGTTCCTTGAAAATTTCTTCTTGTGTAGCTGAAGCGACCCCCACAAGTACTCTATCGACCCCTATTTCTTCAAATCTCGAGAGCAAATCCTTATCAGGAGGAAGGCTATGCATCGTTATTTGAATGGTAGAAGGATCTCTGTCTTCGGTATCACAAAGTTTTAAAAGCTCTTGTTGAGCCTTAACAATATCTTCAGGAGAAAGTCTAATAGGAAGCCATCCGTCTCCCCACTTTGCTACCCGCTTTAAAACATTCTTGGCGTTCCCTCCCAACAATACTGGAGGGTGAGGATTCTGAGCCGGTTTAGGATTGCAAATTATAGGAGGGAAATCTATATATTTGCCATGGAATTCAGCCTCTTCTTTGGTCCAAATTTCCTTCATCGCTAAGACATATTCTCTAGCCTGGGTCCATCTGTGATCAAAATCAGCTCCCATAATTTCGGCCTCCTCTCTAAACCATCCTGTACCTATTCCAAATAAGAAACGGCCGCCTGAATAAAAATCCAATGTAGCTATTAGTTTGGCCAAGTCCAAAGGATTATGTTCTGTAATTAAATTAACAGCTGTTCCTATCCCTAAATTTGTGGTGACCGATGAAGCTCTAGAAAGAGCAATCAAAGGATTAACCCCTAGATACATTTGCTTCGGGATTGACCCATCAGGAGTTCCTCCGTAGACAGATTTATGATTTACAGGCATCACCGGATGCTCTGGTAACCAAACTGAATCGAAACCTAAATCTTCAATCTTAGTGGCTACTACCCCAAAATCTCCCATCGAGGCCGTCGCACTCATACTAATACCAATTTTCATTGTTCCTCCTATCAAACGTGACTCATGTTAATACATCACTCTGCATAGTAAAAGAAATGATGAAGACACATTCTGTTAACCTAATCGGTGATCTACTAAACGACATCCGAAATATTGGGGGTTATAAATGCCAGAACAAAATCAAAACCGTGTCCAATGGGTCTATTCCTCGAGGAATAACTCAGAATTAACTATAAGGTACGACGAATGGTCCAAAGATTACGATAAAGATTTAATCGAAGATTTCGGTTGGACTGCACCCAAAACAGCAGCCGATTTCCTAGCTAAATATATTCGGCCTGATTCGCTTGTACTTGATGCCGGAGCAGGAACTGGTCTGGTAGGTATGGCATTAGCTGCCCAAGGATTCCAAAATTTAACAGGGATGGATATGTCGAGAGGTATGCTAGATCAGGCCGACCAAAAGGGTGTTTACGCACGGCTCGATCAAATGACGCTTGGGGAATCTTTGGAATATGATTCCTCTGTATTCGATGCTGTGATTAGTGTGGGAGTAATGACCTTAGGGCACGCCACCCCTGCATCCTTTGACGAACTAGTCAGAATCACCAAACCCAATGGCTATATTGTATTCACAATACGGACTGATGTGTATTTGAATAATGGCTTCAAAGAAAAACAAGAGGAGATGGCAGCAAATAAATTGTGGGAAGTTATAGAAGTTAGTGATGAATTCCGACCATTGCCCGTCGGGGAACCTGATGTCATGCATCAAGTTTGGGTATACCAAGTCTTAGATTATTAGCACCGGTCCATTTATCTCAGACTCCTAGATTCTTGAGTGACAAAATTAATCCATCTTTGAAAAAAAGTGTTTCGATGCATCCGCCACCTATTTAATGGGTTGTCAAAATCAAAATTTTCAATATTGGGTATCTTAGGATTCCCCTGGTCGCGCCTAGCTTCATAGGCAAGGCGTCCTTTGTTATATTCAGGGTGCCCAATGTGCATTAACTGTTTATGATCAGGGGTCTCAAGGATCGTGTAGCCCGATTCTTTTCCATGGGCCAAAGCATTGACGTCCCCCCTACTGACAGCATCTTCCACCTCTTGATCTTCAAAACCAGCAAACCTGCTCTGGGGGCACACGAATTTATCATCCAAGGCTCCCATAATTGGATGATTGTAGGTCAAATTATCTAATTCATAAACTCCGAATAATTTTCTTTCAAAGGTTATTTTTCCAAGACCTGAAAGCTTGGCAAGTGCAAAGCCGGCCCAACACAAGCCCAATGTGCTGTGGGAATTATTCCTTGCATCCTCAATTAGTTCAGATATTTCATCCCAATAATTGACTTCTTCAAAATCCAGGTGCTCAACTGGGGCTCCAGTCACTATTAGTCCATCTAATTTTTTTTCTTTGACGGCCCCCGAATAAGTAGCATACAAATCATCCACATGGCCTTCTGGCCATGTTTTATAGGAGTGAGATTCCAGCTTTATCCAGACAGGTTCGATATCTACAAGAGACAAAGCGAGTGGGTTCAATATGTTCATTTCATATTGCTCACCAAGAGGCATGATGTTTAATATTCCGATACGCAGGGCATTACGGCCCTGGGTTTGGGATTCGTGTGTTGAAATCCAGTCAAGGCCATTTTTTTCTATTGTAGGTATTGCGTGATAGTCGGGTCTTACTACAAGAGACATTGCTCACCTTGAGGTTAATTTAGGGTCGCATGACCTTGTTCCGAGATCATACGACCCTATAATCCTCTAGTTTATAGAATCCAAAGCCTGCTGGAAATCCTCTTTGATGTCATCGATATGCTCGAGCCCTACAGAAACCCTGACCATCGTAGGCTCGACTCCTGAAGATAATTGTTCTTCTTCAGACAACTGCTGGTGAGTTGTTGAGGCAGGATGGATTACCAAAGTCTTGGCATCTCCTACATTGGCGAGGTGACTTGCAAGTTCAAGACTATCAATGAATTTAACTGCATCTTCGTAGCCACCTTTGAGGCTTACGGTCAACATTGACCCATATCCTCTCTCCAAATATCTCTCCGCAGCCGCTTTATATGGACTGGAATCCAATCCTGGGTAATTTACTGATTCAACTTTCGGGTTAGATTCCAACCATTTAGCAAGATCAAGAGCATTCGAACCATGCCTTTCCACCCTCAAAGACAATGTCTCTAACCCTTGAAGCAATAGGAATGAATTAAAAGGACTAATTGAGGCGCCATAATCTCTAAGAACTTCTATCCTAGACCTTAGTCCAAATGCAACATTTCGATTCTCTGGTACACCTAGCATATTACAAATGTCGCTGCCAAAACCAAAGGCATCCCAGTGAACCAAACCATGATAGGCTTCGCTTGGTTCTGTATAAAGAGGAAATTTGCCATTACCCCAATCGAAGGTGCCAGCGTCCACTACGATACCAGCAATACTGGTCCCGTGGCCTCCTATCCATTTTGTCGCACTCTGAACAACCACATCAGCTCCATGATCAATCGGCCTAATAAGAGCCCCAGCCGCACCTAAAGTATTATCTACCACCAAGGGTATTCCATGGGAATGTGCTAATTCAGCTAAGGCTTCAAAATCAGGAATATTGAATTTAGGATTTCCCATAGATTCAACATAAATAGCCTTCGTATTTTCTTTAATTAGGGCTTCAAATTTCTCGGGTTCATCACCGTCCGTAAAGCTTACGTTTATACCCAATCTTGGAAACTGTACTTTGAACTGATTGTAAGTCCCACCATAAAGAAAAGATGTCGATACCAAGTGGTCTCCTGCTTGCATCATATTTGCTATGGCTGCAAATTGACTTGCCTGACCTGAGGCAGTTGCCAAACCGACGACGCCGCCTTCAAGTGCGGCCACCCTTTTTTCAAACACATCAGTGGTAGGGTTCATGATACGGGTATATATATTTCCGAACTCTTCCAATGCAAATAACTTCGCTCCATGTTCAGCGTTGTCAAAGACGAATGATGTGGTTTGGTAAATAGGCACTGCTCTTGCGTTGGTTGCAGGATCTGGGCTTTGACCGGCATGTAATTGCAAAGTTTCAAATCTCTGTTCACTCATAGTATCTCCTTAGTTTCTGGAATTTCATCTGATTTAGGTATCTTAAGCATCCGAATTTTCAATAAAATCATAGGCAAAAAAAAACCCCACCTAATGACTCAGGAGGGGTTTTTTTTCATCGATTCCCCGCTGAATCAATTCATACAGCAACCCATATCACAACACATCATATGCGCGAAAACAATGTTGTTGTTCTGACTTAATTCTTGTGGTTTCATAGCGCGAAAACTTTACCTTCCCTTTGCTATCATGTCAAATTGAAGAAGAATCAAAAGATAAATTACCCATTGATCAATAAATCATTTTTCATTTGAGACTACTTAGCAGCTTTGAATATCTTGAGTTTTCCAAATTTGGCTTTAATTCGAGATGTTACCCCCTTCTCCAAAACATTTGTTTTACTGGTGTCACCACCAAAAACTCCCCTTATTTCAGGACTGTCAGAATCCGTGGAACCCTTATCTACTAACGCATTTTTTACCCTATCTAGGGCTCCTGAATCCCACCCGGAGTCTACACCTTGGGTAGAGTCTATAGAATTAGACTGCTCTCTTTTTTTAAGGACATCAGCGAAGGAGCCGACTCCTCCCAATAATCTAACACTGTCATCAACTAGTTCTTTTTTCACAGAAATATCAAAACTTTCAAATGAAGAAACGCTATCCTTTAGACCATTCTTGGAGCCTTGGTTAAGGTTCTTAACTTGTTCTACGTTGATATCAGACAGCGCTTCTTGAGAAATTCTCTTCATATGTTTTCGGTTAAATCCCTTGACCGCATCGGGGTCCAAATTCTTGATATGACCTCCAGAAAGCCCCTCGGCGGCGTCAGGATCTAGGTTTTCCAGGTGTTCTTTCTTCAGTTTTGACACAGATACATCTTTTATATTTTTTAGATGATCCTTATTAAATCCACCCATTGCCGTAAACTCTATGTTCGCCAGATGATCTTTATCTAACCCAGCCATCGCTTCCTTGTCCATCTTCTGGAAATGACCCTTATCAAAACCACCCATGGCTTCTTTTCCTATGTTCATTGATTTTATTAGGTCTATCTTGATTCGTTTCTACTAATCCTTCTTCTTCTATTTTTAGCGTTTGGAAATATACTTTTCCAAATCAGTTGTGTTTTTTAGTCCTTTCTTGAGTTTATGTGTGAATTTCTTTATTTAGGAGCTCCTATTTGGTAACTAATCCTGCGATATAACACTGTCTAGGGTATTTAATCTACATGTTGTGAATGAGTTTTCTGTTTCATGTGTGTGGGTTCCCTGCATTTTACTCTAGGTAAGCTTCGGATACCTAACTAAAGGTGAGATTACATCCGACCTCGAACCTCCTTTTAGTGCTGAAAGGAGGAAATAGGAGTAAGAATCCTCTTCTTCTTCATACTAAGAAAAGTTAATTTGAAGAATATTTTTTCAAAAAATTACAATTGGAGTTTTCTCAATAGAATGCAAGCTGTTATAGACGTTGAGGATCTACCCAACTAGTGGGGTGTCATGGGGTAGGAACAGAAAGGCTATCTCAAGACTCTTTCCTAGCCAAATTTCACTAGGGATTAAAATAACCATGGACATCATAAAGGAATAATATACCTTTCCAATAAAGATTCTATGACCGAATCATTATTTATCACTAGCTTTTAATTTTCTTGTGGCTGTTTTTTCTGCTGGCTTTGAGTTTTTGTAACAAACCGGCATTCAGTTGATGTGCAATAAAGTCCAATCACGAGTAGAATAATCTAAAATGTTAATTCAGGTAAAAATGTGAAATAATCACCTTTTCCAGCATCGACTCGCGACCAAACTCTCTTTGGATAAACTGTGGTAGGGTCCTTGAGAATTCATTCTGTACCTCAAAGTATCGCTTATAACTTATCTCCAGCACTGTCATAATATTCGTTTAAAAGATCCAGTGAGCGGGATGAAGGTTTCTAAGGATATTCTTCAGATCAAGCTCCCAATTCCTTTTCTTTGAGAACAAATCAGAAAAGTTGAGTGTATCCAAATAACTGTAGGATTGAGATAGATACGGCTCCATAATATTGAATCGTTTGAGTAAATTCTCAATAATGGGCATAATAGGCTCAACTTTTTATATAGTGAGCTTGTTTGTCTTCTGCTGTTCGGTGCTGATTTTCTATATAGATTTTCTACTGTCCACTTGAAGGGATTTATTGAGCTTGTTTTTTGCCTTTTAGGACTTTATTTTCTTTTTGCTGTGATTGTTAAAATAGTTTGTTGATTTGTAGTTCTTCTTGATGGCATATGCATTGGGTGAGTGCAGAAATCCTATCTTTATTGAGTTCGACTTCTTATGACCTTTTTTCTTTTTCATTATTTGTTTGAATTTCTTCTTCCCTGCATAGAACCAGTTATGGAGCTTCTTCTGCTTCTATAGAAAGTTATCACCGATTACGAAGAGCTCCTTCATGAGGGAAATCCCAAGAGCTGCTGCATTCTTTGACAACTCAAGTGACACCTCATGATC
>PVBE010164568.1_pt1 | contig 15780 bp, 14 predicted proteins | sample 1631181 | NCBI WGS metagenome assembly PVBE01 (sample SAMN08397723, study PRJNA350692) | Marine metagenome, whole genome shotgun sequencing project. | isolation source: water | place: Pacific Ocean | collected 2012-04
CCACTAAATCTAGATCTAGATCTCTCCCCACCCATCAAGTAGTTGAGACTCAGGGTCGCGTCCCCTGAAGTGGAGTTTGATCAAATGCGACCAGTCACGCGCCGGCCGAAATTAAAGCTGATATACGGGTTGGATCCCTACTGAAGTGATGGGTAAGCACTATCCGCTTACCCCTCCTACTTGCTGCGATCCCTGAGGGAGCACAGATTTCTCTTCCCTAAACGCTACGAAAAACTCGTAACTACTATGTCGACCATACCTTCCGTCCCCTGAAGGTCAAGGGGTCTTCATGCCGTCGACCCACTTTTTTACGGCCATGAGGTGACATGGATCCATGCTAGACCGCACAATTCCAATGATTCTTCTAATGCTACCCCGAAGGCCCTACAGCCACAATGAGCCCATTCAGGTCGCCAAACGGCTTTTTTGAAGCCTTCCACGGAGCAATCGTGGGGCCGCAGACTCAATCTGAACCGGCACAATCTGTCCAATCAAAGATTTGGGTGATTCTAGGGCCGGAACATCAAAAACAGTAATGAGGTCTCCCGGAGTCCTCCCTGACATCTGGATGGTGGGGGCTGGCGAAGGTGCCCACCCCAGTGTCACCCCGCCACTTGACGATGACTCGGTGCGGCCAGTCCCCTGCTTCTCGACAAAGACCTGATGGACACGCCCCACCTCCTGCTCATGCACCACCCGGCTGACCTGAGACTGAATGGCAAGAAGTTCATTGAGCCTCCGCCGCTTGACCTCTTCGGGGACATCGTCTGTAAACCGGTCGATGGCCACCGTCCCAGGGCGCGGTGAATACTTGAAGACAAAGTTGTTCTTGAACGGGACCGCACGCACCAAGTCACAGGTCGCCTCAAAGTCCTCGTCGGACTCCGTGGGAAACCCGACGATGAAGTCGCCAGCAATACACACGTCGGGCAATGCCGCGACAGTTCGGTCGACAAATTCCCGGTAGTGCCCGACGGTATAGCCGCGATTCATCAACTTGAGAATGCGGTCAGATCCAGACTGCGCCGGCACGTGGAGATACCGGCAGATCCGCGGAGACGACTGCATGACGTCAAGAATGTCATCGCCGAAATCTCGCGGATAGCTCGTGACAAATCGAAGCCGTTTGATTGCAGGCACTTCCTCATGAATCCGCCCGAGGAGATCGGCGAAACTGGTACACCGCCGCCCGCCACCGCCACTGTCATCGCGACGAAAGGCCGACAGCCCAGGCCCAACTTGCGGCACTTCCCCACCGCCCACGCCAATGGCCGCCCCATGCACGTAGACATAATGGTTGACGGTTTGTCCCAGCAACGTGACCTCGACCACCCCCTGATCTGCCAGCGTCTTGCACTCTTCAACGATCGCATCTGGTGGACGATGAACTTCCGCCCCACGGGTATTGGGGACGACGCAGTAGGTACAGAACTTGTTGCAGCCACGCGTAATTCGCACATAGGCCGCCCGCCCCCCAACAGCCCCAGCATCTGGGTCAAAAGCCCGGGACAGGTCCAGCATCTCAAGCGAGTCGCCTGCAGCAGAGAGCGATGCAGATCGCCTCGAAGTCGATCCTTGCAATGCGACTCGGTCCATCGCCTCAACAACTTGGCCCTTCAGAACGTTGTCCAGCAGCAGTGGAAGCCGGTCCAACTCGCCTGGTCCACAGAGCAGATCGACCTCTGGAATCCGCTTGATAAGTCCCGCCCCCTCGCGTTCAGCCAAACAGCCCAACAGGCCCACGATGACCATGCGACCATCCTGCTTCTCCTGACGGAGTTGACCGACCCGACTGAAAACCTTGTTTTCAGCCTGTTCTCGAACCGAGCAAGTATTGAACAGCACCACATCGGCCGCGGATCGGTCGTCAATGAAGTGGTAGCCCAAAGCCTGCAGGTGCCCTTTGACCAATTCGCTGTCCAGTTCATTCATCTGGCACCCGAAAGTCTCGAGGTAAATCGCTGGCCCGGAGACGGTCTCGTTGATCGTAAGGGTGACCATGGAACGACGCATCATAGGTGCACCCAGCCATTTCCTTGATGCCCTGTTGATGTGATTCCCCCGGCACAGTCGATATCTCCCTTGCATGCGACCCCGAGATGTGCTTCTGATCGTCGTGGCGGCCATGCTGGCGCTTGGTGTCGTGGCCGTGCAGTCCGCAGGCATGGTGGTACCCCGCAGCGCCCCATTCTGGGAATTGCTCGCCAGCCGCACGACCATTTTGGGCATCATTGCCTTGGCCGCCTTTGTGGTGGCCCGGGCCATTCCACCCTCGTGGAGCACCAGTCAATGGGTTTCAACCGGATCAATCGTGGCCGCCGCCACGCTGTTGGTGCTGGTCTTTGTCCCTGGAATCGGCCGTGAGGTCAATGGGGCCCGCCGATGGATCGATATCGGCCCCCTTGGATTCCAGCCCAGCGAAATTGCCAAGTGGGCCTGTGTCCTGTTCATCGCTGCGTGGGCCGGAAGGCAAGGTGGCACGCTGGGGAAATTCTGGAAAGGCCTCAGTCCACCACTGCTGGTCGTAGGCATACTCTGCGGGCTCATCCTGCTGGAAGACCTCGGAACGGCCCTGCTCATTGGCAGTGTCGCCGCCCTCTTACTGCTCGCCGCGGGCGCCAAGTTGTGGCACTTAGTGGTGCTTGGCGTGCCAAGTCTTGGCGTCATCATCGCAGCCGTTGTCAGTACGCCCTACCGCCTCACTCGTTTGCAGTCCTTTCTCGACCCGTGGGCAGATCCCGCTGGAGATGGCTACCACGTCGTGCAGTCGATGACAGCGCTCGCTGGCGGTGGAATCGGTGGACGCGGCCTTGGTAATGGCGTGCAGAAATTTGGATACCTGCCCGAAGACACCACCGACTTCATCTTCTCGGTGATCTCCGAGGAGTTCGGTGTGCTTGGTGGCCTGGTCATCGTGTGCCTACTGCTCATGCTGGCTTGGACAGCGTGGAGCATCATCAAGGCCCAAACAAATCCACAGCGACAACTGCTCGCCATGGGAATCGCAATCACGGTGATCGCCCAAGCCATGATGAATCTGATGGTAGTCACCGCCATGGCACCAACCAAAGGCATCGCCCTTCCATTGATTTCATCGGGCGGAACCGGCTGGATCATGACGGCCTTCATGCTGGGACTGCTCGCGGGGTTGGATCGGCAACCAATACGAATTGACCACGCCGCCACGGAGCCTGTGGGCACACGGTCGGTGGCATGAGTACACCAACCATCTTGCTTGCCGGAGGCGGATCGGGTGGGCACATCAGTCCAGGTCTTGCCATCGCCGAGGCAATCGAAGCGTGTGATGCGTCATATGGGTCGCACTTCGCCTGTTCGCAGCGTCCCATCGATGCCGACATGCTCAACGCTGCTGGGCGTCCATTCACCGTGCTTCCTGCCACACCACCATCCGTGCGCCCCCGAGCGGCGATGACGTTTCTGCGGGAGTTCTCCCGAAGCACCGCCAAGGCAACCGCGGTGATGCGCGAGCACGACGTTCGTGCCGTCGTGCTCCTGGGCGGATTCGTCGCAGCGCCTGTTGCCCGAGCGGCGCGGCGTCTGGGCATTCCAACCACACTGCTCAACCTCGACTGCGTCCCTGGTCGTGCCAACCGATGGATGCGATCACGCGCCACGATGGTGCTCTCCGCTGTGCGAACCGTCCGACCCTTGGCGGACATTGTCACAGGGCTCCCCATCCGCCAGCAGGCCAAACCACCAGGCGATGCCGCCAAGTGCCGCACGCTGCTGGGGCTGGATCCGTCGCGATCGACGCTGGTCATCACCGGCGCGTCCCAAGGGGCTACATCGATCAATCAACTGGCTACACAACTGGCAGCCAATCACGCTGACGTATTGCGTGGATGGCAGGTGCTGCACCTCTCGGGCACGCGTGATGCCGATCACATGACCATCACGTGGCGAGACAGCGGTGTGCCATCGCTGGTCGTGCCCTTTCATCATGAGATGGGCACCATCTGGGGCGCGGCCGATCTGGTCATCAGCCGTGCCGGCGCCTGCTCGGTTGCCGAAATCCAGTACGCCGGCATTCCCGCGATCTACCTGCCGTATCCACATCACCGCGACATGCACCAGCAATTCAATGCGCAGGCCTCCGTCGACGCACAAGCCGCTGTGGTCGTACACGACCACATTGACCCAATGGCCACCATGCCATCCTTATTGCAGGCCATCACGCCACTGCTCACGCATGAGGACCAATTGAGCCTCATGCAGCAAGCTGCACAAGGGCGAGCAGGCGGTGATGCCGCCCGTACGGTGGTCAGAATCGTGCTCGAACACCTCAAACAATGATCTCACAGTGAGTTGCGGCAGTTTCCAATGGCCCGCCGCACAGAGCGATATACACTGAACGTCGGTGCGATTGACCGGTCTCTCCGTACCAAGCGACCACCAACTGAATTTCATGAGCAAGAAGAAGTCCAACTCAACCAAGCCGGCTGCTCCTGGCACCCCCGGCGACGATGCAGTCCCAACCCCACCGCGGGTCCGCCGGCCGTGCGTCGTATTGGCCCCGACGGAGCATGTCCTCGATCAGGCCTCCTTGGTGTCCTTGGATGAGCAAGGTCTAACTCCGCGGCTTGAGCATGACCCTCAGATGGCCATGGCCGAAGTGTGCTTGCTGCGACGTGAAGCGCGGCAGCGAGCCGCCCAGCAAAGCGAGGCAACCGACATGCCCCCGCTCGTACTGATCGACCCGACTCAACCACACACCGCCAACATGCTGGTCGTGCTGCAGCGACTGATCCCTGACATTCCGATCTATGTTGTCGACGAACATGGCGCCATATGCCTTGAGCCTTCCACCGACGAAACCACGCCAACTGATCAAGCCGAACCGCCGATGGTCATTCAGCCACGACGCGATGTAGAAGTCACCGATCAGGAGTTGTCAGTGCTGCTAGGTGGGGATCCTCCGGCAACGGTTACGAGGGGTGATGCATGAGTGCCACATCGCCACGCAAACGTCGCCGACGGGTATTAACCCTTGGACCGGTTCCAAACATTGCAGGTGAGGGCATCGATACCGTTCCAGTGCCTTCCATCTTTGAGGCGTTGGGACTCATTGCCACAAGTCCGGCGCGAAGTCCCATTGAGGCCATCTTGATCTCGCCATCCTCATCCATGGCGGTCCTTGAAGTGGTTCGGCACGCACAGGCGATTCGGCGAGTCGACCCGACGGTTCAAATTTGCTTGGTCGGCGAAGCACAGACGGGGCAGGTCATTCAAGATCACATCGACCACCACCTCGATGGCACCTTGACCTGCGAATCCTTGCAACGCACGCTCGATGGCACGCCGACCGAGCCTCGCCGCGATCAGGCGGCACCAACCTTGCATATCAAAGCAGCGCACACAGCGGAGATCTCACATAACGCCGTGATTGGTGATTCGGATTTGCTCGAAGCCTTACTCACCAATACCAACCACATCCTGCCTCTGGCCATTCGCGCTATCGAACAACGCACCGGCCTCTCGCCCCTGACCTTTGCCGCCGATGGCGCTGGAGGCTCGGAAGCCTCGCCCGTTCGCCGAGACATGACAACGTGGGGTCACCTCACCGGCGGCGACCCAGCCCAACTAGAGCCCTGGGCTTCGTGGCTTGCCCGCTGGCTGGCCGTCCGTGACATGATTTCGACACTGCGAGAAGACGCGTGGCGAGACCACCTCACGGGCGCCTGGAACCGCCGCGCGTTCGAACAGATTCTCAACACCTCATTGGAGCAAGCCCAATCCATGCGGCGCGAGTTGACGGTCTTTGTCTTCGACATCGATGGCTTCAAGCCCTTCAATGATCGATTCGGCCACGAGGCCGGCGATGCCATTCTCCGAGCCATGGTCTACGTACTCTCAGCAGTCATCCGAGAAGACGACCACGTGTGCCGCCTTGGTGGCGACGAATTTGCGGTGGTCTTTTCCGATCTCACCGAACTGCGAACGCCTGGTTCACGCCACCCCGATACGGTCGAGGGGCTCGCAACGCGAATTCAGCAGCGGATCAACGAACTGCACATTCCCGAACTTGGCGTCGACGCACCGGGCCAACTGACCATCTCTGGTGGCCTAGCCACCTTCCCATGGGACGGGGATGACCCGACCGCCCTGCTGCGGATCGCCGATCAACGGGCCCTGCAATCCAAACGGCGAGGAAAGAACTGCCTCACCATCGGACCAGGTCAGAAGTGATCGGCGCACGTCGTCCGCGTGCGAATCCAGCGACCAATCTCAGATAATGCGTCGCGATCGATGCCGGTTTCAAACCCTCGCTCGTCGCAGACACGCGTCAAGGCTTCGGTTGATACGTTTCCCGATGCCCCGGGCGCAAAGGGACAACCTCCAAGACCACCAACCGATGCATCGAACCGACGGATCCCCAGATCAAGACACCGCTGGGCCACCTCGGCGGCCCGACCATTCGTGTCGTGCAAATGCATGACCAGAGCATCGACATCACACACACCATTCATGGCCCCAATCAAAGGCTCCATATCATCTGGTGTGGCCACACCTATCGTGTCACCAAGGTCAATCTCCAATTCCCCCAGTGCAAGCAGTTGGTCGACAACCTCCCGAACACGACTCGGTAAAATTGGACCGTCATAGGGGCATGCCACGGCGCAACTGACGTAGGCCCGCACTGGAATGCCCGCGGCCGTGGCCTGCTCAATCACCGGCTTGAACCTCTCCAATGAACCAGCAAAGTCCGTATTGATATTGCGGCGGCAAAAGGTCTCGCTGGCCGCGGTGAAGACCGACACCTTGTTGACCCCAGCAGTCAAAGCGCGGGCCATGCCCTGTTCGTTGGGCACCAGCGCTGAGTACACCACGTTTTGGCGGCGGTTGATGCCTTCGAACACCTCACCTGCATCGGCCAACTGTGGGACCCACTTGGGACTCACAAACCCACTCACTTCAATTTCCATCAGCCCCGCAGTGGCAAGTCGATCGACAAGATCGATCTTGTCGGCCACCGATATCACCCCCGGCTCGTTCTGGAGGCCGTCACGCGGACCCACATCCGTAATGCTGACTGTGGTGCTCATGGTGCGTCGCGGCGGTCTCGTTGTTCACGCCGTTGCGCTCGAATGAAGAAGGTCAGCAACGCCGCGGCGACCAGTATCGTCAACCCGACGCCCACACAAAACAACACCAGTTCGATCCACGACACCGAGGTATCGGGCTGCATCATCGTCATCATGTTCCACACTCCAAGTCACCGACCAACTCCACCGGTGCAGACCACCGCTCGGTACCGCTCTGAAAGTCCAGTAGTGTTCCAGGCGACGCGTGCGCCCACTTGATCATCGCCACACAAATGGCCTCAGTGCCCCGCATCGGCGAAGGAGCGCTCGATGTCACACCACCGATCGGGGCGTCAGTCACACTGGCACCAGGGAGCAAGACGTGAGCGCCGGCGATTGGAAGCGATTCCCGACCCATCGCGGCAAAGCGAAGCACTTGCTTGGGGTGCCCAAGGTTTTCCATTCTCGCAACCACTTCCTGCCCCGGATAGCAACCCTTGGTGAAACTGACACGTTGGCCGAGCAATCCTGTTTCGTGAGGTAGGTTGGCTGGCCCAAAGTCAACATGCCACATGGGTGTGCGGGCTTCGAGACGCGCCATGTTGAATGCATACCAGCCCACCGGCCGCACCGGCCAGTCACATGTCTGACCGTACGAAAAGATCGCCTCCCACACCTGCACGACCGCATCGCGAGGCACCACAACCGACACGCCGGGCACTGACAATATGTCGCGGCGGGCGATCCGTACGGGCACACCGCCAAGCTCCCCGTTGACAACCTCGCCCAGTTCGGGCATCGCAACGCACAGGCCCGTGAGCATGGCGCCGACTTGGGAACCATGAAGTTCCAACCGATACACCGATGGTTCAGCAGCAACCCGAACGTCCTCAGTAAAGAGCATGGATTCGATGAAGGCCACAACCTGAGACACATCATTCCAATCAAGGTCCAAGGTGACTGTGCCGTCTCCACCAATGACCCGCAGGTCCGACACAATGCGCCCGGTGCGATCCGTCAGAAACGCATCGACGACCTGACCGTTCCCGAGGCCCTGCACTTTAGCCGTCACGATGCGATCAATCAGGTCTACCGCGTCATTTCCTGCAAGCGTAATAGTGCCGCGGTTGGCAGCATCAACAACACCGACGCCGCGTTGCAAGGCGGCGTATTCAAGTTCCACCGATCCAAGCGTCGCGAGCACCTGACACGAACTGTCATCACCCCACTGGAGAAACTCCACTTCCAAGACCGGCGCATCGCCAGTGGCCGCACCTAGTCGGCGCGACTCCTCGCCGCCCGTTGGCAGTGCGCGATCCGCCTGAGCGGCACGGAGAAGATGATCACGAAGCGGCATGTGATACATGCTCGCGGAAATCCATCCGGCCTGCCGCTGCGGCCACAAGCGATCGGAACACACCCAGCCCCAATGGACCGGGCCCCGATCGTTCCGGGTGCCACTGCACACCAAGGTAAAAGTCCCGCTGTGAGTCTTGCACCGCCTCGATCACACCATCGGGGGCCCTCGCCACAATGTCCAGCGTGCCTGACGTCCGCATGGCCTGATGATGACGGCTGTGCACCGTTCCATCACCAAGAGATCCACTGACGGCGTGCTTGGCACCATCGGCATGAAGTTCGCCCCGCTTGTGATCGTCAGGCAGATGCTGATTCAAATCACCCCCGGCTTCCAACCCCATGAACTGCATGCCAAGGCACACGCCCAGCAGTGGAAGATTCGCCTCCATCGCTGCATGTAAGACAGCCAAATCTCGATCTTGACGCTCAGGGTCGATGGTGGTGGCTTTGGGGTGGGTGGGCCGACCCCATCTGGCCATGATGGGGTCGTCACCTCCACTGAGCACGACGCCGTGGCACAATGCCACCGCCTGAGCGACCGCCTCTGGGCTGCCCGAAAGCGTCACTGGCACACCACCGGCCGCTTCGATCGCCGTGACATAGGCCTTCGAGAGCACTAGGCGTCCTCGCTGCTGATCCGGGGTTAGGCCAATAATGGGGCGAGGCATGGAAAACAAGTCCTTTCGCGGGCGTGAGCGGCCCGCTATACTGGCCGATTCGTCGCTCCAGTCCACTGTATGGGCTGGGGCTGCTGAACCACAGTACCCATGACGAGGAATCGTTGAAGCCTATGCCTCCAAAACCACAAACTCGATCACGCCGCACGAAGATCGTCCTCCGGGACGCCAAGGACAATCCTTGGGTTGACTACAAGAACGTCGATGAACTTCGCCGCATGATGACCCCCAACGGCAAGATCTATTCGCGTAAGCGACTTGGGACCTCTGCCGTAGAACAACGCCGCGTGGCGCAAGCCGTCAAGCGAGCCCGCTTCATGGGTCTGCTGCCCTACACCAGCGGCACCCTTTGATCTGACAACCACCGGGGCCAACGCAACACCCGTAAACCACACGCCCTATGGGCGTGTGGTTTTTACGTCGATATTGAAATGGCAGGACTCAACTGCGCAGGCCAACAATGCCCCGCAGCCACTGTGCAGCGCGGGCCCCGAATAATCTGGTTCGGAGTTGGCGCAGGCCGTCATCTGATCGATCGATTGCCCGCCCCCTCGCAATCCACCCAGCGGCCTCAGAGAGATGTCCTTCCAGCAGGGAGACCAACGCCAGGTTATGAATGGACGCGATGCACATCGGATCATGCCGCAGCACCCGCCGGCTGGCCGCGCGACCACCTTTGAGATCATCTGCCCGAAACCTTGCCTCGGACAATTGCCGAAGCCGATCCAAACCCGCTTCCGTATCGGATCGCACTAGGAATTCCAGTACACGCGCCGCATCTGAGGCAAGATCCGCCTTCAGGAGGAGGTCCGACAAGTGGGTCAGGGCCGCCTGCCCGTCTTGGGTTCCGGCGATTCCCTCGGTGGCCTGCATTCGTCTGGCCGCCGCGGATAACAGGGTGCGTGCATCGCCCATCTGCCCGAGATGCAGCAGCACTTCTCCAAGCGCCGCATCGACCGATGGGTGCGTCGGCTCAAGACGACGCACCAGTTGCAAGGCCAATGCCGCCTGCTGGAACTGACCGGCTCGCATCGCAAGGCGTCCAAACTGGAAGTGCGCGGCGGTATTGGTCGGGTCGACCTGCAACACCCGTTGCAAGACATCGATGGCGTTGTTGAAACGTCCCGTTTGCTCAAGTAATTCCGCATGTGCCAGTGCGATGTCTGGTTCCATGCCCTGAGATGGTTCGAGGCGTTCAAAGATCGCCATCGCATCATCCTCACGGCCAAGTTCAAGGTACACCGACGCAAGCCGTCCGCACGCCCTGCTGTGTCGAGGTTCGTCACGGAGGGACTCTTCCAAGCACCATGCAGCCTTTTTCCATGACCTTCGCGCAGCCAAACTGATCCCTAGTTCTGCAAGGCATTTGGCCGAATGCGTTTCAAATTGCATTTCAGCCATGTAGAAGTGTGTCTCTGCTTCATCGTGCAGACCCGCCGTCGCGGTGGCTTCAATGAGCGATGCCCACGCCTCATCTAAGGATGGGTCGATGCCCACAACTTTCTGGAAGTGGGTCGCAGATCGAGTCAAATCGCCCGTTCGCCGAGCGGCTTCAGCGGCGGCCAGATGAAACTCAACATCATCTGGCGCGTGGGTCGTGGCCATGACAAAGGACGCAATAGCTTCCGAGTCGCGGCCGGTCAGTTCCAGAATGATGCCCAACTGGTGGTGCCACTGTGGTTGCTGGTCGTCAAGATCCAAAGCTCGCCGCAAGGAGGCCTCAGCCTCTGCCCACCGACCGTTCTCAAAGTAGTCCAACGCATTGTTCGCGTGTTGTTCCGCGTCCAACCAGTCGGCCATCGATAACTCCTGTCGTGCTCAACCCGAGATGCCAGGACAACTTGTCGCCGGCGATGGGCACAGTATATCCCACTGCGGGGGCCCGCTCCAACGGGCCCAAGTGGGCAGCATTGCGTAGACTGTAGGCCCGCTCTCATGCCTTGCTCCATGCACCTTCCAAAAGCCATCCTGATGATGCCGATTCTGCTCGGCGCCTGCACGCCCTCCCCATCGCACTCGCGGGTTGAAGTCGCCATGGCGGTCGTCGCGCCGCCTTTGGATGATGCAACGGCCAGACGTTTGCAAGTCAGTTCGGTCCTGCTCACCAGCGACTCGCCGGACATCGATACAGAGGTTCGCACAGCCGCCGCTCGAGAATTGATGGATCTGGATCGAGCCGAAGCACGCGTTGTGTTAATCGAGGCTTTGCGAAGCAAATCCATCGAACCAACCAAGGCAGTCCTAGATGCTTTGCGACTGGGGCCAACAGCCCACGCCGAACTAGTTGACGCCGTCATAGAAATCATGCCCGCTACCGATCCAACTCTGCGAGAGACCATCGGTGGTTTGCTCTCACGGTTTTCACAGCGATACCCGGACGTAGTCAACCGAGTAGCCAAGCAAGCACTCGATCAGCAACACGGGCCCAATGACCGACTCGCTGCGGTCGTCGCACTTGGTGGTTTTCGGCATGCTCCAGCACCTGCCGCAGCAGAATTGATGACGATCCTGAGACGATCCGATACCGAACCCGATGTAGTCGTCATCGCTGCAATGGAACAATTGTCACGACTGACTGGCTTGCCCCCAAGCGGTAATCGCATGCAGTGGCTTGCCTGGTGGGAAGACAACCGAAACCGTCCAGCCGAACGCTGGCTCGAGGACATGGTCGAAGCGCTCACAAGACAAGTGGCCAGCACCCAGCAGGAACTTGACGCCACACGCGAGGCTGAGTTGCGAATGACGGCGAGATTGCTCGCAACCTACAACGAATTCTGGCCGCTGCTTCCAATCGATCGGCAACAGGCCGGGTTGTCTGCACTGCTCCAAGATGATCTTGGTGCGGTTCGGGCCTTTGGGGTCGACCGATTGGCCATCTTGCTTCGTGACGGGCACGCCTCTCCAGAGGGACAGATCGCCGCACTGACGCTTCTGCATGACAAAGACCCGACCGTTCGCAGTAAAGTTGCCATGATCCTGCCGGAACTAGACCCCACCTTGGTATCGCCAGCCATTCCTGCGGCACTGGCACGAGAACAAGACTCGGCAATCCTCAACCAACTGCTTGGTCGGGCTGCGGCACTTCGTTTGCAGAGTGTTGACCTCACAACAATCGAACCATTGCTAGCGAACCATGAGACGCGCTACGCGGCGGCCGATGCGATGTGGGCTATTCAAACGCAGCGACCACCTATGTCCCAAACTCAGCAGGACCAACTCACGCCAACCATCATCGAAGCGTGGAATGCCCAGCCTTCTCCGTCACTGGCTGCGCTTCTGATTCTCACAAACGCAGATGAACACATTCCGGGAGTGCTTGGATATCTCGACGATCAAGACCCCAAGTGGAAGCAAGCTGTTGCTGAGGCCTTGCTGCTGACTGGTCGCCACGATCCGTTGATTCAACGAGCCACGGACGAAGCGATCTATCCATTTACGCTCGTAGCTGTCGAGCAGCGGGATGACGACACAAAGCTTGCCCGCATTCTGGCCCTGACACCACCGCAGGCACAAATCGGCCTATGGAATTCCGCAGTACTGAAAGCTGCTGGTGAAGTTCCGGCCTCCAACCGCCTTACATCCGATGACCTGCTCAGCGGGTACGCGACCATCACAGAAGTGGATCGCATCGCCCTGCTGCAGTCGGCCCTGGCCGATGACACGCTACCCGACCAATCGCGAGCAGAGATTGTCAGCAGACTGGGACCGCTGGTCCTACGGACAGGCGATCCTCGCGTCGTCGTCACAATGGTGGATGAACTCCCTGCATCGACTGTCGATGAAACGTTACGCAGCCTCAAATTTGAAGCCGCCCTCCGCGGACGTTTGTTTGATGTTGCCGCAGGCGTGCACGCTGAGCCCACTGCATGGATCACAGCCTTTGAACGACTGGAAGAGGCCCAGCCTCAGGCGGCCGATCTCATTCGGAGCGAAATCGTTCGACGCTTCAGCGAACAACTCGACGCAGCGATGCGCAAGCAACTCGGCGTTGCCGCAGATCCGATGATGGGTGAGGCTGACGAAGACGCGCCACCAACACGCTAATCGACCACGCCAGAGATGGCGACGACCAAGGAATTGCTCACTCATGGCAGCCGCACGCAAAAAGACCGCACGATTTCGAACCGAACACGATGCCATGGGCAAGATGACGGTCCCTGCCGATGTGTTCTACGGCGCCAGCACGCAACGCGCGGTGCTGAACTTCCCAATTTCTGGCACCCCGGTGAGTTGGGAGATCATTCACGCATTTGCCCTGATAAAGCGGGCAGCAGCCAATGCCAACCATGAACTTGGAAAGCTCGATGCGCGACGCCGCAATCTGATCATCAAGGCCTGCAACAAGATCGCCACAGCTTTGGAAGACCCGGACACCCGCACCGAAATGATGCGCAATTTCCCGGTTGATACATATCAAACCGGTTCAGGCACATCGACCAACATGAATGTCAACGAAGTCGTCTCCAACATGGCCTGCTTAGAAGCAGGCAAGAAGATCGGCGCCCAAGACCCTGTCCACCCAAACAACCACGTCAATATGGGGCAGTCCTCCAATGACACCTTCCCAACGGCCATGGAAGTCGCCGCAGCCGTACGGATCAAAGACCTGCTGCTGCCAAGCCTCAAGACACTGGCAAGGTCACTGCACGCCAAAGCGCGACAATTCGACAAGATCGTCAAGATCGGCCGGACGCATCTGCAGGATGCCACCCCGATCCGCTTGGGGCAGGAGTTCAGCGGCTACGCGGCGCAGGCCGACTACTCGATCAAGCGTGCCACCAACGCGTTGTCTTCCTTGTCATCGAATCTCCCCATTGGGGGCACGGCCGTGGGAACCGGTATCAACACACATCCAAAATTTGGACGCTCCGTCGCCAAGTTCCTAGCCAAGGACACGGGCATCAAGTTCCGAGAAGCGGCCAACCACTTCGAAGCGCAGGCGGCCAAAGATAGTTGCGTCGAAGCGCATGGTGACCTGCGAACGATCAGCGTGAGTCTCTCCAAGATTGCCAGCGACATCCGATTGATGGGCTGTGGACCTCGAGCCGGCCTGTTTGAAATTGAACTGCCCGAGTTGCAGCCTGGTTCATCAATCATGCCTGGCAAGGTCAATCCAGTGCTCGTCGAATCCGTCATGCAAGTGGCCATGCGAGTTGCAGGCAATGATGTCACCGTGGGGATTGGCGGACTGGGCGGGACTGGTTCGCTGATGGAACTCAATGTCGCCATGCCAATGATGGCCTACTGCATACTCAACAGCATTGGGCTCCTTGGCAATGTCACCGAACAATTCGCGCTCCACTGCGTCAAGGGCATCAAAGCAAATCGAAAGGTGATCAAGGACAAGGTTGAGCAGAGCCTCATGCTTGGCACAGCGCTGGTGCCGGTCATCGGCTACAACAAAGCCTCGGACATCGCCCATACGTGCTTCCGAACGGGGCAAACCATTCGAGCGTATTGCTTGGAGCACAACATTCTGCCGGCCGATCAACTCGACAAACTGCTCGATGTCACGTCGATGACGTATCCGGACTGAATCCGCGAAACACCAGCATGGCCAATGACACAATCGGCCATCGTGGGAACCCCCGCATTGTCATGATGCGGCCGAGGCCGTCTCGAGCATCACGCCACTGGTCAATCACCTGAATGGATGCCACGCATGCATCCCCTTCAAGCCGCCGGGCAATCAGACCGCCCAAGCCATAGCCCTCGATGTGCACAGGCTCATCGCTGCACGTCTCAATCATCCGCCGCACGTCCGAAGTCTCCAACGCACCGAGCGTCGAGGGGCCCGCGCATCGGTCGTGACCTCGCAGACAGGGGATCAACACCAACGAAACGTCCGCCGCCACTTCGATGGCGCGGGGCAACATGGTCACGGGCGACTCGCTCCAATCGTGAATCAGCACCCTCGGAGGCCCGGATCCATCGCCGTGGACGATCCACAGTGGGATATCCCGCCCGTCGCTTGCATGGGTAAAGGCGTCGTGCCCATCGAGGCCTGCCTCGATCGGATCCAGCGGACGCCCCTCCAGCACCGCTCTAGCGGCGGCCCCATCGTGTGGATGCCTCGCCCGATGCAGGAGCGCTGCGACACCCAGAAGCAACCAGATCATCACAGCAATGAGCAGCAGCAGGAACAATGACATGGCGAGGATGGTACGGCCGCCGGGTCGTACACTCACTGCACCGTCCATGCAGCCCACTCTTCAGGTCGACAACGAAGCGGATGTCCTCGTCCAAGTCACGCAGAATATGTGCCCGGCCTTTGACGGCATCGTGGTGCATCGTGTCTACTCGACCTGCTAGGCCGCGGGCATCAGGTTCAGCGTGTGTTAGAGGCATTCCTTCGACTGGATGCGATCACAAGAGCCATGATCGTTGACCTTCTGAATAATGCCTAAGGTGGAGTTGGAATCAGCGGCGGATTAGGCCGATGGAGTGAGCAGTGCCCGCCACAACCCGCATGAACCGCTCACCAGTAGGGATGTCATATTCGCTGTGCCCATTGTCCCCCCCACCCGATCGCCATATTGCACCAATTCATCAAAAACCGCTTTGATCGGGTGCTCTATCCCCCTAATCTTCCGCTGAGAAGAAGTGGTGAGGGATTTTCTATGCCCACATATCGTAGTTGTGCCTCCATCTTTGCTTCCGGTTACCGCCATATCGGCCTTGTGGCTGTTCTTGCCACAACG
>PVBE012570266.1_pt1 | contig 15780 bp, 7 predicted proteins | sample 1631181 | NCBI WGS metagenome assembly PVBE01 (sample SAMN08397723, study PRJNA350692) | Marine metagenome, whole genome shotgun sequencing project. | isolation source: water | place: Pacific Ocean | collected 2012-04
CGCCTAGAATCGCGGCATAATAAGTCAGAAAGTCTGCAAGCGGGAGAGGTGACAGATTCGAGAAACTTACAGCCAATTGGTTGCAATGAGATAAGTACCATTCCCATCACTGTGGAACGGCGGAGCCTGATGGGTACGCACCAGCAGAGCTGGTAGTTTACGAAAATGAATTAACATGCCTTCAACCTTCGAACAACTTTGCGAGCACGCTCGTGAAATCGCCCTGACGAGCTCCGTACTGGAACTTCTGCAGTGGGACGAACGCACGCTCATGCCGCCTGCTGCCGGTGCCTACCGCGCGGATCAGATCACGTATTTCTCCGGTAAGGTCCATGCACACCGAACGGACGCGAGAATTGGGGAATGGCTGGCAGAACTGAACGACAGTGAAATGGCGCATGATCCACACAGCGACACCGGTGCGACCGTTCGCATGATGAAACGTGATTTTGACAAGCTGACCAAGGTGCCCCAAGCATTGGTGGAAGCGCTTAGTCGAGCATCCGTTCTTGGCCAGCAGGCCTGGGTCGAGGCGAGAAAGAACAACGACTTCGCATCGTTTGCTGGCGTACTTAGCGAAATCATTGAACTCAAACGCGAACAAGCCGAGGCAGTCGGCTACGTCGAATCACCCTATGATGCGCTGCTTGATGACTACGAGCCGGGAGAGACAACGGCGAACGTGGCACGAGTCTTGGAGGAACTTCGCCAGGAACTGGTGCCGTTAGTAGCGGCCATCGCCGGCAGCAGTCGCCGCCCCAAATTGGAGATCCTCCGACGTGAGTTTTCCATCGCCGATCAACAGGCGTTCGGCCGTCAGGCAGCGGCCAAAATTGGCTTCGATTTCCAGCGCGGCCGGCTTGATGTTACGGATCATCCGTTCTGCGCGGAAATGGGACCGGACGATTGCCGCATCACGACACGTTACGATGACCATTTTTTCCCGATGGCCTTTTTCGGTATCCTGCACGAGGCCGGCCACGGGATCTACGATCAAGGACTTCGATCCAGTCAATACGGCCTGCCGCCAGGCAGCTACATTTCCCTGGGTATTCACGAATCACAATCGCGAATGTGGGAAAACCTCGTCGGTCGCAGTAGTACTTTTTGGCAACATTTTTTCCCGCTGGCCCAAGAGCTGTTTCCACAATCTCTGCAAGACGTTGCGTTGGACGATTTCTATTTTGCCATTAACGACGTGCGACCGTCGTTGATTCGTGTCGAATCTGACGAAGCGACATACAATTTGCACATTATCATCCGTTTCGAATTAGAGCAGGCGCTCATCAACGGCGAGCTTACCGTCACTGATCTGCCGGAAGCCTGGCGGGAAAAATACCGGCACTACTTGGGCATCGAACCACCGACCGATGCAGACGGCGTGCTCCAGGATGTCCACTGGGGTGCCGCGCTGATCGGATACTTCCCCACCTATTCCCTGGGCAACCTGTACGCGGTGCAGTTTTTTGCGGCGGCGGACAACGAACTTGGGGGATTGGACGTCCAATTCTCCCAGGGCGAATTTCGGCCGCTCCTGGATTGGCTCGGAGATCGCATCCACAAACCGGGCCAATGCTATTCCGCGAATGAACTGGTGGAGTCCGTCACGGGAAAACCGCTGGGACACGAGGCCTTGTTGTCCCAGTTGCGGTCAAAATATACTCCGCTTTATGGCCTGGAGTGAGCTTTATGGCCTAGAGTGAACGGTTGAGACCGGGAAACCCTAGCCATCCGTGCATCAGCGTTGCTACACTAGAAAGCTGGTATCAGGTTTATCTGTACAAATGAGTCAAGTTTTCAGCGACAGGCACCGACCGCAGGTTGGTCGGGGAGCGGGTCGCCACGACCGAGCGATAGCTCGCGTCGGTCTGAGGCACAGCCTCGCCAGACGTGCGAAGTGCCATCACCTCCCCTGGAGACTCTGATGACGACGGTTAATTGTCCGAAATGCGATGAACAGGTCAGGATGCCGGCTCATGCCAGCGCTGAAGCGCGGGTGCAATGCCCGCTCTGTGTGGAGGAGTTTGAATTGGCCGAAGCGCTCGATCGCCTGGCCCCGATGCTTGTCGTATTGAACGACCCGGGGGCAGCCGATACCGCTTTCTCGCCCACGAAGAAAACGTACTCGGGAACAGACCTAGTCACCGAATCAGACTGCGAAAGCAAGACGGCCGCGCCGGAATTCTCATTCGAAGATTCTGGCGGCGGACCGGATTCCGCCCCAGCGTTTGCTCTCGAAGATGGATCGGTGACCTCGGGGTCGGCAGGTACCGTAACCACACGACGCGCCCGTTCGCAACGACCCCAAAAAAGTGCCATCAAGGAAATGGTCAAGATCGTCGGTGGCGGGGTGATCGGTCTCACGATCGGGCAGCTGATTCTGTGGTGGTTGCCAGGCGATTATAAACGCGACCCCATCGAACTGGGCCCGAAGGTTCCAAGCTTTGCCGCCTTTCTGGTTCATCCCAAGTTTCGTGGCAACGCCGTCGTCGAGAAAAATGACGAGACTGTATCACAACGAAATTCTGTCAGCCCTTCCTTGGGAAGCTTCAGCTTTGACGACGCCGGCAACCCCGAGTTGCCGACAGCTTCGTTTGATGGCATGCCCGACCCCAACAAGAAGCAGGGCGAAAAGAAGAAAAAGAAACGGAATAAGAAGAACAGCAAAGATGAAACTTCCGACACTCGCAAAGTTCCCGCCGGTAACGCGGCAGAGCCTGATGACGGTAAGGAGCAATCGAGCAGTGATAGTTCCTCGGATCCTCTCGCGCCGCTGGCGACGGAAACCGAAGATGACATTTTAGGCACCAAACCTGACATCGAAGTCCCCATGATTAATCTGAAGTCTTTTCCAACCGCAACTGACGCCACGCCCGAGGAATCGCAACCGGGCGATAGCGGCGACTCAGATCCACCGATCTCATCGCCCCCGACGACGGCGCCCCCTGCCACAACATCGACACCGCCGCCTGTGGAAACGGGCGACTTCGAAGGTGTGAGAAATGCACCCAAGATTTCCGTAGACCAATTGTCATCGCGACTCACTGGGGCCGTCAGTGCTAGTACCGCCATGGACAGCTCGTCCACCGAGCCGGGTCCTAAACAACTATCGTTGGCGAAGGAGTTTTACATGACGATGGCGGGACTTGGCGAAGCAATCACGTTTGTCGACCAGGTTTCCGCGTCCGTTGAAGTCAATGAAGTTGGCAAGTTCGCACTTGACGTCGGGAAGCAGCCAGCCAAGCTGGATCTGATCGGCAAGGTAGCTCCCAGCTGGATGAAGAACAGCCGGCCCCATAATGGTCTCGTTGTTTGTGGTACCGTTGATTCGATCGATTTCGCAGCCCCATATTACGTTACGTCGTTGGTCATGCCGAACAAGAGTGTGCTCAAAGTAGTCAGCATCAATGACCCGTCCGGCGACTATCAACGGCAAGACAAGATCTTGGTCCTGGGCAGCATTCTGGATTCACCACAACAAGACCTGAAGGATTATCAGGGCGAAGCAACCAGGGTGATTTTGGATGGCCTGCACGCCACATTGCCAAACGCTGAATAACGTTCGACCAAATGATCTGGTTTTCTGTGATAAGTCACATCCTTTCTGAGGCGTCGTAGCCGAACTCGTCACAGAATCCCGTCTAGAAGTCTGGCGGTTTTGCGACCGGTCGTTGTCCTACTGATCAAGCGTTTATGAGCCAACGTTGAACGGTTCGTCGAGGAGTTCCGCTAGTGACGGCGCAATGGTATTACGCGATTGGCGGTCGCATCAAGGGTCCCGTGACGAGCGAAGATCTGAGGCAGCGCGCCGTCCGTTGCGAAATCGCCGCCACCGATTTGGTGTGGCGAGAAGGTATGGGCGATTGGGCGACGGCCGAATCGTTGGGGCTGGCAACGCCGGTCGCCCCGCCTCCTTTACCTGGACTCCCGTTGGATGGGGATTCGGTTGCTCAGCCACCAAACACTGATACGGCAGCCGCTTCGTCCGCGGCACATCCCGTCGAGAGTCCACCTCCCATTGGACCGCCTCGCATCGAACCGACTCGATCATCCGCCGCGAAACAGGCCATCAAGCGAACGACTTCAGATCGTGAACCCAGTGAACGCCACGCAAGACAAAGCCACCGCGCGCCAGGCGCATCGCGGGTGTTTCGAGCGGTCTGGATGGCGATCGGCGTTGCGATTTTGGTGTGCGGTTTCTGGATTGGCCATGTGGTTGGCACGAAGTCGAGCCACAACGGCGAATCGCAAGTCGCCGTCGTCGCGGTTCCGAATTCGACGGCGAGCCCAAAAACCCGCGACAAACGAACCGCGACGGACTCGATCGATCCAACTAAGAGCAACCCAACTAAGAGCAATCCAGCTGAGAGCAATCCAGCTGAGAGCAACCCAGCTCCGCTGCCGGTTAGTGGAATGGCGTCCGGCTTTGGTCCCTCACCAACGAACCGCTCGGCACGTCACAGCGCGAACGCCGATTCCGATTCCGCTGGCAGTCCCACCGACATAACGCCGTCTCCTACGGTGGAAAAGCCGCCCACCGTTCCCGTCACTCCCGTTCCTTCCACGGAGCCCCTCGGACCACGCAGTGCTGCAACGGAAAGCACGACGGCATCCCCCTTGCCGCAGAGCACCGATCGGCCCAAAGACGACGGCCCGCGCGTCTTGTTCCAGACGTTGGAAATCGATCGTAGGCCGACCTTTGTGATACCCGGCATGACACTTCCGCAAGAGCTGCGATATCGTATCGTTTCACAACTTGAGATTGCGGCTCGCGCGGCTGACGGCTCTCGAAAGGTCGTGCAGATCATCGAATGCACATACTTGGATCACGCCGACGATCTGTCACGTGCCATGTTCACCAAGTCGCTGAAGCTACTGGAGCGTCAGCAATATACGTTTAAGCTGAATGAACATGACGAAGTCGTCGAATTCACCGGCCTCAAGAAGAACAGGTTCTCGCTGCCCGTCACATTACCGGGCAGCACAGGCCTGCAATTGACTTCGGTGATTGATGAAGACGGGTGGAAAGAGTTGGCACAGCTTACCTTTTTCCACCCCGACGATAGCGTCGCTCAGGGACAACCGTACGTGCGGCAAATGACGCATGACTTTACACCTTTTGGCTCGTGGTCTGGAACCACGACATTTATCGGTAATGATGTACGCGGCGATTTGCAGTCCATCAGTTTTCGACACGCGCTTGAGTTCACCCCACCGGAAGCGAAGGCCGCAGCTGGCCCCCTGGGATTTCGCGTTACCTCCGCTGATTTCACAGTCGACCAAGCCGACGGCTCGGTGGAATATGACCGCAAACACCATCGCGTCAGCAATGCACGCGAAACCTTTCACATTCATGGAACCGTCGCAGGCAAATTAGCCGGGCAACCAATGAACATCCGGATGCAAGAGCAACAGCTCATGACAATCCGTGTCACCGAGCAGCGGCCCAAGACAAACTGACGTTTCGGACGAAGCCGCGCCGCTCACCTTCCACTTTCACCGTTCACCTTTCGATGTTCATCGTTCATCGTTCGGCAGACACGTCGCGCCACGTTCCAAAATCTCTTGCGTATCACGACACACGCGTGGGTCACAGAGCGACCAAAACTCGTCACCCGATTCGATCCCGTGCAAGAAATGGCTAACCGAGTTCGCCATCTCGGGAGCGACCTCGGGGACCGGCAGTTCCACACCTTCCTGGTTGTCTTCGGTTGCCGAGAGCAGTCGCCCACCGTGACGTGGTTCTAGTAGCAGCGTGCCACGTGTCCCATAGATCAGCGTCAGATAGGCGGACATCTTGCCGATTTGCGACCAGGATCCCTCAGACATCGCCATGCCGCGGGGATACCTCATCACCAGAACCGCGTTATCCGGGACAGGGCAAGTCTCCATCTTCACCAGCTGATCGGCGGTCGCCCAGACCGATTCGGGGCGGCCGAGCAGTACTTGGGCGAGCAACGCACCGTAGCAACAATAGTCCATGTAGGCACCGCCTGGACCGTTGCGTTTTGGATCGAATAGCCAGTCGCAGAAGAAGTCCGAACAGCCCAATTCGGCCGGCCCGGCATGTGCGGCGCGATAGCGGACTTGCCAGACATCGCCAATCGCGCCACTCTTCGCGGTCGAAATCGCGTGCTGCATCTGAGGCCACCAGGCGAATGGCCAGTTGACCATCAATCGTGTCTTATTCGCGTTGGCGGCCGCCAACATGCGATCGGCACCTGCCAGCGTGGCAGCCATCGGTTTCTCCACCATCGCGTGCAGCCCGCAGGCGGCAGCCATTTCGACCAACTCTGGACCGGTCGCGTTATCGGCGTAGACCAACACAGCGTCCAAAGTCTCTGCGTCCAACATTTCACCGTAATCGCCGTACGCCGCACAACCATACTGGCTCGCCGCACGCTCGCGCAGCGCAGCATGGGGGTCAGCAACGGCAGCAATCGTTACGTCTGCCCGATCACGCGCATAAGGCAGATTGTCCCAGATGTGATCGTGTGTAAGACCTAGAACACCAAGACGACATGTCATTCGCGACGACTCCTGTGCGTCCCGCTTGCCACACGGGATCTCATTGTGCGACACAATCCTCTTCCCAGATCCCGTCTGGCAGACGGAACCTACGAATCACGATCACGAATCAAAAATCCTTCAACATCATTGATCAACCCAAATCGGGCTCAACCACGCCCATTGCCCGTTCATCTGACGCACGCGCGCCCGATACCGGTCACTGTCCCCGGGGGCGTCTTCGAATGCCGCCTTCACACGGCAGTCCTCCTCCGGGATCAGCGGCCCAATTCTCACGGCCTCGGAAAGCCAGCCTCGCAGATAGTGCGATCGACCACGCCGCAGGAGGTCACCCAACGTATATTCGATCGTCGTACCATTAACAACCAACGTCAATCGATCCGACAAGCGTCCATCAAGTTCGATGGACAAGGCCTGTGTAGTGCCGTGACGCATCGACAGATTACCCGTGGTGACTGACCTCCAGCCCAGCTGTCTCGTTTGTTGCTCCAAGACCTCGTGCGGCAGATCTTGTTCATCCGCATCGGTCTGGTGTCCACCAACGCCTTTGGGCGCTACGATGGCTTGCCCGGAGAAACATGTTTCGACCGCATTGATCGCGCCGTCGCCCAATGCCAGATCAAATGACCATGGAACGGGTTCATTCTTGCGGCCCCATCCCCAAGTGATGCGCAGACGAAATCGCTGCTGGCCGCGTCTGTCGATTTCGCCTGCATCGATAAGGCGGGGATGCAGCCGCTTCAAGACGACATCGTTCTTGAGAATTTCGACGCAGTCCACAGCATCACTACCGCGGACGTCGAGTTCGATTCGTCGGCCCGCGGTGCTCTCGATTTCCCCGCCCATCTCTGCGCCATCAACCAACATCCTAGCTTCGATTTTGTCGCCCGTGACCGCGTAAACGCGCCGAGCCAGGAAGGCTTCCCAGATCGCTTCACGTGTCAAATTGCTGGCCCACACGCCAACGCGACCATCGCCGTGGCTCCCTGGATAACCACCATGGTGATCCGTCGATGCGATCACCCCGAAACGGTGGCCGTTGGCCCAACCGGCGGACGCCGTACTTTGCCAGTCGCGTGGCCCCATATCATGCAGCATCGGATACGGCGCTTCTTCGCTCTCCGAACAGCCGTGCAACGAGTAGATTTCGACAAACGGCGACAAGCCGGCATCGAAATACTCCCAGTCGATGCCTCGGTACCCCGCGGCATATCCGATGTGGTGCGGAATCACGATGGCACTGGCGGCGCGGGCGACCTCGCGCAGCGCCGGCAAATCCGGCGCGCTGAGCAACGGCAATTCCGGTCCGGCCGCGTAGACGTTATGGTCGCCATACTTGAGTGAATGCCATTCGTAGCTCGGTAGCGCCAGAAATATGTCCGAGCGACTGCCCGCCGCTTGCTCGGCAAGCAACTGATTCCAATTCTTGGCCAACCGCGCAAAGCCTTCGTTGTGGTAGTCAATGATGTCGCCATACTGCTGGCGATCAACAGGCATGTCTGGCCAAAACGCGTGGCCGGTGATTGAACAGAAGTCGAGCTGCCGACGCGCTCGTGCGAGCGCCTGAGCGACGGTGCCTTCGCCATAGCTGATCGAACAATGACTGTGCAGATCACCCCAATATAGTTGATACGTCATTTGCCACCGGGGCCGGAAAAGTGAACCGACTTTGAATCGACCATGATACGTGATCCGCGATCCGGCGCGCAGCTGACCGAACGTTTCACCAACGGCCGTCGCGTCAACACGCCAGCCCCCCATCAGCGACACCTGCCGGCAATCCGCCTTTTCGGCAATATGCAGCCGTGCTAGGCTTTGTCTCAAGACCCAAATGCCCTATCCCTCTCCCGCAAGCGGTAGAGGGGACTAATGGTGCCGCTTCGCGGCCAGTTGTTTTGGTTTTGAGACAAAGCCTAATATCGCGCCAAGCCTCTTTACAAGTTCAACCGAATTCCCCAGTTGCTAAGCTCCTTGTCCCTTGTCGACAAGAGCCCGCAGAGAACTGGCTATGATCACGCCGGAAACATCGACTTCTGTCGCACGTCTCTATGCCGTGTCTGCCATCGTGGCCGTGCTCACTGTTCCGGCGTTGGCGTTGGACCTGCCATTGGCACGCCTGTACGCCGAAAACGGTTTGCCCGGCGACATGCGCAAAGGGCTCAACCTCATGGAAGCTTACTCCCATGGGATCGGTGTGGGGATAATCTGCCTTACCGTTTTCGTCCTGGATCGCTCGCGGCGCTGCCGTGTCTGGCGTCTGGCGGCCTGCCCGATTGTCGGCGGGCTGATGGGAACGTTTGCCAAAGGCGTGATCGCTCGCAGCCGTCCGAGTAGTTTTGATTTGAGCCAGCCAATCGCCACCTCGTTTGGCGCGTGGCTTCCCTCGTGGAACGTGCCTGACTGGGATCAGCCGCTGCAGTCATTTCCATCGGGCCATACGGCAACTGCCTGCGGTTTGACGGTCGCTTTGATTCGCATGTACCCGCAGGGCCGACATCTGTTTATCGCGTTTGCCGTATTGGCTGCGTGTCAACGAATCGGAGCCTCCGCACATTTTCTCAGCGACACGTTCGCCGGAGCCGCTGTGGGTCTGTTCTTTGCCACGTTGGTGCTTGACCCACGCTGCGGCGGGAGACTTTATGACCGCTTGGAATGCCCGCAATCGCCGGAAGCTGACAGTATTTGCAAAACTGCTTAGACGAGATCCGCTTATTCAAACCCAGCAAAATGCCTCGGGACCACGATTTTGAGTCGCCAAGGGGAGTGCCAGAATATCAGCTTGCCCGTCGTAGGATGGCCACTCTTGCCTGTCGCCAACGATCAGACGGGCAAGAAAGAGTGCCCGTCCTACAGGCAAGATTCCATCTGCCTGTCGCTTTAGGAAAAATGTGAATTGCCAGAAGCTGCCTGGCATGCAGAAGCCTCATCCCCGGCGCGGGTAGCCAGGCTGCATCCCCCCTGGGCCAAATGCCTTGGCGCAGATTCCATCGGCGGCATAGAATGGACCGCTACACATCAGGGGCAAACTGATGGGAAGGAGGCGTTCGATGCACGCCGGATATGTCCTTTTGATTTTGGCCGCCATAGGTGTTGACGAGACGTCTCAGCAAGCCAGCACATCACAGCCAGCGGAAACGCGAAAGTTTCACGAGATCAACGCCGATCTCCGTGCACTGTTTCGTCGCGAAGTCCAAGCGACATCGGACGCCGATCGAGCGACCGCCATTTTCGAGATGACCGAACTTTATCAAGAAATTCGCCGCGATCCACGCCTCGACAACAGCGACACGCTGACGACTTACAAAGCGAAACTTTGGAGCCGTCTGACGCGTATCAAGGCGGACATCAATAAGCACATTTCCCGTGCCCAACGACGACGAGGCCCCGTGAAACAGGCGTTACCCGAACTATCCGAGCGTGACCTGGCTGACGCCAGTCTGGCAGCGGCAAGTACTTCGGGACACTTGGCGATGGCCGGATCCGCCATGGGTGGACCAGCCAGCGTATTCAGTCAAGGTAGCGCGCGGGGAGGTCGAGCGATTCCTGATTACGGTCCTTCGCTGGTCGCCTTGATCGAGCGAACCATTGCTCCCGAATTCTGGGACACCAACGGCGGCCCCGGTACCATCGTTTACTATCAACCGCTGATGTGCCTTGTCGTCCGTGCAACCACGGAAGTTCACCACGCGATTGGCGGTGCCACGGGCGCTCTTCGAGCAGCTGGTCGGTAAACGGATAGGTAACTACAATCCTGCTCAGGTCAAATCGCCGAAGATCTCGTCCAAGTCCGAATGCTTCTGGCGGCCAGAAACATCGTTTGCCAGTGCGTCTAGCAGATCGTCTTCGAGGTCCGTCTCGGCGAACAGTTCGTGCCGAACTTCATTGATCTTGATCGTCGCTCGGCTACCGTTGACAACCGAGGCAAGCACTTCGTCGGCGGCTGCGTCCAGTTTTGACGAGGCCGGCGCGTCGGCTTGCTCGAATACGCTGGTGCCAACCGAGTAGTTGGGCATAGCGAAGGTTGAGAATTGCAACAGACTCGCTTCGCCTTCCCCGAGGTCGGCCAAGATAGCCGCGCGATCGATCCCGCTATTGAGTGAGATCGCCGTGAGGCCTTCGCCCTCGCCTTCACTAACCGCTTGGCTATTCAGATAATTGACGATGACCCCAACATCTCGTGAAGTCACAAATCTGTCTTCGTTGGCGTCATAGTCACGCTCGCCTGGCAGGGCACGTGCTGCCTCACGTGGACCGTCACCATTCAGCGTGTTGATGACCTGAAGCGCATCGATCGGTGAAATGCTGCCATCTTTGTTCACATCGAGCCGATGGAAGACTGGGTTCTCAGGCCCTCCGGCACCGCCCTGTCCTTCACCATCCGGACCGATGGGCGGGTCGAAGTTACCAAGAATCGGCAAGCCGTATTCATCACCAAACTGCATGTACAAATCGTCGCCGAACGGTACCGGCTCGAATGCATGCTGCAGCGTATTGACTTGGCTCGTAACGCGATTGGCTCCCGTCGGGTCTCCAGAGACCAAGAAGAACCATTCCGCACCCGCACCCGGCATCACACCAGCTCTGTCGGGCACCCACAGACCAACATCGTCGATGCCGTCCTGGTCCAGGTCCGCAGCGACCGGTCTCTCCCGTACGCTCAGGAAACCGAAGTCGATCGTCTGAATCGGTCCCACGCCGAGTCCATCGTTGGCCAGGTCGAATTGGAACTGCCCGGTATTGGAGGATTCGTTGTGCCAGGTGCCCAGGTCGTCCAGACCGTCACCATCAAAGTCACCCACGATTGGGTAACCACGGAGCTGGCTATTGATCTGGGTATCGAGGACGTAGTTGCCGGTCGTATCGAGCAACCATGTCGCGCCATTGAAGACACCAACTTCGTCGCCATCGGTTGGAGCGAAGTTACCCGCAACGGGAAGGCCGTTCAGTAACGTACCACTGAATCCACTCGCATTCTGATCCTGGACAACATTCGGCACTCCATCGTTATCGGTATCCACCAGGAATCGCCACGGCCCGTTGAGCCCAGCACCCACGTTTCCGTAAACGGCCAATTTGTCGAATCCGTCAGCAACGTTGCTGACCGTGTCACGGAAGTTACCGGCGAAGAAGTCGTCGCTGGTAAAGGCCTGGTTTGTGCCGCCATTGCCGTTGCCAAACGAGTAGACAATGTCGCGATTCGTGAAATCACGGTTGATTGGATCGAACGTCTCATTGCCGTTGATATCAACCCAGACGTTGCCCGATCCCCACACACCCACTTCTGGACGCGAATCGACGGTGAAGCGGGCAACAAAGTCGCCACCCGGTTGGCCATCGCCGCTGGGGAAGACCGGTGAATCATGCGGTTCGTTCAGTTGCGATTCGCCGTCCAGCGCATTTCCTGCCGGGTCCTTGATCTCATCGCTGATCGTCAGCGTAAAACGATCATCTGGTAGCGGTTCGAGGAATGTCAAAGTGATCGTGCCGGTCGCCGGGTTGCCGTTGGTGGCGGCAATTGGATTGTACACGACGCTCTGCAGCGGAATGACTCCTTCGGCATCGCCCTTGACTTCGTAGTGGCCGGGATTCTCTGCCGGGTTGCCGTTGGCGCCACGATCTTCGACCGCCTGATACAACCAATTGGTCACGCGATTTGGCAGATCTTGGACAGAAATCACCAACGAATTCACCAATGGCGTTGGCCTCAGTGTTCCGTCGCCTTCGTACTTGTGATCAAACAAGTTAAACGGGTTACCGGCGTTGTTGATGTCCACGTCAGTGACCTGTGGACCTTGCGTGTCAATAAAGATGTCCAGGATTTGGGCTGTGTCGCCCGCACCGGTCACTTGGTTGATGTTGCCTGCAACGTCTTCGGAAACCACCAGGATGCGACGTAGGCCATCGTAGCCAAGCGCCACGGCGGCACCATTGTTGTTACGAGCATCCGGGTCGTTCATGTCGACTGTCGAGGTCAATTCCCATTGACCGTTCGGGAAGTCGCCAGTGGCGTTGCCGAATTGGTTGTTGCCATCAAAGGGAACGGTGTTCGTCTGGCCGAGCAACACGTCCAAGCCATCGACTGTGGAATTCTGATTAACGTCCAAGTAGACCTGTACGAAGGAGTTCGCTTCGGCCAAACCGTAGAACGTCGGCGTGCGGTCATTCGTGATTCGATCGGTGAACGACACCTCCAACTGATTGTTCCCAGTGTTATTACCTTGGACACCGCTATCACTGTCCGGGTGCAAGCCGTCATCGGTCGACGACGTAATTCCGAAGAAGACCGGCGGGACGACCGTGTCGACCACGATCTCCAGAGATTCGCTTCGAGCACCGTAGCCCGTTTGCGTGGGTGTCGACGGATCGATGATTTGAACTCTGGCGTTGATGAAGTGGCTACCATCGGTCAGCGTCGTACTGGAACCATGAGCCGCAAGGCTAAAGTCAAAGACATAAACGCCGGGTTCGGCACCAGGTTGAGCATAGCCAACAGGCACCTGCGGCTCGACTGTTCCCTGCTGCGGATCCCCCTCGACAAACACCGGCACGCGGAAACCTGCAGTGGCCGGCGTGGTTGTGACGTCAGAGATAAACGGAATCGGAATATTTTCGTCGGGTGGATTATTCGGGAACGTCGTCCCGTCGTTTCCTTGGATATCCTGCAAGAGGACGGCGTCGTCCAACCGGAAGATGATTGTCGGCTGCGCGTCGCACGTGATGTTGTCGAAGTGCGAACGACCGGTATCACTATTTAGTCCAGACGGTGGGTTGGTCGTGCAGTCGTACGTATTATCGACCGGTAGATCGTCCAGTTCGATGTCGTACGGTACGGCCGGAGGTTCGTTAACCACTGTCACGTCGTAGCCGTTGATCACCACCGGCACGTCCGGCAACGTCGGCACTTCGCCAAAGACGTGCAGGTAGTAGGTCTGGCCAGAAACCGCCGGAATGCGGACACGTTCATCCTCGTCGCCAGCTCCTTCGTTGCTGCCGAAGCCCGTGAGCACGTTGCCGGCTGCATCCAGGACTTCAATATCCAAATTGCCGTCGCCTGGCACCAGAGCATTCTGATCGTGGAAGTAGACTTGGAAGTCCAACGTTCCGTTATCCAACGCCACCACACGATAGTAGTCGTGATCTTCCACAATGCCCGGATGCTCGGTAGCATTCGGGAAGATCTCGGCGTGCTGGATCTGCAGCGTCTCGCCCGAACCAACATAGGCCGCATTGGTGCGGAACTCGTTAGGTTCGTTGAAGTCCGGCCCCATCACGGTGATGTTAGGATCGCCATTGTTGCGATTATTCTGGGGCGTCGTGAGGTCGAAGTTGGTGAGCACGACTTCCGTGTTCTCATAGGACACACTGGGACGTCGAACCGTGGCATTGAACGGCAACACGTTGCCGGCATCCGCCGTGCGACTGCGATGAATGATGATGTAATCGTCTGCATCGCTGAGGAATGCGAGCGTCCCGTCGGCATTCAGATTGGTGATCAATAAGGCGTCCGACGCACGCGGATCGCCGCCCTGTACGTTGACGTAAAGGCCATTGCCAACTGCCGCAGCCGATGCCACCCAGAACGTATCGTCACCGTCATCGCCGTCGGCGGTAATCGACTCGATAATGCCTGGTGTGCCAATCGCCGTCGTGCCATCGTCAAGTGTCACATTCCGCCACAGGGTTCCGCTTCCCGCCCCGAATCCAAGCACTTCGACGCTCGCCGTTCGGTTCGGGCTATCGACGCGGATCAAGTCACGGCCACTGGTGCCACTGAGTTCGACCTTATCCGCAAAGCCGCCGGCTCCGCCCGTGATCGTAAACGAGTTGGCACCTTGCGGCACGTCGTCGAAGTTGAAGACCGTGGCGATACCATCGGCGGTAACTGTGCCCGAATCAGTGCTCGACGGCGTGTAGTGAATCACGTCGTCGATCCGCGTGCCGGCGATCACCAGATCGTTTGAATTGGCGTCGATATTGGCGGTTTCAATGCCCGACAACGTGACCACACCCAAGCCCTGTTGCGTGATCGTTTGGACGACCAGGTTGGCGGGTGTGGCAGGATCGTCCAGTTCGACGATCACGCCGTTGGGGGCGGGATCAGCTACATCGACGTTGAAGTTCAAGATGTCGCTGGCACCCGGTCCGTCGCCTTCGACGCGGATATCGATGCCAACTTGTGGCCAAACATCAAAGACATCGTCGCCATCGGCTCCACGTAGCGAGTACTCTTCCACGTCCGTCGTCACAACCGCAATATGATCAACAGGCGCCCCGCCGACGAATCCGACAAAGTGCCGCAGGTCAATCGTCGAGCTTCCCGCGGCCACACCGAACGTATCGCTGAACCCAGTGCCGTTGTAAACAACTCGGTCGTCCGCGGCACCCTCACCATCCAGCGTCAGGCCCGTCAGTCCTTCGTACGTCACGGCCAACAGGTTGTCCACGCGGACGTTGCCTTCGTCGGTGCCATTGCCAGGCGTGTGGACCAAAGCGTTGGTGCCGGCATTTCCGAATACGGTCAAGGCGGTGGCAAATGCACCGGTGCCGTTGGATTCGCCGTCGAAGAGGAATTCTTCCGCGTCATCGAGCGTGATCACGCTACCGGCGGTCGTCAGCGTCAGCGTACCACCGCTGGATGTGCCCGGTCGGTATTCGGCAGCTTCGCCTGCATACGGTGTGTTGATCTTGATCGTGTCGCCATCCGAAGAAGGTGCACCACCAACAAATGGTGCCACAAAGTCACCGTCCAACGTAACGGGAATCGCGAAGGTCAGCGAAGCTTGCATCACGATGTCGTCATCGCCCGCTTTGCCTTCGACCAACACGCTGTTGGCATCGATCACCGTCGCCAGCGGACTGTCGTTAACCGAGAAGAGGAAGTCATCCGGTCCGTTTGCCAGCACCGTGATCTCGTCGTCGTCGTTGGTACCACAGATCCGCATTTCATCCGGGTCGGTGATCGTTAGATTCTCGATGTGGTCGTAACTGACCGATTGATCGCCACCGACGTCGATGCCACCTTCATCTCCTTCCGGTCCGGGGAAGAAAATGGTGTTCTGGTTGCCGGCCATCACGTTGATCGTGTCGCCGGTGTTGGTGGAGCCAATCGGGTCACCACCGTCGATGAAGATCGGAATCGCACCTGCCGTCACGCCAAACGTATCCGCACTCTCACCACCTGATACACTCAACGCATCCACGTTGCTGATCGTATTCGCATCTTGTAGAGATGCATGAACTACCGAAGTCGCC
>PVBE010780212.1_pt1 | contig 15779 bp, 14 predicted proteins | sample 1631181 | NCBI WGS metagenome assembly PVBE01 (sample SAMN08397723, study PRJNA350692) | Marine metagenome, whole genome shotgun sequencing project. | isolation source: water | place: Pacific Ocean | collected 2012-04
CTACACCTTGCTTGGCGGTATTATTCTGTTGATTGCTATAGCTGGTAATGCTCTCTCGGGCTTACGTCGAAAACCGATACCTTTGATACAATAGAATCCGGGGCTTAGCCTTCAAAGGGTTTTACTCAATACCCTTTGTATTTCTTACGGACACATTCACGAGCAAGTTTCTGAGCGGTTTCTATTTGAGAAGGGGTCATCCGTTCCGCAACGATGTCTCCGTTTTCAGATGCGTTCTTAATTTTCCCAGATGATGCGGCAATGTTGTACCACATATGAGCACGGATATAGTTTTGTAGAACACCTCGTCCATTGTCGTACATTGTACCCAGATTGTACTGGGCATAGGCATTCCCCTGTTCAGCACCAAGTCTGTACCACTTCAACGCAGTCTTATAGTCTTGTAGAACACCTTTTCCTTGGTCGTACACAAAACCCAGATTGTTCTGGGCACGGGCATCACCCTGTTTGACAGCAAGTCTGAACCACTTCAGGGCAGTCTTATCGTCCTGTGGAACACCTTGTCCTTCTGCGTACATCACACCCAAATTGGTCTGGGCACGGGCATTCCCCTGTTCGGCAGCAAGTCTGAACCATTTCACCGCAGTCTTATCGTCCTGGGTAACACCTCGTCCTTTGAAATACATAAAACCTAGACTGGACTGGGCATCGGCATCCCTCTGTTCGGCAGCAAGTCTGTACCACTTCACCGCAGTCTCATCGTTCTGTGGAACACCTTGTCCGTGTTCGTACATCCCACCCAGATTTTTCTGGGCATTTATTACATCTTCTTTGGAATAAAAGAGTGATAAAACACCTTTGTTTTCAGCAAGAGGTGTCCATTCACGCAGGGCAGTTGCGTAGTCTTTCTTGTTGTATGCGTCTAAACCCTTCTGAAAGTCAGCACTCCACCCCTCTGTTGAGGACAACAACAGGAGTGCAAAACCCATCAGAACTGGCAGCAGTCGTTTCATTCTGTGATTATAACAGAGAATTGGTGGGAGTGGGATAGTTGTGGAATTGAAGTTAGTTGGTGGGTCAAGTAATATATTAAAATCGTTTATTTTCAATTACTTATAAACTATACATTGGTTTCTGAGACCTACCGGAAGGGCCGGGTCTTGCTGGCTGGTGATTCCGCTCACGTCAACAACTCGCTTGGCGGTATGGGTATGAATGGCGGCCTTCATGATGGCGTCAATGCGGCAGAAAAATTCATTCAAATATTGAACCATGGTTCCAGTGAGGATTTGCTGAACCTCTACAACCGACAACGGCAGCTAATTGCAATTGAATACGTGCAGGCGCAAACGATCCACAACAAAAAAACATGGAAAAAAAAGACCCAGCCGTCAGGTAAAAGCATCTGGATGAAATCCGGGAAATCCTGGACAATCCGGAAAGATAACTTGAGCTCATGATGCAGGTTTCGATGATCAACTCGATCAACAAATCAAAGGAGATTACTTAAGCTGCAGCCTGATTAACTAAATCAGCTGCTTTTTCGGCGATCATAAGTACTGGCGCGTGGATATTGCCGCTGATCAGATCGGGCATAACCGAGGCATCAGCGACCCGCAACCTCTCGACACTCCGAACTTTTAGCTCGGCGTCAACCACCGAGCTTTCATCACTGCCCATGCGGCAGGTGCCACAAGGATGATGGACCGTCACACCGGTCGCCCGGATATGGGCGTCAATTTGATTATCTGTTTTCATATCTGCGCCGGGCAGAAATTCTTCGCCGCGATAGTCACCCAGCGCCGATTGTCCAGACAATTCACGGCACAGTTTAAAACCTTCACGCAACAGCCACCGGTCTTGTTCAGTCGCCAGAAAATTCTGTCTGAGGTGCATTAGTTTTTTCGGATCGGCTGAAACCAGCTTCAAACTGCCCCGGCTTTCGGGATGCAGCAACACAGCCCGGCAGCCAAAACCGTCGCGCCACACCGGCTTAATCCCCGAAAACCACGGATGAGCATTGATCGGTGCACCATTAAACAAAAGTTGAATATCAGGCACATCGGATTCTGGGTCTATTTTGGTAAATCCGGTCAGCCCGCCAGGAAAGTCTACTGCACTGCCTTTGCCGAAGAAGTAAGTTGTCAGCATATTGATGGCGAGCCGGTCATAGCGCGCTTTAGCAACAAACGGTCCCGGCTGTTTACGATGATAAGCCACGCCAGCTGACATGTGATCCTGCAAATTTTGGCCTACTTCCGGTGCATCGGTAACGACATCCAGCCCATGCTTACGCAGTTGGTCCGCTGGCCCAATACCGGACAACATCAACAAATGCGGCGAATTGAGCGCGCCTGACGCGACAATGACTTCTTGCTCAGCCCTGATGCTTTGCAACTGACCATTTGGACCGGCCAGCTTAACCCCAATGGCACGATTGTTTTCGATCACCAATTTTGTCACAAACTGCTTGAGTTTGAGCGTTAAGTTCGGGCGCTTTAGGGCTGGCCGAAGGTAGGCATCGGCGGCGCTAAAACGGCGGCCATTGACGATGTTTTGCTGGGTGCGGGCGAGACCGAACTGATTTTCGCCATTGTAATCCACCGTCCGGCCAAACCCCATTTGATCGGCAGCCCTCAGATAAGCATCAAACATCGGATCGCGATAGGTGCTGGGTCGGATTTTAAACGGGCCATCACCACCGCGGTATTCATCTTCACCGCCCGACCAGCTTTCACCGCGTTTGAAATAGGGCAATACATCATCGTAGCCCCAGTGATCCAGGCCAGTTTTCTTCCAGCGGTCAAAATCACCCGGATTGCCGCGCACATAGGTCATCGCATTTATTGACGAGCAGCCGCCGAGAACTTTGCCGCGTACGCATTCAATTTCACGGTTATCCATATGCGGTTCTGGCCGAGTATCATAGCCCCAGTCATGACGCCTGTTTTGAACAAACTTTAGCCAGACCAAGGGAATTTTGATCATCGGATCACGGTCAGCGGGGCCGGCTTCAATCAACAGCACCCGTTGATCTGGATTTTCGCTTAAGCGATTGGCAAGGACGCAACCGGCAGAACCGGCACCAATGATGATGTAGTCAAAAGATGGCGCACCCGATTTCACTAATCACCACCCACCATTTACTTATCGCCGACTTCGATAACTATGGCCATGCCAGTATCGCCTGCAGCACAGCCGGTAAACATAGCATTGCCACCGCCTTTGATGACCATCTCCTCGATCAGCTCAATGACACCGCGAACACCCATCGGCGCCTGTGGATGACCCCAAACCAGCGTGCAGCCGTAATTGTTCATCTTGTTGATGTCATAGCCGGTTTCTTTGACAAAGTAGGCATCGTTGACGGCGAATGGATTGTGGGTTTTGATCGCCTCAATATCATCTAGCTTCAAACCTGCACTTTCAAGCGCACGATGAACAGCAGGCACCGGCGCTTCCGGCATATAGCCATTGGCAGCGCGGGCCATGCCGAAACCCTTTATTTTCACCACAATATTTTTGTCGCTGCTAAATTCAGCGGCTTTTTCCGGCGTCGTCACAATCATGCAGGCATTGCCATCGGTTGGATGGGTTTGACCGCCATAGGTCACCGTGCCCTCCGGTAAAACGGGTTTCAAGGAGGCAAGTTTTTCCGGATTGGATTTAAAGACGCCTTCGTCACCGTCCATTGTACCCACGGTTTTTTTAAAATTCGCTGATGGCACATCGAACGGCAAAGTCATAAATTTTTTCAAAAAAGCAGAATCGTCAGCCAGCGCCATTTGATACTGTTCCTGGCGTAGCAGCACAATTTCATGCTGCTCTTCAGTGGTGATTTGGCTTTTCTTGGCAACGTTTTCGGCTGTTTGCAACATCGAGTGGCCGCCGAGTGCATCGCATTGCATGTTATCGACAGTGAGATTTTCGTGAACCCCTGTACCGCCAATCCCCGAAGGTGCCGGATAATAAAGCTGCGGACCATTGGAAACCCGATCAACCGTAGCGACGAGTGCCACACCAGACATTTCAGCCTCAACAGATTGCGTCGCATCCAAAATACAGCGCACGCCGGTCGCACAAACTTGCGAAATTGTCGGGCCACCGACATCCGGCGCACCGATCAAGCCAGTGAACCAAGGCAAACCATGAAAGGATTGGTGCTGCGGCACGGTAAGACCGAGTGTCGCGTAGTCAAAAGCTTCCGGGCTGATATCACGTTTGGCGAGCTCGGCTTTAGCGACATGGGCGCCAAATTTTATACTGTGGAGATGAGATAAGGTGCCCTGCCATTTGGCAAAAGGCGTTGACCAATAAGCCCCATAGGGGATTTGTGTGGTAAAAGACATTGAGATTATCCTGGTGCTGTAAGTTTTTCTTAAAGATAAAGCTTGTCCGGCTTACAAACAATCACATTTGATGTTCCAATTAAGCCGCGTAGGTCTCCTGATAAATGGATTTTGCCCAGCCGCGACCGCCGCGTTCGGCACCGGCTTCTTGCTCTTCACCCTGGAGCCATTCGCGCACGGGAATATAAAATCCGGTTTTAGGCCGATTTAAAACATTTTCCGGCAGTGCTGTTGCTGGGCTTCGCGCCATATCAATTTTATTGTATCCGCACGCCGCGAGCTTGGTAAATAGAGTAGCGTCAACCAAAGGAGTACGAATTTCCAATGAATGCGCCATACCGGCCCAATCTGAATCTCTGAGCAGTTGATTCCGCATATACCAGGCACTTTCCAGAAGCGAGACTTTATTGATAGGGTTTATAATCCCAGTTACCGTCAGGTTGAGGTTATTAAATAAATTCAGATCCCGCCAGCCGTCGCGCACCAAATCCGTATCCAGAAATTGGGGTAGCTCCCAGGGCAGAAACAATCCGCGCCGCAACAAATAGGCCGAACCATAATCGGCTGAATATTCAAACAGAGAAGCATATTTGGGTGAGGTTAAATGCCGCAACAAGGAGCCGCTCAACACACGAAAACCTGCACCCAAAACCCTGATACCTGGTACCCAGCCGAGCCTGCTTACCAGTGACGGAATTTGCCGAAAGGAATCATAGCCGCCAAACAACTCATCCCCGCCCAAACCCGACAAAGCAACTTTTAACCCCATATCGGCTGCTTCCTTGGCGACGAAATAAGTGTTTACGCCATCGATGGATGGTTGATCCATCGCCGCCAATAGCTTTTTCTTATCGGTGTGAAAATCGCTACCCTTGACGGTGCGCGTTTGGTGACGGGTGTCGTAGAGGGTGGCAATCTCAGCAGCGAGCGGTGCCTCATCCAAGGGCCCATCGGAAAACTCATCGAAACGCAGCGTCATCGTCTCCACTTGTCTACCGGCCACTTCGGAGGTCAGCGCCACGATGCTTGCTGAATCCAAACCCGCCGATAGAAATACGCCAACCGGCACATCTGAAACCAAATGATGTTCAATGCTCTCAGTTAAGGCCGCTCGCAATTCTTCGGCTGAGCCCTGCTGACCATTTGCCTCAAGCTCGGCCATTTCCCGGGTTAGATTGAAATACCTATTTTCGGTCCTGGCACCTGCTTTATCAATCCACAGGCTGGACCCTGCCGGCAGGCTTTGAATGTCTTTATACATGGTGTGGGGTTCAGGAACATAGCCGAGAGTAAAGAAGCCGACATGGCCAGCCGGGTTGGGCGTGCTCGAAATCGCGCCGCCCGTCTGCAAAGCTTTTACTTGCGAGGCAACGCGCAACGTGCCACCGTCATCCGCATAATAGAGCGGCTTAATACCGTAAGGATCGCGGGCCAGCAGTAGGCCTTGTCTGGCTTCATCCCAAAGTGCGAAAGCAAACATGCCACGCAGCTGACGCAGCATGTCCACACCGTCCCGGTCATAAAGGTGCAACAGAACTTCGGTATCTGATTGGGTAGAAAATTTACGGCCTTCAGCTATCAACCCGGCGCGCAACTGTTTAAAGTTATATATCTCGCCGTTATAGGTAATCTGCAAACGTATATTACCCGCATCATCGGTCAGCGCCATCGGTTGCGCCCCGGTTGGCCCGATATCAATGATTGCCAGGCGGCGATGCGCCAGGCCAACGTGTTGGTCGCCAGAAATCCAACTGCCCGCACCATCCGGCCCGCGGGCAATCATGACTTCGCGCATCCTGAGCAGCTCAGCTTCATCAACATTTGGCGCATTATCGCCGTAACTAAAAATTGCCGTTAAACCGCACATAATGACACTCTACATAGCGAGGAACGGCAAATCCTAAAAGGCATTTATTAAGATGGCTATAAAGCAGCTCATTCGTTATGGTCTGATTTTATTCAGCAAATTTGTGGAAATGGGGAATTTTTATTGAGTATACCCGATAGTAAACCTTATCAAATCCGCCTCGGAGGCTATGGCCCGCCGACCACATCTTTCAGCCGGTCGCTTAAAATGATTGGCGACCACATGGAAGAGCAGTTCGGCAGTGATGTCGATATTAAATATGTCTACAACATCATGGATTTGGGCTTTAAGGGTGAGGATATCCTGTGGCTGACCGAGCACGGTCTTTTGACTATTTCTTACCAATCCTCCAGTTATCTGACCGACCGCGTACCGGAACTTGGATTTGTCGATTTGCCATTCTTGTTTGAAAATAACGAACAGGCACGGGCAGCGATTGATGGCACGCTCGGCCAATATTTGTCAGAAAAAACTGAAGAGCGCATCAACTACAAAATTCTCGGTTACTTCGAAAATGGTTTTCGGCAAATTTCCAACAAGCTGCGGCCAATCCACAGGCCTGCCGATTTTGACGGCATGAGCATTCGTGTGCTGCCGAGCGATGTTCAGGCGCGAACATTTGAACTTTTAGGTGCAACGCCAAAACGCATGGATCTCACCGAAGCGATCGAAGGTATTGTCGACGGTTCCTTGGATGCGCAGGAAAACCCTTTTGCCAATACGGTCACCTATGGCGCCCATAAGTATCACCGTTACCACACGGCCTCGAACCACTTTTATATTTCACGCAGTATCATGTGCCATCGAGATAGCTATTCAAGCTGGCCGGAAGAAATCCAGATCGCGTTGCAAGAATCGGTGCGAGATACCATCACTTGGCAACGCGGCCAAGCCGAACAAGAGGCCGTCGTGTCACACCAAGCAATTGAAGACGAAGGATGCAAAATTGTCGAACTGACGCCGGAAGAACATGCTGAATTCGTTCAAGCCGTCAAACCCCAGCATGATGACGCCAGGGAAGTCTTCGGCGACAAAATGTTCGAACTGATGAAGCAGACTTAGCCTCAACTTATTCAGTTATCAATATTGCCCGGAAATCGTTGACATTGGTGTGCGTCGGACCGCTAACGACTAAATCATCGAGAGCAGCAAAAAAATTATAGGCGTCATTGTCGGCGAGCCTGGTTTCAAGATCGAGCCCAGCATCTTCAGCACGTTGCAATGTATCCGGCGTGATTATCGCACCCGCATTGTCAACTAGCCCATCGGTGCCATCGGTATCACACGAAATCGCATAAACACCGTCAGCACCCTTAAGCCCGGCCGCCAAACCCATCAGAAATTCCGTATTCGGCCCTCCCCTACCGCTACCGGCAACAGTCACGGTCAACTCACCGCCGGACAACAAGACACATGGCGCCTGCTCTCGATACTCGCCGATGTTTTCAGCCATTGTGCGGCCAACCTCGCTCGCCTCGCCCACTAGACTGTCGTTTAGAATAATCGGTGTGATGCCGGCCTCTTGAGCACCCTTGGCGGCTGCCTCTAAGGAGTTTCGGCCACTGGCGATTATTTCCACTTTATTATTTGTAAAAATTTCATCGCCCGGTTTGGGTGTTTCATCGGCACCTTTTTGCAAAACCGCCAGCGCCGAAGCCGGCAGGTCCATGTCGTATTTTTGCACGATTTTCAGCGTATCAGCATAAGTTGACGGGTCCGGTACGGTCGGGCCCGACGCAATCGCCGAAAGATCATCACCCACGACGTCGGAAATTATCAATGTGTGAAGCTTGGCCGGAACACAAGCGCGGGCCAATCGCCCACCTTTAATTTGAGAAAGATGTTTCCGCACGATATTCATTTCACTGATCGTCGCGCCGGATCTCAGCAACGTTTGATTAACGACCTGTTTCTCTTCGAGCGTGACACCTTCCGCCGGTAATGCCATCAGCGCCGAGCCGCCGCCCGAGATCAAACACAACACCAGATCATTGGCAGTGAACTCTTGCACCATTTGAAGCATTTTTTCTGCCCCTGCCCTGCCTGCCAGATCCGGCACCGGGTGAGCGGCTTCAATGATCTCAATTTGCTCGCACGGTACGCCGTAATCGTAGCGCGTAATCACCAAGCCGCTGACTTCACCCGGATAATGTTTTTCAACCGCTGCCGCCATCGCCGCACTCGCTTTACCGCCGCCAATTACCCCGGTTTTTCCCTTGGGTAAATCCGGCAGATAACTAGGGATACAAAGAGAAGGTTGTGCAGCCGCAACGGCAGCATCAAATACACTCAAAAGGAAATTTTGAGGTTCAACGGACATACTAGAAGAATTAAGGGGTGTTTGATTTATCGTCCAGTTAATTTTTGAAGGCGGCGAGTTTCTTCGGACTATCAAATCGAACTCTGCAGGTTACTTCACTGTCTTCGGCTTCATTGTCATTTGATCCAACGGACCACTGATCGTCACCATTTTCCAGCAACCAGTTGATCATTTCATTGTAGAATTCTTCGTCCGGGCTAATGAGATTAACAAAATTACCCCACCGATCCTCTTGCAATCACTAATCATTATCTGTCGAGATTTCTTCTTCCTACCGGTCCGATTGATTGTACAATTCTGATTTATCTTCGTTATCAGTCACGCCAAAAAATTCCGTTTGTCGCCTAGATGTAGCCGTATCAACCTACCTTAATATACCATCGATAATGAAATCAGCAAAGTGATCGGCGATGCGTTGAATTTGTTTTTTTGATTTTCCATCATACCAGACTGTTACGGAATTACACATACCGAGCAATGCTAAGGTGGCCAACTTGCAATCTAAATCTTGGCGAAAATCACCAGCGGCAACGCCAGCCTCAAACAGCCGGCACAGTTCGCCTTCATATTTGCTCGCCAGTTTATTTACCTCAGCGCGACTTTCACCAGCCAAATAACGGCGCTCGTATTGAAATACCTGAACATAATTTGGCAGGTCGTGAAAGGGCTGCATATGTTCTCGGATAGCTTCTCGAATTTTCCGATCAGCGGAAAGGTCTGCCTGTGAGATTACGATAAGCCGTTCGACATAGCCCTGCACACCTAACCGGCAAACCTCAGCCAACGCTGAATCTTTAGATTTAAAATAGTAATAAATGCCAGCCTGCTTGATCTCCAATTTATCGGCAATATCCGTAGTGCTTGCACCGTGATAGCCTTTTTCCGCAAAAACTTCCGCCGCCGCATCCAATACCTCGGTAAAGCGCTTTGGCTTATTATCAACTCTCGACATTTAGAAACCTATAAAATTTTATTAAGTTATAAAATAATACGTCAATGGGTTCAGATGTGCAAATTTGGTATCATGCTCGGCAAATGCTTTTAACCCATTATGTTGCCTAGCTACGGGAGGGCGCAACATGATCAAAGTCACCGATGTTCAATATACGTGGGTCAGCGTGACTGATCTTGATCTGGCGGAGAAATTTCTAACCGATTTGGGCCTGGTGCGCTTGGCTCGAACAGTTAAGGCGCTTTACATGCGCAGCAGTGACGCTGATCACCATTGCTACATCTCTGAACTGAATGAGCAGGATGAGCCAGGTTATACCGGCACGGCGTTGGAGCAATTAACGAAAAAAGGTATGAGCGCGTAAACGGCTACATCCTCAATAACCTCTCCGAATTGCGGTGCAGAATTTTTGCTTTGTCTTCGGCATTTAACATGACGGTTTCCATCCATTTCGGGCCGGGCTCATTCGGCACAAACGGATAATCAATAGCAAATAGAATGCGATCCACCCCCATCTCCTGAATACACAACATCAATGCCGGGTCCGAGAAAAATCCTGACGTCGTGATATAAAAATGCGACGTGAAAATATCCCGGAAAGCAACTCCGTCATTACCGGGCCGATTAAGCGCGAGATCGATGCGCCACATCAAGAACGGCAAAGTCTCACCCAAATGGCCAAGAATAATTTTAAGATTTGGGTATTTCTCAAACACTCCCGACAACACCAACCGAATACCTGCGGTTGCGGTTTCCATCGTGAAACCCCACCCGGCGTTTAAAAACCCCGGGTATTGTTTGATATAATCTTTAAGATAAACATCGATCACCTTTTGATGGGGAATGCCGGGATGCAAGTAAATTGGTACGTCCAAGGCCTCAGCGCGCTCAAAAATCGGCCAGAACTGCTGATCATCGATAAATAGTTCGCCTCCAGTCAGCCCATGGATCATTGCGCCTTTCATGCCAAGCTTGGTAACCGCGCGTTCCAGTTCATCGACTGCCGCTTTGGGGTTGGCAGTCGCCAGTGCGGCAAAACCTGCGAGCCGGTCCGGATTGGCCTGACAAATTTGGTAAAGATGATCGTTCGCTGCCGTCGCCACGGCAGGCCCGGATTCTGCGTCCAATTTTTGGGTTGAGGGCGCACCGTGGGATAACACCTGAACATCGATGCCGCACTCATCCATTGAGGCGATTCGGCCTTCGCCGACATCTACTATTTTATCCTTTATGAAACCTCCGAGCTTACCATCAAGCCCTTGGAAATGTTTGGTGACTTGATCATCATAATAGTGTTCTTCAATCGCAATGACGCGCTGACCGTCCAGAATAGTCATGGCGTTTCTCCCCTTTATTTGTTGTTCGTAATCTTTGCGTATTTTGAGATTTTGTCAATTAGACTCGAAAATCAGTCCGCGCCGGTAAAGCTTACCAGTCGGCCCGATCGGCAGTGCATCATGAAAATGAATAGCTTTCGGCACATGGGTCTTGGGCAGCAATTCCTGGTCGAGGCAGTAATTCACTAACTCATCCTCGCCAACAGTTTCACTCGCCACCAGGTGGGCTTCAATGCGCTGCCCCCATTTTTTATCGTCAACACCTACTACCGCCGCCATTTGAACGGCTGGATGTTTCAAAAGCGCGGCCTCTACTTCCTCGGCATAGACCTTTATCCCGCCGGTATTGATGCGGTTATCGAGCCGTCCTTTAACAAAAAGCAGCCCATTTTCATCGAGATATCCGAGATCACCGCTCCGCCACCAGCCGGCAAATAATTTATTCTTAGTTCCTTCTGCGTCACCATAATAGCCGATAGCAATCGACGCACTTTTAAGGGCTATTTCGCCGATCTCCCTTGCCGGCAATTGATCGTCGAATGATCCTTCCGGATCGATAATCCGTACTTCGGCATCTTTAACCGGCTTGCCGGTTGATGCCGCTTGCCCTTCTTTCGACAATATGTCCGACCCCGCGATCACGCCCGACGCGCAGCCGCCTTCCGAGGTTAAATAAGACGTCATGACGTTGACGCAAATTTTTTCCTGTAAATCTTCGACCAGACTTTCGGAGCCGGGCTCACCTGAGTAAAACGCGGTTTTCAAATACGAGAGATCGTATTTTTCCGGCTCGGCCGCCATCACCATCCGCCATACGGTCGGCACCAGTGGTGCGAGCGTGATCTTTTCTTTTTCCAGCGTCGACAAAAAATTCACCGGATCAAAACCAGCACCAAACAACACCCGCCCCTTAATGAAAATAAACGGTAACACCGTATGTATCCAAGCAGCAAAGGACGGCGCCATAATAATCATGGTGCTGTCACTCTGGTCCCAGCAGTCGTAACTATAAGGCCCATATTCGGCGGTCGCCGCCAATGTCGCTTGGCTATGCTGGATACATTTGGGCACGCCTGTCGTGCCGGATGAAATTAAAATTACCGCCGGATCATCGGCCTCTAAGATCTCGGACGTCAGTGGTTCACTTGCTGTTAAATCATTTGAGAGGGAAATCACGTTGTTAGCGTCGATCAGTTCTTGAGCCTCTTCGACCAGCTCAAGATCGGTAAATATTTTCTTGGCTTCAATGAACTCAATGTTTTTGCGATTACGTTCCGGCGTCTCTCGCACATGCAGGCAACAGGGTATGATACCGCTGACCAAGCAGGCAAAGAAGGTCACCGCATGAGGTACAGAACTGCTACAATAAAAAGCGACGACATCGCCCTTTGAAAGTCCGAGTTCGTAAAGATGCACCACCGCCGCGTCAATATTTTCCCATAATTCGATCCCATTCAGGCTTTGATTTTCATCGGCAATAAAAGTCGCCTCAGCCTTTTCGGCGCAAGCCTGCTTGATGATTGAGGCGATGGTCGATGACGCCACGGTGGAATGCTCCGCCAATTAGTTAAAGACTTTTGGCGATTATGTACTTCATTACTTCATTGGTGCCAGCGTAAATTCGATGGACCCGCGCATCCGCCCAAGCGCGTGCGATCGGGAATTCCCAGACATAGCCATAGCCGCCATGCAATTGCAGGCAGTCATCCAACACCCGGTCAGCCAATTCGGTTGCCCAGAGTTTCGCTTTTGCCGCCAGATACATCGAACACTCTCCTTTGGCATGGAGCTCAATGCAACGATCAATGAACGGACGTCCAGCCTCAACATCGGCCGTCATTTCCGCCAGTTTAAACTGGGTGTTCTGAAAATCGAAAACCGTTTGACCGAAAGTTTTGCGCTGCTTGGTATATTCAATGGTTTGATCAACCGCCGCTTCGGCCAAAACGATGGAGCGCACGGCCACCACCAGACGTTCCTGCGCCAAACCATCCATCAACAATGCCCAGCCCTGATTAAGCTCACCCACCAAATTGGCCGCCGGCACGCGGACGTCATCGAAAAACAACTCTGCCGTATCCTGCGCCTTATTGCCGATCTTTTTGAGATTTTTACCCCGGCTGACACCCGGCAGCGATAAATCCACCCAGAACATTGAAACGCCTTTGGCCCCCAGCGATGGATCGGTTTTGGTTGCAAGCAAAACGTAATCAGCAATGTGGCCATTGGTGATAAAAGTTTTTGCGCCATTGATGATGTAATCAACACCGTCGACCTTAGCATTGGTCTTGATTTCCTTCATATCACTGCCGCCACCCGGCTCGGTGAGGCCAATGGCTGAAATCCACTCGCCGGTAACCATCTTTGGCAGCCAGGCTTTTTTCTGCTCGTCGGTACAGAAATTCTGCAAAATTGGTGCAATGATATAAGCGTGCATATCCCAGGCAGGTGCCGCCACGCCATAGCGGCCGAGCTCTTCGATTACGATGGAATCAAATAGAAAGTCACCACCGATGCCACCATATTCCTTCGGTGTACTAGTGCCTAAGAGCCCAACTTCACCAGCGCGCAGCCAGATATCCCGGGGCGTCCGCCCGGCATCTTCCCAGCTTTCATAGACCGGCAGCACTTCTTCCTGCAGGAAGCGGGCAACGGAATCGCGAAATATTTCATGTTCTTCGGCATAGATGGTGCGTGGAATTTCAAACTGCATTTTCTTCTTCCCTAGGCAAATTTAATTTGTACATACTATTTAGTATGGTATAACCCAAGTAAATTTTTAAAACAATACCTTTTAGTTTGGTAACATGAAAAACATCAAGCGGAGATTAGGAAAAGAGCAATGGGCGGCCCACGGGCTCAAGATGCTCGGACAGATAGGCGTCGGCTCACTGCGCATTGACGATCTGTGCCGCCACTTGAAAGTGACTAAAGGTAGTTTTTACTGGCACTTCAAAAGTCGTACTGAATTTTTAAACGCGGTTCTCGAACATTGGAAACAGACAGCAACCTTCGATATCATTGACCGCATAGAAGCCAAAGGCGGATTGCCGCAAGATAAAATATTGGCGCTATTTGATGAATCAAATTCAGGTGTCGTTGATTTCAGTGCTGAGCAAGCCATTCGGCATTGGGCAAAAACAAAAAAACAGGCGGCCCAGGCGGTGTTTTATATTGACGACCAGCGGATGAAATTTCTCATACCCCAGTTTAGGGCATTGGGGTTTTCCAAATCCGAGGCTGAGACACGAACCAGATTGCTTTATTCGCTGATTATCAGCGAGGCAATCATTTACCAAAAAGAAAAACCAGCTAACCGCCGGCGGCGCCAGCGCCAGTGTTTCGATGCGATAGTTTTTCCAGCCTAAGCTTATTCAGCCGCCGAGCCTTCTCTTAAGTCCGTCGCCAGCCAGCTCTCTGCATTTTGACTAAACAATTTTGCTTTCGTCTGTTCATTTAATTTAGGAGCTGTTCGAATAAGTTCACCCATTTTAATCTCGCCCAATGGGAAAGGATAATCGGTACCAAACATCACTCGCTCTTCGCCCATAACATCGATCAGCAAGTCCAAAGCTCCATGATCAAAGACAGCGCTGTCGACAAAAAACCGGTCGACATAGCTCGACGGTAGATTCGGGCAATCAACGCGCACGATATCGCGTTCCTTCCAGGCATTATCGACGCGTCCCAGCAAATAGGCAAAACTACCGCCGCCATGAGCAAAGCAAATCCTCAACGACTTATCGATCCGCTCAAACGCACCCGACAATATCAGCGATAATATAGAAAGCTGGGTTTCCGCCGCCATCGCCACCAGCCACGGCAGCATATATTTCTTCATTCGATTACCGGTCAACATATCCCATGGGTGAACCAGGACGGCGGCGTTTTCTGCGGCGCAATGTTGCAGAAACGTGACCAGACCTTCATCATCCAAGTCTTTGTCATCAACATGGTTACCGATCTGCACCCCAAGATGGCCATCTTTCATCGCCTGACTTAGGACGTTGCAAGCTGTGTCGATGTCTTGCAATGGCACCTGGGCCAAGGGCAGCAACCGGCCGCTGGAACGACCGCACATTTCAAGTGCAGCATCATTAAAAATATGTGCACATTCGGCCGCCTGATCAGCTGGGCGAGTGGTCGCAAACAGCACCGGCGTCGAACATATGACTTGAATATCTATGCCGTATTGGTCCATTTCCTCCAAACGTTTGTCAACATCCCAGCAGGCGGAGTAAATCGGTCTAAATTCTTTATCGCCGACCATTACGGTCGCCGTGCCATCGCCATGGTGTTTCATCCATGGCCAATCCGGCGTGCCGAACTTCTCGGCCAAATCCGGCCAGGTCTCCGGAAAAAAATGGGTGTGCATATCGATGATGAGAGGCGCAGCACTCATAGGACAATCCAACCCTCCGGCGCTTGGCCTTTGCCGGGATGCAGGGTGCCACATTTCGGACAGGTGCGTGCTTTTTCATCTTCAAAAAACGCATCATAGATTTTAGGCAAAACCTCGACAATGCCTTCCGGACCGCCTAGCGGCACTTCGACCCTGTGAACACGAGATTCGCATTCAAAGCAATACCACTCAAAGCCCTCGAGCATACCTTCCTGGCGTGGCGCTTCGACAACGATGCCGATAGAGCCTTCTTGTGGGCGCTGAGGTGCATGGATGGTGTGGGGCGGCAACATCAACACTTCACTCTCACGAACGGTAATATCATAGATGCCACCTTCATCGGCGATCTTCAACATCATGTCGCCTTTGATTTGATGAAACCATTCTTCAACCGGATCATCATGGAAATCTACCCGGGTGTTCGGACCACCGACGACCATAACAATCATATCAACACCGGCATGCATGAGCTTATTGTTGACCGGTGGTTTTAGTTGGTCGGCATTGTCTTCAACCCATTTTTCGAAGTTGAAAGCTTGTAGGCGTGGATGTGCAGGCATGACAGCTCCTATTTATACAATCTCTTATTAA
>PVBE011904227.1_pt1 | contig 15778 bp, 12 predicted proteins | sample 1631181 | NCBI WGS metagenome assembly PVBE01 (sample SAMN08397723, study PRJNA350692) | Marine metagenome, whole genome shotgun sequencing project. | isolation source: water | place: Pacific Ocean | collected 2012-04
CCGCGGTTCGCGAACCCGGGGGAGAACGACTTCCATCTGTTGCCCAGCTCGCCCTGCATCGACGCCGGGGTTGACGTCGGCGTGGCCACCGACGCCGACGGGCAGCCGCGGCCGTTCGGGCCGGCCCCGGACATCGGCGCGTTCGAGTACGTCCAAGGGGCGCCGGGCCTGGTGCTCAACGAGGTGATGGCCAACCCCCTCGACGAACGGACGGGCGAGTTCGTGGAGGTCCACAACGTCTCGGACGATCCCGTCGACCTGGCGGGGTTTGTGCTGACCGACGGCGACGCAACCGACACCTTGGAGAGCTTCGAGGGCGGCCCCACGGTCATCCCGCCCGGAGGCTTCGGCGTCGTGCTGGACCGGGACTACGTCGGGGGCTACGCGCTGCCCGGGGAGGTGGCGCTGCTCACCGTCCCGGACGCCCGGCTGGGCAACTCGCTGTCCCTGGGCGACCCGGTGGAGCTGCGCATGCCCAACGGCGTTCAGGTGGTCTCTGCGTTCTCCCACCCGTTCAACCCCGGCAACGGCGTGTCGGCCGAGCGACAGGCGCCGGACGAAGGGGCCTCCTGGGTGGCCTCCCCCTGCGGCGCGTCGCCGGGCGAGGCCAACTGCGCGGCCGGGGGCGGTCCGGCGCCGGCTCCTGGCGACCTGTCCCTGGTCATCAGCGAGGTGATGGCCAACCCCCTCGACGAGCGGACGGGCGAGTTCGTCGAGGTGTACAACGCCGGCGACGCGGTCGCCGAGCTCGCGGGCCTGATCCTGTCCGACGGCGACTCCGACGACGTGCTGCAGAGCTACCAGGGCGGGGCTACTGAGGTCCCTGCCGGCGGCTACGCCGTGGTCCTCGACCGGGACTTCGCCGACCAATACGAGATCCCGGCTGAGGCGGTCAGGCTCACCGTGGGGAACGCCTCGCTGGGCAACGGCCTGTCCATCAACGACCCCATCACCCTGCGGGGCGCGGACGACGAGCTGCTGGCCACGTACTCCCACCCCTTCAACCCCGGCGACGGCCGGTCCGCAGAGCTGGCCGACCTTCAGGGCGGTGACGTGGCGGCCAACTGGGCGGCGGCGACGTGCGCGCAGGCCCCCTTGGCCTCCCCGGGGGGCCCGAACTGCGCTGCGGGCGAGCGGGTCAACCCGGCGGCGCTCACGCTGGTGATCAACGAGGTGATGGCCAACGCCCAGAACGAGGACACCGGGGAGTTCGTGGAGCTGTTCAACCACGGCGCAGAGCCGGTGGAGGCCGCCGGCCTGGTGCTCGACGACGGGGACGCCACGGACACCCTGCTCGCCTATGGTGGCGGCCCGACGGTGGTGGGACCCGGGGCGTACGCGGTTATCGTCGACCCGGAGTACGAGGGCCAGTACTCGATCCCTGACGGGACCGTCCTCCTGCGGCCCGCCAACACGACCCTGGGTTCCGGGCTGACCAACAACGACCCGCTGGTGCTCACCGCGCAGGACGGCGTGACGGTCGTCTCCACGTACTCCCATCCCTTCAACCCAGGCGACGGGATCTCGGCCGAGCGCATCGACGATCGCGGCGACGTGCAGGGCAACTGGGTGGCGTCCACGTGCCCCTCCGGGTCGTCGCCCGGGCGCGCCAACTGCGTCGCCGGCGCCCAGCCGCCGGCCCCCGAACCCGGGGAGGTCCCGCCTGTCGTCATCAACGAGGTCATGGCCAATGCGCACGTGGAGTCTCGGCAGGAGTTCGTCGAGCTGCTCAACCTCGGGGAAGAGCCCGTGGACGTGGGCGGCTTCGTGCTGTTCGACGGCGACGCCACCGATCCCATCGAAGGCTGGGCCGATGGCCCGACGGTCATCCCGCCGGGTGGCTTCGGCGTCATCTTGGACCGGGACTATGTCGAGGGTTTCCAGGCGCAGTTCGACCTTGGCGCGCCCGTGCTGCTGACGGTCGATGACAGGACCCTGTGCAGCGGGCTGTCCGTGGACGACCCGATCACGCTGCTGATGCCCGACGGCGTGACCGTGGTCGGTACCTTCTCGCACCCCTTCAACCCGGGCGACCACCGCAGCGCCGAGCGCGTGGATCCCGCTGCGCCCGACACGGCCGACAACTGGGTGGCCGCGACCTGCGACCCGGCTGGCGACCGATTCACCCCTGGGCGGCCCAACTGCGCCTCGGCCGACGCCGAGCCGCCGGCACCTGAAGGCGAGCTGGTGGACGTCAACGCCGCGGATGCTGACGGCCTGCGGCAGGTCCCTGGGATCGGACCGGCCTTCGCCGGCCGCATCGTGGCGTACCGGGACGCGCACGGCGGGTTCGAGAGCCTCGATCAGCTCACGGTCTTTGAGGGAGTCACCCCGGCCACCATTGAGGGCTGGGCGAGGCTGGAGGCGGGCGAGGCGGCCTACCTGGGGATCGACCCGGACAGCCACAGGCCCGTCCACATCTTCGAGACCATGGCCCAGCTGACCGCGGCGCTGCCCGACCCGGGCGCGCCCGCCGAGTGGGAGGGGCGCATCGTGCGCGTGAAGCGGACGGTCAACACGAGCGTCGGCGATCCGGGCGGCTGGCGCCGGTTCCAGTTTGGCGACTGGGGAAGTCCGGCCGACTTCGAGCCCGACCAGGACGACACCGTCCTCGTCTATCTGGGCGACGGCGACCGGGACGAGATGACCGTGATCGACGCGCTGGCGGACTGGGAGAAGGAGGACGGCGCGCCGAACTCCCGCTCGCTGCTGTATCGCTGGACGACGAGGACCTCCGGGGGGGGGCAGGATCCGCGGCAACCACGTCTTCGCCGTGCAGGGGGAGCTCAAGATCTTCGGGGGCGAATGGGAGATCTTCGTCCGCCCGGACTCCGCCCCCGGGATGGACCGGCTGGTGCTCTTCGAAAAGTGGCTGTCGGCCGAGTCCTGGCAGCGGGTGCGAGGGGTCTGGAGCTACAGCTACAAGCCCGCGGTGGTCGAGGCCGACGGCTACACGATGACGCTGCCGTATCGGCTGGTGACCTCCCACCCGTGCGTGGCCCACTGGGCGCGCGTGACCGGGAGCGTGCCTGCGATGCCCCGCTCGGCAGGCGGTCGCGATCACGGCTTCGGCGGTTACGAGGAGTACAACGACGCGCTGGACGCGTGGCGCAACGCCCCCGAGGTCCCGCGGCTGGTGATCAACGAGATCCTGTACGACAACGCGATCCTCGTGGACACCGCCGGCGAGATGGTCGAGCTGTACAACCCAAACGACGATCCCGTCGATCTGTCCGGCTGGCGCATCGAGGAGAACATCGGCGGCCATGACCTCCCGGCCGAAGGTGGCCCGGTCGTCCCCGCGTGGGGCTACCTGGTGCTGGGCAACAACCGGGACGCCCGGATCAACGGTCGGCTGTTCATCGACTACGAGTACGAGGACATCAGCCTCGCCAACAGGTCGGACACGGTCCGCCTGGTCGACCCGGCCGGTGAGGTGGTCGACGAGGTGACGTACTCGGAAGGGGCGCCCTGGCCGGACGGCGAGGCAGGCTACTCCTACGAGCTGGTCGATCCGTGCGGCGACAACTCGGAGGGCGCGAGCTGGCGGATGGCGGAGCGTGACTTCTCGGGCAGGGGCCACACGTTCATGACGCCGGGGGCGCCGAACTCGGTCGTGGCCTCGACCTGTCCGGCGCCGCGGGACCCGGATCCGGACCCGGACCCGGACCCGGACCCCGACCCCGATCCGGAGTGCGTCGCCAGCCAGCTCCTGGAGTGCGAGCTGGGCGATTGTGGGGACTCTCCCCCGTGTGTCGCTGACGCCCTGGCGGACGTGCGCACCTATGCGCAGGCGCAGGCAAACGCCGGCGACGCCGACTCTTGGAGCTGCGCCGAACCCGAGGCGCTGGGCGTGCAGCACGCAGACGCCGACGGCGCGCTGTGCTCGTTCGAGCTCGTGTGCACGGTCATGCTCGACGCGGAGGGCGGCGTCATGGGCCTGGCCACCTGCGAGTACGAACCGGACACCTGTGCGCGGACAGGCTGCAGGTTCGCCATCTAGACCGCAGGCGGTCTACACCCCGCGGTTCAGCGCTTCCAGCGGAGCTGCAGCTCGAGCTCCTCGTCGCCGTCGTCCGCTTCGTGCTCGATGCTCAGCGTCGCGTCGGCCGGCACGGTGAAGCGGCTGTTGACCACCTGGATCCGGAACGACTCGCCGGTCTCGATGGCGTCGGCGAGGCGCCGCAAGGTCTGAACGAACTCCGCCGGCTTGCAGTCACGTTCCACGTCTCGATCGGCCATGGTCATGGGTCCTCGGGCTAGGGGCTGCGCCCGCGGGGCGCATTGGATGGGGCTTCAGTGAATGGCGGCGGGTAGTGTCCACCGTCGATCCGCCCAGGGGAGGTCCGAAACGTGCAACTCGTCTCACGACCGTCGGTCGCGGCCAAAGCCGCCAAGCCAGCCAAGGTCGCCAACGCCGCCGTCGCCATGCTCGCGGCCTTCTGCGTCCCCGCCATGACAGCCTGTTCGCCGACCATCGCGACCCCCGCGCAGCGCCTGGACTACCTGGAGGACCACTTCGACGAGGCGAGGGAGGGGGCGATGGGGTGCGACGAGAGCACCGCCACCTTCGTGTCCACCGAGAAGATCGGGACCGGCCACTTCGACCGCTACCGCGTCCAAGGCTGCGGTCAGTCGACCGACTTCATGGTCCAGCTCCGGAAGAACGGCGACTGGCTGACCTGGGCCTTTTCACCCATCCCCCCGAACGGCCGGTACCTGCAGGAGCTGAAGACGCAGCTGCTCAACACCGCCAAGTTCGACATGGGCTGCCCGCAGATCGAGTTCGTCGTGCTGCACGAGGTCATCGCCCCCATGCGGACGGGCTACCAGGCCACCGTCGGCGCGCAAGGCTGCGACAAGAAGAACACCTATGTGGCCGGCTGCAATCTGGTCTCGTTCACCGGTGGGAAGCACGAGATCACCTGCCAGGGAAAGGCGAACACGGCCCCGCAGTAGCCTTCGACCGCGCGCCCGGCGCCGCCCCGGTCGATCCGGGGTATGCTGAAGCGCAGGTGGGATCTCGCTCCTGGACTCGATCTGTCGTCTGCGCGCTGACGACGTTGGCGATGGCGACCCTGGCGCAGCCCGCCGGGGCGCAGACGGCCGGTGTGGGCTGGGTCGCCACCTGGAACCCGGACCTGTCCGCGGGACCGCACCGGGCGGACTTCGAACCCGTGCTCACGCGCATCCTGAACGAGGCGTACGCCACGGTGACGTCCACGCTCGACATCCGGCCCACCAAGGACGTCGCCGTGCACGTGTACGGCCGGGCCGACTACGCGCGGCCAAGTTCGGCCAGGGCATGGGTCAGCGCTACGGTGCCCACCACCGGAGCGGGAGGATCCACGTCAACGGCGGGGCCCGCATCAACGCCTACTTCCGCGCCCTGATGCACCACGAGATGACCCACGCGGTCCTCGCCCACCGGCGGCGCAACAAGAACATCCCGACCTGGCTGAACGAGGGTATCGCCGAGTGGTTCGACTACAAGGCCCGCGACGAGCACGGCCTGTCATCTACCAACAAGATGCTGCTGCGCAATGCGTTCAACCAGTCCAAGCGGCCGCAGCTGACGTGGAAGGGCTGGCTGCCAAGGAACGACTACATCTTGAGCTACGCCGCGGTGCTCTTCATCGAGGACAAGTTCGGCCGCGACACGCTCTGGGCGCTGGCTCGGGACCTGTCCAACGGTGAGCCTCTGCAGGCCGCCTTCAAGTCCCACCTCGGCGTCGATCGAGAGGACCTCCTCAAGGGATTCCGCCGCTGGATCGGCAACCTGAGGAACTAGCTCAGGATCCCGCAACCCGTTGCTACATAAGGCCCCGGCGCAACGCGGAGGCGGGCCTGTCGTTGGTTCAGACGGCCGACTCAGGGCTCGCCGTCACCGAGGAGCTCCTGACCAAGGCGCGGGACCTCGCGGTCCAGGCGTCCGACGAGGGGCTCACCGACGCCGATCGGCAGGATCTGCAGGCCGAGCTCACCCAAGTCGTCGACGACATCCGGGGCGTCGGCCAGCGACACCGCTTCAAGTCGTTCGACCTGCTCGACGGCTCCTTCCAGGATCGCCACTTGGCCGCCGGTCCCAACGGCGCCGCAAGCGGCGACCCGATCTCCGTGTCGATCGACGACATGCGGGTCGGCGCCCTGGGGCGGGTGGCGACCACGACCACGACGGCGATGCACAGCGTCGCGAGTGCCTCCATCGACACCCAGGCCGCAGCGGACGACGCCCTGCTGACCCTGGACGCCGCGCTCGAGCAGGTCGCCGCTCAGCGTGGCGGCCTCGACAGCGTCTCGGAGCGCCTCAACCATGGCGTGAGGCGGATGCAGAGCGAGGCGCTGGCCTTCGAGGCGGGGCAGCAACGCGTCTCCGACGCCCAGTCCGCCCGTGAGACCGCTCGTCTCGCAGCCCGTCGCCTGCGTGGCGCGGGGGCCGCGGCGCTCGCCGCTCAGGGCAGCCTGGACCCCAGCCGGGTCCTGGATCTCATCGAGTACAGCGGCGCGCGCTCCGCCTAGACGTACCCGGCCTTCAGTAGTGGGGCGGCTTCTCGTCGCCCGGCCCGATGGCCGGCGGGTCGCTCGCCGCGTGCTGGGTCAACCCGTCCACCGCCCGTCGCAGCGCATCCAGCTCTTCAGCCTGCTCGATGATGACCTGGTTCAGGTCTTCGAGGAGACGCTCCTGGTGGGTGAGCTTGATCTCCAGGTCCGTGATTCGTTCGTTGTCCGACACGCTAGTCCTCCGTCGCTCGCGTCTCGCCGACGGGCGCCCCGACCAATACCACCGTCAGCCGGCGCGGGCCGTGGGCGCCCAGGACCAGGGACTGTTCGATGTCGGCGGTCTTCGACGGCCCGGCGAGGAACCAGCCGAACGGGGCGGCGGCGATGTCGATGCGGTCGTAGGCGTCGTGGAGATCCGCCACGATGGCCTCCCGCCCCAGCACCACGACGAGGTGGTCGGTGAGCAGGGCGGCGGTCCGCTCGTCGGGTCCCGCGGGGACCTGCCAGACGGCGCCGCTCTCCGCGACCGCCCATCGGCCGTGGACCAGCAGCGCGCTCCCCGGCCCAGTTGACCCGCTGGCGCGGGCCCTGAGCCCCTCGATGGCGGTCGGCAGGTCGTCGAGGGAGCGCGTCCCCCAATCGAGCAAGGCGCCGCCGGCCTCGTTGAGGTGCCGCTCGAGCTCGGCGATGAGGTCGGCGGGCGGGTCCGGGCGACGCGAGGGCTTTGGGCGGTCGGTCCGTGGCGCGCCGGCCGCGCGCAGCGCCGCCAGGATCCGCTCGCGGCTACCGGTCTGCATCGCGACCTCCTCCTCGATGGTGCTGGTCGTGGAAGCTCCGCTTGGGCAGGCCCGGGATGACCCGGCGGAGCAGCCAGCCCGCCAGCCGGAACAGCCACGGCCGGCCCATCACAACGCCCGCGAGCGCCAGGGCCCACCGCCTTGTCAGCGGCGTGTGGCCCGCGGCCATCAGCTCGGCGCGCAGGTTGAGGAGCTGGTGCTTGAGGGGGACTCGGACCGGGCACACGTCCGAGCAGGATCCGCACAGCGTGCAGGCCCAAGGCAGGTCGCCATGGTCGCCGGGCGCGTGCGCGGGCGCGAGGACCGAGCCGATGGGCCCGGGGACCGTCGTGCCGTAGCTGTGCCCCCCGCTGCGCCGGTAGACCGGACAGGTGTTCAGGCAGGCGCCGCAGCGGATGCAGGCCAGGGCGTCGCGCACGCTGTCGCGGGCCAGCAGGTCCGTGCGGCCGTTGTCGACGACGACGACGTGGAGCGCATGATCGGGGCTGCAGGGCCCGTGGAAGTGCGACGTGTACGCCGTGATCGCCTGGCCGGTCGCAGACCGGGCCAGCAGGCGCAGGAACACGGCCAGGTCCGTCGCCCGGGGGACGATCTTCTCCAGCCCGACGCACGCGATGTGCAGGCGGGGGATGGCCGTGCCCAGATCGGCGTTGCCCTCGTTGGTGCAGACGACGAACCCGCCGGTCTCCGCCACGGCGAAGTTCACACCCGTGATGCCGGCCTCGGCGGCCAGGAAGCCGTCCCGGAGCTGTCGCCTTGCGACGGCGGTGAGGATCTCCGGGTCGTCGCAGCCCGGCTCGCTGCCCATCTCGGTTGCGAACAGCTCGCCGATCTCGCCCCGGCGCAGGTGGATGGCCGGCATCACGATGTGGCTCGGCGGCTCCCGGCGCAGCTGGACGATGCGCTCGCCCAGATCCGTGTCGATGACCTCGATGCCGTGGCGCTCGAGGTGGGGGTTGAGCCCGCACTCCTCGGTGAGCATGGACTTGCTCTTCACGACTCGGCGGGCGCCTTGCGCCTGGAGCAGGCCGAGCACGATCCGATTGTGCTCGGCGGCGTCCGCTGCCCAGTGGACCTGCACGCCGCGTGCGGTGGCCTGGGCCTCGAACTGCTCCCAGAGCTCGGCGAGGCGACCGAGCGCATGGCGCTTGATGGCGGCCGCCTCCGACCGCAGCGCCTCCCAGTCCGGCACGGTCGCCGCGGCCAGGTCGCGCTTGCTGCGCACGAACCACACCGATCCGTCGTGCCAGCGGGTGCGCGCCTCGTCGGCGTTGAACGCGGCCGCCCGCCGGGCGTGGGTCACGGCCCCCCCTGTCCTGGCGCCCGGTCGCGGTCGGCGAGCAGCTGCGCGACGTGCAGGAAACGCAGCGCAGATCCGGTCTTCGCGGCGATCCGGCGCATGTGCGCGAGGCAGGAGACGTCGGTCGAGGTGACGATCTGCGCGCCGGCGCGCTGGTGGTCCTCCACGCGGTCGCGGGCCATGGCGCCGGACACCTCGGGCTGATCGACGCAGAAGACTCCACCGAACCCGCAGCACTCGTCGCGCCGCGACAGCTCCACCCACTGAACGCCGGCGAGCCCTTCGAGGAGCACGCGGGCGGGATCCTGTGTGGGCGGGGACCGCAGCTCGGAGGCGTGACCCAGCCGGATCCCGCGCAGGGCGTGGCAGCTCGCGTGCATGCCCAGCCGGGCGTCGAGGCGTCCGGTGAGGCCGGCGGCGCCGACGACCTCGACGAGGTACTGGCAGAGCTCGTAGGTCCGCCCGGCGAGGGCCGCCGCATCCGGGTCGTCGACGAGCTCGGCCAGGTGCGTGCGAAGGGTGGCGGCGCAGCTGCCCGACGGCATCACCACGTGATCGAAGCGGTCAAAGGCCTTGGCGAAGGCGGCAGCCAACCGCTGGGCCTGCGGGAGCGCGCCTGCCGACAGGAACGGCTGCCCGCAGCACGTCGGATCCCTCGGGACCACGAACGAGATCCCCAGCTCATCGAGGAGCGCGGTCGTCGCCAGCCCCACCTCGGGCGCCAGCTGATCGACATAGCAGGGGATGAACAGGCCGACGGTCGGAGTGCGAGCCAAGGCCTGCCCATACTACGCCGAGCGCGCGCTCCCCGGGGACCACCGCACCGGCTCGCGGTTGACCTCCCGCGGGACGGGATGGATCGTGGGTCTGTGCGGATCATCGTTGCCGTCGTCTGGGTGCTGGGTGGATGCGTGGCGGGGCTGCCGGCGCCGGATGGCGCCGATGGGGACGCGATCGGCGGGGAGGGGGAGGCGCCGGGCGCGCCCGACGCACCAGGCGCCTCCGAACCGCCCTGCTCGCCCTGCCCAGAGGGGCTTGGGTCGATCGCGGGCGAAGGCGAGGAGGGCCAGCCGGATCCCGAGGACCACCCCGGCCCGGGTCCGGGTCCCGATCCCGATCCCGTTCCCGATCCCGATCCCGATCCCGATCCCGATCCCGACCCCGACCCCGATCCGGACCCCGATCCGGACCCCGATCCCGATCCCGAGCCCGACCCCGAGCCCGAGCCCGAGCCCGAGCCCGACCCCGACCCCGAGCCCGATCCCGAGCCGGAACCCGAGCCCGAATGCGTCGACCTGTCCGACTGCGAGCCTGCCGAGGTCTGCGGTGAGGACGGCGACTGCCGGCAGGCCCCCGGGTACCCGGCAGAAGTGGGCTTCAAGGGCATCCAGCCCGACTTCGCAGACGGTCGGGTCGACTACGAGACCGTGCGCGACGACGTCGCGGGCAACCGGGTGGGCCGGGTGGAGGTGAACCTGGGCTGGGCGGGCCCCGAGCGGGAGGTGGTCCGACCACCCTGCCCGGCCGAGGGCGTGGAGTACGGCGGCCGCTGTTTCTTCCCGGCCCGCTGGCCCTCCCGGACCCGGCGGTTCGTGCGCGAGATGAACGACCGCGACGTCGCGGTGACCGCCATCCTGTACCGGGCGCCCGTGTGGGCCCGCGAGGGCCGCCCGGGCTGCGCGCCACCCGCGGACGGCGGGGAGGATCGGGGGTGGATCTGCCCCCCGGAGGACTTCGACGACTTCGCCCGGTACGCCGGGTTCGTCGCCTGGTACTTCCGGGGTCCCCGCTCGCCTTCGCGGGGACGGATCGACGACTTCGTCATATGGAACGAAGTCAACCGGATCGACTGGTTCGACCTGGGCGGCAGCGGCGCCCACGACAAGGCCGAGCGGGTGCGCCGCCACGCGGGCCTGTTCTGGCGAGCGGCGGACGCGATCCGCCGGCGGCGGCCCGAGGCGCGCTCGTACGTGTCGCTGGCCAACAACTTCGGCGACGTGCACGCCGAGCACGTCGATGGCTATGCGGTCCTGCAGGCTGTCGGTGACCGGGCGGACGGCCGGCCATGGCACGTCGCCCTGCACCCCTACTCAGCCAGGGATTTCCAGCCTTCCTTCTCCGACGAGGATCGGCCGGCGATCACCTTCGGCACCCTCGGCCTGCTCACCGGCTGGATGCAGGCGATCTGGCCGGACGCGACTCCGTCCGTGCTGATCACCGAGGTGGGCTTCCGCTCCTCGGGGGCCGGCGCGACCCCCGACGGCCAGGACGCCGGCCTGTGCGCCGCCTACTACAACGCCCTGTCCACCCCGGGCGTCACGGGCTTCATCTATCACCGCTACCTCGACCACGACGCCGAGCCGCCGCTCGGGCTGCATCGCGGCAACGGCGACCCGAAGCCCGCTTGGGTCACCTGGGCCCAGATGGACGGTCGGGACCCCCGATGCGGCTTCGCACGGGCCGCCGACGACCGGCTCCTGCTCCGACGCTGGCGAAGGCCGGAGGGCGACTACTGGGTCACCACGCGGCGCTCGCTGGGGCGCGGCTACGAGCCCGAGTCCGTCCGGTGGCTCATCAAGCGCACCGCGGGGCGCAACACCCGACCGCTGTACGACTGTCAGCGTCAGGGCAGCCAGGATCACTTCCTGTCGCGCGACCGCCACTGCGAGGGGCACCTCGCCACCGGCATGGTCGGCCACGTCTGGCGGGAGTCCGGCGGGGACCGGGTCGCCATCCACCGCTGCACCCACCCGGACCCCCGGCGCCACTTCGCCAGCCGCCGCCGCGACTGCGAGTCGGACGCCTGGCAGCACGAGTCCGTGCTGGGGTGGGGTTACCCGCCGTAGCGGAGACTGATCGCGCAGGGCGCGATCAGTCCCACCGACCCCTGCGCTTCTTGTTGCGGCGGCCCTGACGGCGGCTGGGTTTGACCTGGTGGCCCTCGACCGGGGCGCCGCCCATGCGTGAAGCGGCCTCGTCGGCGGCGTCGGCGATGGCCTCGAAGACCGCTTCGACGTCGGCCGCCTTGGCGACCCGCTCGTAGCGGCCGGTCAGCTGGGTGTCGGGGTGGAGCAGGCCCTGCTCGTACAGGTCCCAGATCTCGCGGGCGTAGTCCGTCGTGCGCAGCTGCGGCGCGATGCGACCGAGGAAGGTCGCCAGGTGGTCGACGTCGCGCTCGAAGAAGGCCTTGGCGTTGTTGTTGAGGGCCGAGTCCACGACCTGGGGGAGATCGATGATGACCGGGCCGTCCGGCGTGACCAGCACGTTGTACTCGGACAGATCGCCGTGGACGACGCCGGCGCAGAGCATGCGCACCACGTCCTTGATGACCGCCGCGTGCAGCCGCACCGCCGCCTGCTCGTCCAGGGGCACGTTGAGCAGCCGGGGCGCGGGGTCGCCGTGCTCATCGACGATGAGCTCCATGAGCAGCACGCCGTGGGCGAAGGACAGGGGCTCGGGGACGCGCACGCCGGCGTCCGCCAGGCTGAACAACGCATCGACCTCGGCCGTCCGCCACGCCTGCTCCGTCTCCTGCTGTCCGAACCGGCTCCCCTTGTCCATGGCCCGGGCCTGCCGGCTGTCCTGCTGCAGCCGCCCCTCCATGTACTGCGCCCGGTTGCGGAAGTTCCGATGGGTGGCGTCCTTGTAGACCTTGGCGCAGAGGACCTGATCGCCGGCGCGCACGACGTACACGGCCGCCTCCTTGCCGCTCATCACCGGCCGCAGGACCTCATCGATGAGGCCGTCCGTCACGAGGGGCTGCAGGGCGTCGGGGGTCTTCATCGAGGCCTCGTCGCGCGCTCGGGTCCGACTGGGCGGGTGACCGCCGCTACCAGTCCGTGATCCGGTAGTCCTTGAGGAACTGGCCCCAGATCATCGGCTCGCCGGCGGCGGCCTGGAAGACCGGGTCGCAGATGCGGGCGGCGCCGTCGACGATGTCCAGCGGGGGGTGGAAGTCGTGGATCTTCCGCTTGGACTCGGCGTGGTGGGCGGGGTCCTCGTCGGTGACCCAGCCGGTGTCGACGCTGTTCATGTGGATGCCGTGCTCCACGTAGTCCGCCGCCGCCGTGCGCGTCATCATGTTGAGCGAGGCCTTGGCCATGTTGGTGTGGGGGTGCCGGTCGCTCTTGTAGGTCCGGTAGAACTGACCCTCCACCGCCGACACGTTGACGATCTGCATGTCGCGGCCGGGCGCGGTCAGCATCAGCGGCTTGAGTCGGGCGTTGAGGATGTACGGCGCCACGGCGTTCACCAGGTGCACCTCGAGCAGCTCGAGGGTCGAGACGTCGGCGAGCTTCAGCCGCCAGCTGTTGACCTTGCGCAGGTCGACCTGTTGCAGGTCTGCGTCGAGCTGGCCCGCGGGGAACAGCGCGGTGGCGTCGTCGTAGTCCTCGGCCAGGAGCTTGACCTGGCTCATGGCGGCGGCGGACACGCTTCGCCAGGTGTCCACGCTCCTGGTGGACAGCAGGGCCAGCCCCTCGCCTGAGGCCGAGCTGCCGTTGCCGTTGCCGCCGCTGCCCGCGGCGAGCTCGAGCTCCAGCTCGTGGGCCATCATGTGCTCATAGAACGCCGGCGGCCGCCGCACGGTCTGGCAGGCGTTGTTGAGGATGAAATCGAGGCGCGTGTGACGGTCGTTGAGCTCCTCGCACAGCGCCTCCACGCTCGGCGAGTGGCGCAGGTCGATGCCGTGGATCTCCAGGCGGCGCGCCCACTGCGCGAAGTCCTCCTCGCGGGCGTAGCGCTGGGCGGCGTCGCGCGGGAACCGCGTGGTGCAGATCACGTGGCACCCAGCCCGCAGCAGCATGATCGCGGCTTGGTAGCCGATCTTGACCCGTGAGCCGGTGACCAGCGCGACCCGGTCGGTCAGGTCCGCGGTCTGGCGGCGCTTGGCGTGGTTGAAGTCGCCGCAGGCGCCGCACATCTGGTCGTAGAAGTGGTGCAGCTCGGTGAAGCGCTCGTTGCAGACGTAGCAGACCCGCTCCCGGTTCACCGTGCCCAGCGTCGGGGTGTCCGCGGACGGCGAGGCCGAGGGCAGCAGGCCATTTCGGCGCGGGGTCTGGAACACCGGGCTGTCACGCAGCTTGCGGATGCCCGAGTGGCCGGCGAGGGACCGGTCGTGGCTGCGCTTGGCGACTCTGCTGCTGCGGATCTTCGCCCTGGCCAACGCCCTGCGCTCGAACTTCTCGGGCCTCGACACGCGCCCGGCGGCGATCAGCAGGCGCTCGCGCAGCGGCCGATCGACGTCCTTGAGCAGCGACCGATCGGCGACGATGGCCTCGAGGAGGTCGGCGCACTCGGCGAAGCGGAGCAGTGGATCTTCGGCGTCCATCGAGGGGCCCTCGGTGACGGTGGAGCGCCTGCTTACCTGAATCGGCCCGCCCGCGTCAGCCTGCGGCCTCCGCCACCGCCGCCCGCTATCGGCCCTTCAGCCGCTTGCGGACGCGGATCTCCCGGGCCAGGGCCTTGGACCGGCGGCGGCTCTCCCTGCGGTCCTCCGCGGTCTTCCGCCGATGCACGATCGTGCGCTCGCTGCCGAGCTTGCGGTAGCTGTCCAGCCGGCTGGCGGACAGCTCGCCCGCACCGACGGCGGCGGCGATCGAACAGCCGGGCTCCCCCGCGTGCTGGCAGTCTCGGAACCGGCATTGGCCCAGGCCCAGCAGCCCTGCGACCTCCGGGAAGGCGCGGTCCAGGCCGTCGGCGTCATCGTCGCCATCACCGTCGTCGAACCACATGGCGAACTCGCGCATGCCGGGCGTGTCCAGCACCAGGCCGCCGTCGTCCGGCAGGACGTGCAGGGACCTCCCGGTGGTCGTGTGCCGCCCTTTGGCGTCGATCTGGCGGATGTCGCCGATGGCGAGGGAGTCCCGGGCCGGGCCGAGCAGCCGGTTGGCCAGCGTCGACTTGCCGACCCCCGACGAGCCGACGAGCGCGCAGGTCCTGCCGGGGCCCAGGTGACGCCGAAGGGCGTCGTCCGCGGGGTCGAGCGCCCTGCTGGCGACGACCTCGACCCCGGGCGACACGGCCTGCAGCGAGCGCAGGAGCGGCCCCGGATCGTCGACCAGGTCGACCTTGTTGAGCACCACCACCGGGGTCACGCCGCCGTCCCAGGCTGCGGTCAGGTACCGCTCGACCCGCCTGGGCGACAGGTCGGCGTTGGCGGACGTGACGATGAACAGGACGTCCACGTTGGCGGCGACGACCTGGGCCTTGGCCCGCCCTCCGCCGGCCCGAGCCCGGACGAAGGCGGACCAGCGGCGCAAGGTCCGCACGATGCGGGCCTGGTTCACGGTGGGATCCACCGCCGGGTCGAGGATCACCCAGTCGCCGACGGCCGGCCTCGGCCCGGTGGCCGGGGCGCACGCCAGCACCTGGCCGCCGGGGGTCAGGAGCGCATAGGCGGCGATGTGTTCGGCCGAGACGCGGCCTGCGTTCCCGGCGAGCGCCGGATCTTGAAGCTGGGACTGGAAGTGTGCGTTCCAGCCCAGCGATTGGAGCGTGGTCAATGTCTGGACCTCTGCGCCCGGCGGCGCACGGACGCGCCCGCCGGGCGGCGGAACCATGGGTCTGAAGCAGAGGTCGCCTGGCCGTCCAGCAGGGGCGGCCGGCCAGCGCACGGCGCTAGGTCGCGGCGGTGCCCGTGGACGGAGAGGCGGCCTCGATCATCGTGTTCGTGTGGATGACAGTCGGCATGGATCACCTCCTAGGGTCGGGTGCGACACGACTATGCGCACGGGATCGCGCCGGCGCAAGGGCCCGCTTCTTCAAGTCGGACAGCGCTTCGGGAGAGGCCCTGGACATGATGGCTGGAGCGGATTCCTGAAGTCGCACTAGTTTTGGGAGTCCGGTCCAGCCAACATGTCCCGTCAACGCGTCCTAGGGGGGGGTCGGTTCAGCTTGGTACCGCCGGCTGGAGAACAGGTAGGCGGCGTTCTGCCCGATCAGCCGCCCATCCGACTGCATCCGGCCTTTCTTGATTTCGTCGATCGTGGCGAAGACCACGGGCGAGTCTGGTGCCTGCGCGTGCGTCCGGAGGGCTTCGATGAGCGCTTTGCCAACGCCTGCGTCCGTTCGCGGTTCAACCACGTCGAGCAGTCTGACCTGACGGGAGGCAGTGTCGGGATGTTCGCCGACGATGAGCGGTTCTTCTATCACTCTGCGGACCGGACGAAACGCCAGCGAG
>PVBE011200734.1_pt1 | contig 15777 bp, 15 predicted proteins | sample 1631181 | NCBI WGS metagenome assembly PVBE01 (sample SAMN08397723, study PRJNA350692) | Marine metagenome, whole genome shotgun sequencing project. | isolation source: water | place: Pacific Ocean | collected 2012-04
CAATATCCTTGCCGATCATGTGCACGTCGGCGGGCCAGTATTTTTTGAATTTTTCCGGATCCATATCCGGGTAGCCGACGCCGGTAATGTAATTCGTTAGCGCGTCGAGCCAGACGTACATGACGTGTCCTGGCGCGCCGGGCACCGGCACCCCCCAATCGAACGTCGTCCGCGAGATCGAAAGATCGCGCAGGCCGCCCTCGATGAAACGCACGATTTCGTTGCGGCGGCTTTCGGGCTGAATGAAATCCGGGTGCGCCGCGTAATGATCCAGCAACCGTTGCCCAAACTCCGACAGCTTGAAGTAGTAACTCGGCTCCTCGATCCATTCGGCCTCGGCGCCCGACGGGGCGAGGAATTTGCCATCCTCGCCCTTGGTGAGTTCCTCTTCGCCGAAATAGGCCTCGTCACGGACCGAATACCAGCCGGCGTACATGCCTTCCTCGATGTAGCCGTTCTTCTCGATCGCCCGCCAGATCGCCTGCGAGGACTCGAAGTGCCGCGGTTCGGTGGTGCGGATGAAGTCGTCGTTGGAAATATTCAGCAACCCGGTCATGGCCTCGAACGCGGCCGCGATTTCCTCGGCAAAGGCGCGCGGTTCCTTGCCCTGCTCGCGCGCCGTGCGGGCGACCTTCTGGCCGTGTTCGTCGGTGCCGGTCAGGAGCCACACCTCACGTCCGTCGAGGCGGTGAAAACGCGCAACCACGTCGGTGGCAATCACCTCGTAGGCGTGGCCGAGGTGGGGCGGGCCGTTGACGTAGGAAATCGCCGTCGTGATATAGAACGGTTTTTTCATGGCAGGTATCGCGGCGCTTGCCGCCGGAAGCTCAAACGTGGGCCGCCCGGTGAATGGCGGCAAACAGGCTAATGACGGTCTGTTTGCGCTCGAGGTTGGCGGCATCGGCCTCGGCAACCCGAAGCGCGGCTTTCTCCCACACCTCAAGCCAATCTTCAAGGCCGCGGACCGCCAGAAGCCGCTGGCGCAGCGTGCCCTCGTTGGCGGTCAACTCCGGCACCGCCTCGCCGGCAACGGCGGCGCCCCGCACCAAGCGTTCCAGCCATTGCAGAACCAGCCCGGTCAGGGCGCGGTAGGCGCCTTCGGCGTTCTTGCGGTTGAGCCGGTCGCCGAGGGCATGAACCGCGGCGATGTCGAGCCTGTCGGTATCGATCAGGCCGATCATTTCGCGGTAGAGGTCGAGCCCCCCCTCACCCGCCAGATGAAGCGCGCGCCCTGGACTGCCCTCGGCCAAGGCTGCCAGCGCCGTCCGGTCGGCGGCGTCAAGGTCCGGCATGCGCGCCGCCAGAACCCGAGCCACGGTGGCGTCGGCAAGCGGCCGCAGCTTGAGAATCCGGCACCGCGAGCGCACCGTCGGCAGCAAGCGTCCTGGCGCGTTGGAAACGAGTAAAAACAAGCTCTTAAGAGGCGGTTCTTCAAGTAACTTCAAAAGCGCATTGGCGCTGCTGCGATTGAGCTCGTCGGCAGAATCGACGATCGCCACGCGCCACGAATCCGCCGCCGCCGTGGTGCCGAAAAACGGGTTCAGGCGGCGCACCTGTTCGACGACAATTTTGGTCCTGATTTCCTTCGGCGGTTTTTCCGACCGTTCGCGCTTGAGCACTTTGAGGCCGCCGTGCGAACCGGCGGCGATCTGCCGGAACACGGGATGATCGGGCGCCATCGCCATCGCCCGGGCCCCGCCGGGCGCCATCGCCATTGGCCGCGCCAGCGGCCGCGCGCCATCTGAAGCCGGCACCTCGTCGCCGAACAGGCCGGACGCGGACGGCGCCGCGCCTGCTCCCGCTCCCGCCAGAACAAACCGTGCCGCGCGAAAGGCGAACGTCGCCTTGCCGACGCCGCGCGGACCCGTAATCAGCCACGCGTGCGCCGGGCGCGCCGAACGGAGATTTGCGGCCAGTGCGGCCTCGGCCTCGTCGTGACCTTCGAGGTCCGGATTGAGACGCGGATCGAAGGGATCGGGCTCGTCGTCGGTTTTCTTGCGGGCCGCCATCAGGGCAGATTAAGACGGGATTCGACCGCGCGCCAGATCGCGGCGCCAACTGACGCCACGTCCTGCTCTGCATCGATCACCACGCAGCGGTCCGGTTCGGCCTCGGCAATCTCAAGAAATCCCTGCCGCAGACGGCCGTGAAATTCGAGCGCCATGCGTTCATAACGGTCCTCGCCGCCGCCGCGCTGGCTGGCCCGGGCCAGCCCCGCTGCCGGGTCAAGGTCGAGGATGACCGTCAGGTCCGGCTTGAGATCGCCGACCGTCACGGCGTGAACGTGGGCGACGGCCTCGGCGCCGAGCCCGTGACCATAACCCTGGTAGGCCAGCGTCGAATCGGCAAAGCGGTCGCTGACGACCCAGAGCCCCTTTTCAAGGGCGGGGAGGATCGTCCGGACCACGTGCTCGCGCCGCGCCGCATAGTGCAGCAGTAGTTCGCTGACCGGATCCCAGCGCCCTGGTTCGCCTTCGACCAGCAGTTTGCGGATCTCATCGGCGCCGTGTGCACCGCCCGGCTCCCGTGTCGCCAAGGTGTCGATGCCGCGGCGCTCAAGCGCCTCGCACAGGGCGGCGGCGTGGGTGGATTTGCCGGTTCCCTCGCCGCCTTCGAGCGTGATGAAGCGGCCGCGCGTCACGCCCGGCACACTAAGAGTTCAATTCCGGCATTTGGTGCCGATGGAATTGGGCCCAAATGTCGAAATAAATTGAACAAAATCCAAAGGTTAGCCTGGTGGCGCGGGCTGACATCAAGGGATCGAAATGTCGGAGTCGCGCCACTAAGGGGCGCCCTGGCCCCAGATCAGATAGCCGACGGCGGCACCGAGGCGGCCGACGACGCCAAGCCGGCCGACGTCGCGCCCGGCCAACAGCGGCAGTTCGATCGCGGGCGCGTCGGGCGCCGAAATCACCAGCCGTCCGATCTCGGTTCCCTTGGCGACCGGCGCCGCTGGCGGACCGTCCATGATTACGGCGACCTTCAGGCCGCGGCGCGCGGCGCGGGTCAGCGTGACCGTCAGACCCGCTTCGAGGACGATCGGGATGGTGTCGTCCTCGCCCAGCCACACAGGAACATCGATGACCGTTTCGCCGGGCTCAAAAAGCTCGTAGTTCTTGAACTCGCGGAATCCCCAGTCGAGCAGACGCTCGGATTCGCGGGTGCGCTGGTTGACGCTATCGAGGCCGTTGATGACCAGAATAAGCCGGCGGTCGTTGCGGACCGCCGACGCCACCAGACCGAAACCGGAATCCTGGGTGTGACCGGTCTTCAGACCGTCGGCGCCGACATCCCTGTAGAGCAGCGGATTTCGATTACCCTGTTTGATGTTGTTGTAGGTGAATTCCTTCTCCGCGAAATAGGGGTAGTACTGCGGGAAGTCCTGGATCACGCGGCTGGCGAGGATACTGAGGTCCCGCGCGGTCATCAGGTGTTCGGGATCGGGCCAGCCGGTCGCATTGCGGAAGACACTGTCAACGAGACCGATCTCACGGGACCGCCGGGTCATCTCCTCGGCAAACGCATCTTCGGTTCCCGACAGCCCTTCGGCGAGAACGATGCTGGCGTCGTTGCCCGACTGGACGATCACGCCGCGCAACAGATCTTCGACCCGGACACGGGTATCGACGCCGACGAACATTTTCGATCCGCCCTTGCGCCAGGCCGTTTCACTTACCGCAAAGGTATCGTCGAGAGTGAGCGAACCTTCGTTGAGCCGCTCGAACACCAGATAGACCGTCATAAGCTTGCTCATGCTGGCCGGCGGCATCAACGTGTCGGCTTCCTTCTCCAACAGCACGGTCCCGGTCTCAACGTCGATCAGCAGGGCCTGCCGGGCAACGCTCTCGATCGCCGCCGCCGGCACCACCCACAACATGGCGAAGACCGCACCGGCCGCCGCAAACAAGACATGCGCACGCGCAAGAACTGCGTTCACCTGGCTCTTCCCTGAATTCGTCGTTGCACTGAATGTTGAACCGGAGTAGCGGGCAAATGCGACCACATTATGTCGGGACGGATGGCCCCGGACGTAGCTAAATCTTGCGCGTCAATCGACTATGATCCGGGCATCGGTATGCCCGCTCTCGATCACCTGTGCAAGCAGCAGATCGGCGTCCTCGACCGTTTCCAGCGGGCCGAACCGCACCCGGTACAACTCGCGCCCGCCGATTATCACCGATGTCACGCGCCAGCGCCCAAACTGGTGAAGCCGCGCGCTGAGAAGGTTGGCGTTGCTGAAATTGGCGAACGCGCCGGCCTGAATGTAGATATTCGTCTCGCCCACCAGCTCATTGGAAACCGCCGGATCCGCGCCGCCGACCAGGCGCGGCGATTCCTCGACCCCTTCGGGCGGCGCCAGCGTTTCGGTCTCGACGACGGCGACGGGTGCCGCTTGGGCCGCGGTCCGTTCCTCGGGCGTGGTCACGGGCCGTTCGGCGACGAACGAATCGCCCGACACCGCTGTGATCGCCCGCACCCGCACCCGGGCCGTGCCCTGGCGATGGAAGCCCAGCAGTTGCGCGCTGCGGCGCGAGACATCGATGATCCGCTGGTTGACGAACGGCCCCCGGTCGTTGATGCGCAACACCAGTGAGCGGCCGTTTTCGAGGTTGGTGATGCGCACGTAGGTCGGCATCGGCAGTGTCTTGTGCGCCGCCGTCAGTGCGTTCATGTCGTAGGTTTCGCCGTTGGCGGTAAGCAGGCCGTGGAAATCGTCCCCATACCACGAGGCGATTCCGGTTACGTCGTAATCGGGATCGGCCGTGGGCACATAGCGCGCTCCCATCACCGTATAGGGGTCGCCGATCTTGAAGGTTCCGCCCGGGCCGATGGGGACGCCCTCAGGGCTAAGACCGGGTTCGGCGGCAACCGTCTCCGTCGGCGGCGCGTCGCCGCCGCGAGCCGCGATCTGTTTGACCGCATGTACCGCCAGTTCCGTCTGGACGCACGCCGCCAGCACGAACGGAGCAAGCAGCGCGATCACCGCTTGGCGGAGCCGTCCGCGCACCTTCGACCGGTTTTGTTCTTTGGCCAGTGTCGTCCCTTATCTGGTGGGCCAGGTTCATTAACTTGGCCTATGTTGTACTTTAGCGGTCTTCGATTCTGTCGGCAAGAAGCCCGACGGCAAGGGCGAAGTAATTCGCCCGGTTCCATTTCAGGATGTTGCGGAAGTTTTCAAAGACGATAAAGGCGCGGCCGCTGACATCGTCTGGAATCAGGATCGAAGCCGGCAGGTCCGGCAGGGCGCCGCCGTCGCTGCGCCGAACCCCCCTCGCCGCCCACTCGGCGCCCGGCATTCGGGTTCCCAGTCCGCCGAGGTCGTGGCCGAAATCCTGGGGCAGCGAAACCTCGTAGCCCCAAGGCTCTCCCGGCCGCCAGCCCTCGGTGGCGAGAAAGTTGGCGGCGGTGGCAAACACGTCGCGCGGGTTGGTCCACACGTCGCGGCGGCCGTCGCCGTCGTCATCGACGGCATAGGCGAGAAAGCTGGTCGGCATGAGCTGGATCTGCCCCATCGCCCCGGCCCAGGAACTGCTCATTTCGGCGGGCAGCTTGTGGCCCTCGAACGCAATCTGAAGGGCGCCGAACAGTTCGCGCCGGAAATAGGCGCTGCGGCGGCCGTCGAAGGCCAGCGTCGCCAGGGCCGGTATCGCCTTGAAGCCGCCGGTGAGGCGGCCGAAATCGGTTTCGATTCCCCACAGCGAAACGATGATGCCGGCGGAAACACCGCTCTCGGCGGCGATCCGGTCGAGCAGGTCGCGGTGCTCGGCGTAGCGGTCGCGGGCGCGGTGGACGCGGAAATCCGGGATGATGCGGTCGAAATATTCGTTGACGGTAAGGGTGAACTCGGGCTGCTTGCGGTCCAGTTCGATCACCCGCACCACCGGGCGGATTCCGTCGAGCGCCTCGTCCACCACCGCCGGCGGAAACCCGATCGACAGCGCCTCGGCGCGGAATTCGGCGAGCCACCGGAGCCAGGCGTCCTCGTCGATGGTGACGGGGGTTTGCGTGCGCGCGGCGCCCGCGCCCGCCAGCAGCAGGGCGAGGCCCACAGCAGCAACCCGCGCCGTGCGCGCCCACGTCATTAATCGGATCCGGAAGTCATCGCGCGGCCCCTTTAGTACGGGCGCGCCTATCTGTCATCATCGGGACCGGAAAAACAACACCGGAGCGGCCGGGGCCCCGGCAGGTGATCCGCTCGAGCCCCCGGCGAAGGGCGACGAACACGCGCGCCCCTAACCGTCATCGGGACCGGGGAAGAAGGCGTCGGTGCGGCCCAGCACCCGGTAGGCGATCAGCCCGACCCATTCGCGCAGGGCGACACTGAAAAAATCGCCGCGCCGGGTGAGGTTGAACCCATAGGACCAACCCGGACCGGGACCGGTGCGGTAATCCACCGGCACCGGCAGCACGCGCCACCCGGCCTCGCGGAATACGCCGACCGCGCGCGGCATATACATCGCCGACATCACCAGCATCCAGGTTTCGTCCGGCGCCGGATCGGCGACCTGTCTCGCGAGGCTCGCGTTTTCGTAGATGTTGCGCGAGGCGCGCTCGAACTTCACGCGCGAGACATCGAGCCCGGCCCGGATCAAGACCTGGCGCGCGACATCGGCCTCGCGCAATTCGCCCGGATCGAGCGAGCCGGTGCCGCCCGTGAACACCAGCCGCGCCCGCGGATAGTGGCGCGCCAGTTCGGCGAAGGTGAGCAAGCGCTCGGCGGAATCGTTGACGGCTGGCTGGCCCCGGCTTTCGGTCAGCCCGGTCCGCGACGCCCCGCCCAGCACGATGATCCCGTCGACCACCGGCGGCGTCTCGGCAAGCGCGGGAAAGCGGTTTTCGAGCGGGCGCGCAAGCCAGGTGCCAAGCGGCAGGATCGCGATCGCCAGCAGCGCCAGCGCTCCTACGGTCGCCAGCCGCCGCCCGGTGCGTTTCCACGGCGTCCACATCAGCAGGACGCCCGCCGCGGCGACGATCAGCGCGAGATTGCCGGGCGCCACCACGACCCAGAATACCTTAGAGAACCAGAACAGCATGAAACCTTCATAGCCGCCCCGGGTCGCGGGCACAACGCGCGCGCGGTCAGTACGGCGCGTCGCCGGGCACGGTGGCGGTTGCGGCGCGGGGTGGGCCGTCGGTTGCGGCGCGGATCAATCGACCAACGACGCTGCCTTCATTTCATTCAGCACGGTGGTGAAATCGCTCAGCGGCGGCCGGCCGTACCCAAGGAACTCGGAGAAATCGTAGCGCTTGCTAATCTGAAGGACCGTCTGTTTGCGCGGCGTATCGAAACGCGATCCACCCATCAGAAGAAATTCACTATCGTTCTCCCGGTATTCAAGCGTATGGAAGCCACCCACAAACGGAAGAACGCCGCTAGCGAATGCTAACTTGTCGATCATCAGGTGGCCGTTGAACCAGGCGCTGAGCCGGATGCTCAAATCCAGTTCGAATACCAGTGGCCGGAACTCGACCTCCACCGTATCCCGGCCAAGGTCGCAGGCAACGCGTGCCGTGCGGGTGCCGGTCACGGTAAGCCGGCCCGAATCATCGATCTCGGTATCGACCAACGCCCAAATACTGTAAATGCCCAGCGACCGGGCGATCTCGTCGGCGCGCTCGTCGAACGCCCGCTCCGCCTTTCTACCTCTAATGATGTTTTCCCGAAGGGTGAAAATGCCAAGTTCTGGCAAACACCGGATTTCGACAATAGACACTATCGAATTGGCATGGCCGTTACCCGTCCAGGACAGGACCGCAAGAATCGCGACAATCCCCGTTGTCAGATTTCGATGCACCAGAGGAATCCCGTGCCAAGCGTCATGCGATCATTGTAACCGCATCAGCACATCGGCCAAGGCGATTGTCCGTTTCGGAACGGTGGTGAAGAAGAAGTCCTTGTATTCGGGATCGAGCCCCTTCACCGCCATCTCGGCACGGCGGCGGTTGCGGCGCGGGTCAATCCGCGCGTGCCGCGTTCTTCAATTCAGACGGATATCTTGTGCGGGCCCAGACATCACTCTCCCCGAATGCGTTTATGGGCCTCCATCACATCGGCGAATTCGCTCACCGGACTTGTTCGAATCTGCTCCATACCGAGCGCCACCCGAAACGGAAAATGCTTGGAGATCGAAGTACCGGCTTCTCCAACAAAAACGACATACCCGTCATTTTTTGCCGAAACCGACGAAAGAAAACCCCGGTCAGTGCAACGTTCGTCGTACAGGAGCGCTTCGATAACCGGGACGTTGTTGATCCGCATATCCATTTGGACGGTTAGTGCCGCCGAACAGGGCACGGCAATACCGCCCGCCAGCGAATACTCAATTCCATATCCCGGGATCTTGCAGGTGCCCCCTACTACCGGATTTCCCGGGAAAAGTTCGTAGATTCCGAATTTCTCCGCAATCTCGTGCGGACGTTCTTCGAGATTCCGGAGTGCCGCTCTCCAGTTACAAAGACTTGCTCGATAATGAGCCGCCCAAGCTCCAGCATGCAAGAAACTCGAACAACAGGGATGACAGTATCGCCTCGGGTCGACGAAACTTCCGCGACCGAAATTGCCAGTCCAATTTGAATAAGGAAGGCGATCCGCCCGATCCGGTGAAGAATCAGTTTGCAGGGTTCCGGCATTGCGACCCTTTCCGCAAATTCTCGCTCGCGATCCAATCAGCGGGAAATTCTTCCTGAAATACTGTAGAGATCATTATAGCCGCATCAGCACGTCGGCCAAGGCGATGGTCCGTTTCGGATCGGTGGTGAAGAAGAAGTCTTTGTGTTCGGGATCGAGCCCCTTCACCGCCATTTCGGCGCGGCGGCGCTTGCGGCGTGGATTGGGCCGCCGGTTGCGAAGCGGGTCAATCGACCTTCGAGGCTTCCTTCATTTCATTCAGCACGGCGGTGAAATCGCTCAGCGGCGGGCGCCCGTACCCAAGAAACTCGGAGAAGAAGAAAACTTCGGTGAAACGAAGCTCTGTCTGTTTGCGCGGCGTATCGAATCGCGACCAGCCCCTGAGCGTGAAGGCGCTACTATTCTCCTCAAATTTTAGGTCGGTAATGCCGCCGACGTATTGCGCACCTTCCCGGAATGCGAGCTTGTCGATGTACAGGTGGCCGTTGATCCAGGCGCTGAGCCGGATGCTCAAATCCAGTTCGAATACCAGCGGCCGGAACTCGACTTCCACAGTGTCCCGGCCGAGGTCGCAGGCCACGCGCGCCGTGCGGGTGCCGGTCACGGTTAGCCGGCCCGAATCATCGATCTCGGTATCGACCCACGACCAAATATCGTAAATGCCCAGCGTCCGGCCAATCTCCTCGGCGCGCTCGTCGAACGCGCGCTCCGCCTTTCTACCTCTAATGATCGTCTTCCGAAGGGTGAATATGCCAAGTTCCGGCAAACATTGAATTTCGACGACGGGCGCGGTCGAATTGGCGTGGCCACTACCCGTCCAGGACAGGAACGCAATAATCGCGACAATCGCCGTTGTCAGCTTTCGATGCACCAGAGGAATTCCGTGCCAAGCGTGGTGCGATCATTGTAACCGCATCAGCACGTCGGCCAAGGCGATTGTCCGTTTCGGAACGGTGGTGAAGAAGAAGTCCTTGTGTTCGGGATCGAGCCCCTTCACCGCCAGCTCGGCGCGGCGGCGGTTGCGAAGTGGGGTGTATGGTTTGTTCGACTCCATTTCGTCCGCCGCCCGGCGCCAATCGCGGCGAAGCAAGGCCGGATGGAGTTCTATGTATGTTGTAGGTTGGAGGCCGCGCGGATTGCCATCTTCATCGTTGCCGCCCCCCACCTGGAACGCCAGGTCGAACAGCGCGACCTGCACCGGCGGCGGCAGATTTTCCATCGGGTAGAATTCGTCGGCAACGTCGAAATGAACCGCGAAATCGGCGGCGAACAAATCGCCGATGGCCGCCGCGCCGAGCCGGACGATGGCGTCGGCCTCATAGGCGCCAAAAGTCAGGCCGGGAAATTTTTCGCCCGGGGCGCGCTCCTTGAACTGTTGATACGCCGCCTGGTGCCGGGCCTTGACCGCCTCGAACACCCGTTCGATCACGACGCCGGGTGCGCGCTGCCCGCCCGCGGTGAACACGAACGGAAGCGCCTTGGCCGCCGCCGCGCTGGTCAGCAGATGGCCGATGCCGACGGTCACGTTGCCCGCAGAATCGGCGTACATGGTGGGCACTTCGTTTTCGTTCTCGGCATCGCCGGTAAATTCGCGCGCCATGTCCGGTGAAATGACGCGATAGACCGGGCGCGCCAGCTTGCCGGTGCGGCGGATGGGCCGATTGTCGGTGCCGACGATGATGGCGCCGGTCCGCGCCTGAACGAAGATGGCGCCGGGGCCGTTGGGGTCGTTGGCCCAGCCGTAGGCGGCGTGCCGGTTCCCGACCGCCCCCTGGGCGACGGCCTGTTCGGCGCGTTGCAAGGCGGCAGTCCGGGGCCGCTGCACGCCCTCGACGTAGGCAATCGCAAGGCCGCGGTCGCGGATGCCGAACTTGCCCAGCCCCTTGGCGAGCTTGTTGCGGGAGGTCTGGTTGAGGCGCATGGGGCGCACTCCTTCGGGAGTTTTGGAATGTCCTGATTGTACAATTTCTTCTTGAAATGTCAGGTTTTTTTCCTATTCTCTGGTCCGAATTTGCAAAGCCAGGAGGAGGCAGGCACTGCGCCCCCCTTTCCTGCCCCGTAGGTATGTCCGGTTTGGTCAAGTTGGGCGGCGCGATACCCGCGCGGCCGGCGCACGCGCCCTGTCGCTTCCGGCTTGCTGCGGCGGTGCGGCCGGTGCGATCGGCGTCGGTTTGGCTTCGAATTGGCTTTGGATTGGCTTCGAATTGGCTTCGAATTGGCTTTGGATTGGGTTCGGATTGGGTTTGGTTTGGGTTTGGATTGGCTTCGAATTGGCTTCGAATTGGGTTCGAATTGGGTTCGAATTGGGTTTGGTTTAGCTGCCAAGACACATTCATAACCGCCCTCAAGGCACTGGCGATGAATACATTATCGGCGTTCGTCCGGTCGGGAAATTGGCTTTGTTTTGCAATAACAGGCATGCCGCCGAATCGCCGAACCGAACCGGCTTGCCGCCCCCGCCTAGCCCGACAGGGGCGAGACGCCGAACAGGAACTCGTGCGCGAAGATAAGGACGGCGTAGCCCGCAAGGCCGCTCCCCAGCGCCAGCATTTCCCTGCGCAGCGGTTTGAGTTTGGGCCGCTGCCAGGCGCCGTCGCGCCGGTTCAGCGCGAATATCTCGGCCACCGCCCAGATGCCGATGCCGCCAAACACGATGAGCGCACGGTCGTCACCGCTGACAAACAAATGGGCGGCCGCCCAGATCGCCACGCCAACCAGTTGAGGATGCCGGATGGAGCGCGAAATGACCGACGAAAACCGGCCGCCGAAGAACAGGATCAGGCCGATAATCAGGAGATTGCCGGTCAACGCCGGGCCCCAGTCCGGCGGCGGGTACACAGGCGCCGGGTCGGCCGCGCGCCAGCCCAGGACGATGATCACGAGGGCGGCGATCAAGAGCGCCGCAAAGGCCCCCTTGTAGGGTCCTTCGCCCAGCACCCCGGCCAGGCGCGCGCGCACGCCGGGCGCAACAGTGGGCACGAGGTGAACGGAGGCGAAAACAACCACGCCAATGACCAGCCAAACCATCTCTTTGCTCTCCTTCGCGGCTCTTGCGCGGACTGGAACCGCGCCGTTGGGTCCGCGCCCTCATCACTTCGGTGCACCGCCATTTGCCGATGCCGCCGCGCCCGCCATCGTTCGGGGCGCCATAGCCTGGGAACCGATTACGGGCTTGTCGCTATCGCTCGAAAAGGGTTCGCCAATGCGCCGTTCGGCCACCGATTATCCTCGGGCGCTGGTACGCGGTTCGCGGACACTAAAGCAGCATCCGTTCAGGCGGAATCGTTTTCGGCGATCCCTGAACGGACAAGACTGCTCTCGCTTATTGAAGGGTAGAGCAATTTTGCCCGAAACGCTTGAGCCGCGCCGGGTCGATCCCTTCGGGGTATTGCTCTGCCGCCCGCGCGCAGCCTGCTTGCCGGTCCGCGCCCTGTGCGCTTGCGGAGACCTCCTGCCCTTCCCATACTGGCGCCATGCTGACACCGGGCCAGAAGGCGGCATTCGAGAGAGACGGCTTTCTCGTGTTGAAGGATTTCGTCGCGCCGGCGGCGTGCGATGCGCTGAAGGCGCACGTCGAGGGCATGATGGATGCGTTCGATCCGTCGGAAACAGCGGTCATCTTCACGACCCAAAACCAGGAAAACGCATCCGGCGATTACTTTCTTTCCTCCGGCGACAAGATCCGTTTCTTTTTTTGAGGAAGAGGCGTTCGACGACGAGGGCCGCCTAAAACAATCCAAGGCGCACTCGATCAACAAGATCGGGCACGCCATGCACGACCTCGACCCGGTGTTCGAGTCGTTTTCGCGTACGCCGGAACTCGCGGCCCTGGTCGACGGCCTCGGCATGGAGGAACCGCTGGCGCTGCAATCGATGTACATATTCAAGCAACCGCGCATCGGCGGCGAGGTGGTTTTCCAACAGGATTCGGCCTTCCTCTTCACCGATCCCCCCCAGCGTCGTCGGGCTGTGGTTTGCGATCGAGGATGCCACTATCTACAATGGATGCCTGTGGGCGCTGCCGGGCGGCCATCGGGGCCCGGTCAAATCCCGCTTCCGGCGCGCCGAGGCGGGCGGCGTCGAGACCGTCGTCTTCGACCCGGCCCCCCGCTTCGTTCCGCTGGAGGCCGCCAAGGAAACCGTGGTGGTCCTGCATCGCACCCTGCCCCATGGCAGCAAAACCAACCGGTCCGCTGTTTCGCGCCATGCCTACACCTTGCATCTGATCGACGGCGCGTGTACCTATCCTGTGGATAACTGGCTGCGGCGGGATCCGAACCTCCCCTTGCGCGGATTGCGCTGACGGGCCCCGGTTGCTCCCGGAAATACCTGGAGTTTCATTTGGTTCCGCCTTCGGCGGTCGGTTATGGTGGAACCCAGCTATAAACAAATCAAAGGGAGGCTCCCATCATGAAACGCCTGTTGTTTGCCGTTGCCGCAGCCTTCGCTCTTGCGCTTGGAAGTGCCGCATCGGCCCAGGATTTCTTGCCCGCCATCGTCTTCGACATGGGCGGCAAGTTCGACAAATCGTTCAATCAGGCCGCCTTCGACGGCGCCGAGATGTTCAAGAACGAGACCAACATTGCCTACCGCGAGTTCGAGGTCACCAATCCGACTCAGCGTGAACAGGCGATTCGCAACATGGCCCGCCGCGGCGCCACCATCGTCGTCGGCATCGGCTTTGCCCAGGCAGACGCGATCGGAAAGGTTGCGGCCGAGTATCCAAACGTGAAATTCGCCATCATCGACATGGTTGTCGATCTTCCCAATGTGCGTTCGGTCGTCTTCAGGGAACACGAAGGGTCGTTCCTGGTCGGCATGGCGGCCGCCCTGGCCTCCGAGACCGGCAAGATTGGATTCGTCGGCGGCATGGACATTCCGCTGATCCGCAACTTCGCTGCTGGCTATGAAGAGGGCGCAAAGTACGTCAATGCCAGCATCGTGGTGTTCCAGAACATGACCGGCACCACGCCGGCCGCGTGGAACGATCCGGGCAAGGGCGGGGAACTCGCGCGCAGCCAGTTCGATCGCGGCGCCGACGTGGTTTATGCGGCCGCGGGCGGTACCGGAATCGGTGTCTATCAAGCCGCGAAGGACAGCGGCAATCTGGCCATCGGTGTCGATTCCAATCAGAACTACCTGCACCCCGGCACCATGCTGACCTCGATGCTCAAACGCGTCGATCTCGCGGTCTATCAGGCCTTTCTGGACGCCAAGAACGATAACTGGAGCAGCGGAATTCAGGTTCTCGGCGTCGCCGAGGATGGCGTCGGTTACTCGATCGACGAGCACAACCGCAGTCTCATCACCGCCGAAATGGAGGCCCGCATCGAAAAGGCGCGCCAGGACATCATTTCGGGCGCCATCACGGTGAAGGGCTACCAGTCAAACTAGCGTTCGCATAGGCTCCTTTATTCCGGGCTCCCCCTCGCCGGGAGCCCGGTTTTCCCTTTCCGGTTGGGACGGACACAGAATTTCCGGGGGCAAATAGCGTCGATTGGCCGGGACGAAACCGTTCATTGATCGACCTCAAGGACGCGCAAATGAACGATTCCGCTCCGGCCACCGGCACCGAGCCACCGGCACTCGAATTGCGCGGCATCGACAAGCGCTTCGGCGCGGTTCATGCCAACGACCAGGTATCGGTTTCGATCCGGCGCGGATCGATCCACGGCATCATCGGCGAAAACGGCGCTGGCAAATCGACCCTGATGAGCATCGTTTACGGGTACTATCAGGCCGATTCCGGCGAAATGTTTGTCGGTGGCGAGCCGGCCCCGATCCGTGCGCCCGAGGATGCGATCGCGCGCGGTATCGGCATGGTGCACCAGCACTTCATGTTGGTGGATACGTTCACAGTCATCGAGAACGTGATCCTCGGGGTCGAGGACGGCAATGTGCTTGGACCAAGCCTCGTCCGGGCGCGCACGGAACTCGAACGCCTCGAACGCGACTACAGCCTCGAAGTCGATCCCGATGCGCTGGTCGGCGATTTGCCGGTCGGGCTGCAACAGCGGGTCGAGATTCTGAAGGCCCTCTACCGCGGCGCCGATATTCTCATTCTTGACGAGCCCACCAGCGTATTGACTCCGCAGGAAGTGGTACACCTGTTCCGGATTCTTAAGGCGCTGCGGGATCAGGGCAAAACGATCATCCTTATTACCCACAAGCTGCGGGAAATCATGGCACTTACCGACCGGGTCACGGTCATGCGCCAAGGCAAGGTGGTCGATCATGTCGATACCGCCGGCACCACACGCGCGCAACTTGCCGAAATGATGGTCGGACGCAGCGTGCTGTTGCGGGTTGAAAAGAAACCGGCCGCCCCCGGCGAAGTCATGCTGGCGGTCGAGAACGCCAAGGTCCGCGACAGCAAAGGCGTGCTGCGCGTCAATGGAGTAAGCCTTTCGGTGCGTGCGGGCGAAATCGTCGGCATCGCCGGCGTCGCCGGAAACGGGCAATCGGAACTACTGGAGGCGCTTTCCGGCATCCGCCAGCTTGAATCCGGGCGAACTGTTCTCAAGGGCGAAGATATTTCCGCGCGCAACGTGGCCTTGGATGCGCGCCAGACTCGTCACCTGGGTCTTGGGCACGTCCCCGAGGAACGCCTCAAGATGGGGCTGGTGGTCTCGTTTTTCGCGAGCGAGAGCGGCATCCTCGGCTACCACCACGATCCCAAGTATTCCGGCCCGGTGCTTATGAAAGGCAAGGCCATCGCCGAAGACATCGGCCGCCAGATGAGCGAATTTGATGTCCGGCCCGCCGATCCCCGGCTGCGGACTTCGGCATTCTCAGGAGGCAATCAGCAAAAGATCGTGCTCGCGCGCGAAATAGACCGCAACCCCGATGTGCTGCTGGTCGGCCAGCCGACGCGCGGCGTCGATATCGGTGCCATCGAATTCATTCACCGCCGCCTGATTGCGATGCGCGATGCCGGCAAGGCGGTGCTGCTGGTCTCGGTCGAACTCGACGAAATCCTTTCGCTGGCGGACCGGATTCTCGTGATGTTTGACGGCGAAATCGTCGGTGAGGTCGCCCAAGCCGAGGCGAAAGAACAAGCGCTGGGCCTGATGATGGCGGGCGAGAGCGCCATTACCGAACCGGCCGACGTGTCGTGAGCCCGCGCCCCCCCGCCGACCGGGCCATAC
>PVBE010878829.1_pt1 | contig 15774 bp, 21 predicted proteins | sample 1631181 | NCBI WGS metagenome assembly PVBE01 (sample SAMN08397723, study PRJNA350692) | Marine metagenome, whole genome shotgun sequencing project. | isolation source: water | place: Pacific Ocean | collected 2012-04
AAATTAGCTAGTCTCTGATTAATACTCTCAAGTGTAGCCCTTAAACCATCTAGTTTGCTGGATACAATCTCAAAATCCTTACCAACAACTTCTTGTCCCCCTTGTTGCTGAGGCATCATCGGAGGAGCAGGTTGTTGAAATTGTTGAGGTGGAGCCATTTGTTGTGGTGGTTGCCCCATCGAAGGAGACTGACCATATGAAGGTTGCTGTGGTGGAGCACCAAAACCAGGATCATGTCCACCCATACCCATACCTTGCCCGCCTAAACCAGGATCATGTCCACCCATCTCTGTACCAGGACCTCCAGGTCCACCAGGTCCGCCCATCCCTGCATCGTGAGCAGCTAGACCTTTATCAAGACCCATCTCTAAATCCTTTCCAAAATCATCACTTTTCTTCCAGAACATTAATTTATCCATAAATGACATAGTAAAACACCTCTAAAATATCAATTTATTTAGTGTTATTTAAATCTTTCTCAATCACTACCAAATTATTAATCATAAAAAACCTTTTAAAAGAATATTAGATTCTTTTGTCCATGGGAAATACAGCAGATAGCATGGGAGGAGCACACATTCATATGGGGTTAGCAATCCAAGTAGAGAGATATCAGGAGAAAGTTGGGGGAGAAGGATTAGTAACTGCAACAGAACAGGAACTATCGCTCTTAACAGATATAATCCAAGCAGGACTTGTCGTTAGATTGCCCACTTTAGACGTTGATAGTACTGGAATGACAGTTCCTATTAAAATAGGGGAATCAGCCTATTTAGCAACAGTTTACTTTCCTCTATATGCGCAATTTACTCATTCACCAGATTCTTTTTCTATTAATGCCGTATTAGAACCTGATGAATCTAGAGAGAGACATATCAATTTATGGGGAGGTCGCTTAAGAGAACCAGTAAAATCTCATCACGAACTAAGAAGAAGATTTAGTGGTGTAGATGATCTTTTACCTCCAGTTGATTCAATCCCTGATGAACACCTAACTCATCAGTAGAAGGACATTCCTCATTAATGATAGAAGTCTTAGGCCAATGACTTTCAAAATCATATTTAGCACCATTAGTAAAAAGTCCAACACTAGCTCTAGTCTCCCCTCCAACCTTCTCATCCTTCCCCCTAACTATCGGCTCAGGAACAGGAATAGCTAATCCTGCTCTCAAATACTCCCTCATAACCATATGATTAAGATGAGTCCCATCACCAAACTTCATAACACCCTCAAATGAAGCAGCACTCATTTGAGCTTTCACTTTCCTAACAGCATGCCTCTCTTCACTCAGCCCAAAAGCAGATAGAGCAGAAGCATGAGAAAAATCCTTTACATCCTGAGAACTCCTTAACCACAAATTCCCAATACTGTCGCTCTTACTAAACAACAAATTCCTCATCCTTAAATAATCCATGTAAACTCCAATCCTTTCACCAATACCTTCTTCAACAATCCTGTCAGGAATAAACAAATCACCCATATCATCGGGCCTTGTCTCAACAACTTGCCTCCCAAAAACATGCCTTCTAAATGCGGCTCTTGACTGACCATCATAACCACCCACCTCAACCTGTGGCAATAGCATCCGTTCAGGAACTCCAGGAAGCTCTCTTCCAACAAAAAGATCCATACCATAAAATTGAGCTCTCTCCCACAATAATCTAAAGTCATCAAGATTAGTGAACTCCAAAACATCAGGATCATAACCCATGACTAAATTGACAAAAACATTTATCAGATCTTTTTCAGAAACACCTTGTGAATATGAATACGTCCTAACTGTACTTGTATAATCCTTTGTAGCAAAACTAATACAAACAATATTATCCGGACCTTCCCTCATAAATCTATTCTGCTCCTTCAGACCATCCCTATATACCGTACTCAACGCCTGAACATCTACTGTCATCCTACGTACATCACTATACTCAATACCCTTCATCTCAGTCTTACCCTCTTTAACCTTAAACTGCATTACTGGATTTCTATTTACACCATAGACCAAACCACTTTGAGCAAGATTATGCATAGATGGAATACTTCGTTTACCAATAACACCTCTAACAAAAGAGTCCCATGCTTCCATATCTCTAAGATAAACAATTCTATCATATCCTTCACCATGTAACCTGTCAACACCTTCAACCAATCCACCACCATTCATCCTCCCATATATACCATTATCAAAAACAGCATCAGTAGCAAGAACATAAGGATGAAACTCTTGTCTCTCAGCTGTAACTAAATCATCAATAGAATCTCGTCTAAACAAAACAGCTTCCTGACCAACATGTTCAACTGCAACTATCCCGTTATCATCATCTCCATACAATAAATGACGTTCTACCATACAAAAAACAAACTCAAAAGAATATAAAATGTTATTGAAAATCACCAAACCATACTTTTATAAGAGTACCAAATATACCTATTTATATGGGACAACAATTAGAATTAGATTTAGTACATCCAGATAATGGAGAGGGAGGATTAGTTAATACACTACCTGGTTACGGGATAACACAAGGAAGTATGGGGCAATTTAGAAGTGGAACCTCTAGAAGTGAAATTGCCAATGAAAACTACGCCGCTCTAGAAAGAATAGTTACCGGACTTAATAACTCAACTGTACCTCATGATATACTAGTTATGTTAAATTCTGCTGAAATCCTAGCTTTGTATGCTGGTGTTGGTCAATTAAGAAACCCTAATCACAGACCTTCCGATATTTCTGGAGTGAATCAAGAAGAATTCATGGCAATGGACTTTGAAGACCAAATATCCTCACTTGTAGGCTATGGGATGGAAACATACAGTGGGGTAAGGACAATGAGGAGAAGGGGATTTACAGACCACCCTACAAATCCAGGTCAATTAAAAGAAAGGATGGCTACTATTGACGATGAAGCAAGAGATCAATTTGCAGAATCATTACAACAACCTCTAAGAAGAATCAGAGGACAGCAAGACCCAGATAGTACACTTTACAACCCAGATATAGAAGGCAAAAAAGACCATACAGCACGAAAAAAATATGTAGCTCATATTTCTGATAGATTAAAAAGAATGTACGACAGAAACACACAAAGAACTTAAAATTTATTTAGAAATCAAAACAGCATTAACTGTTCCATCTTGTCCTGGTCTTGAAGTTATTTTAGCCTTACCCATTTCTGTGTCTATTTCTGCACCTTTTGTCATTATATTTCGTCTAACAAAATGTTTGTTTGCAGGACTACCAGTTATGGTCTTTATCTTAACTTTCTTATGTTTCTTAGTTTTAGGATCTAGAATATTAGCTTCATCAATACTCAACAATCTAATCTTTCTGTTATTTCCTAAGGTCCTTATCTTCATGGACCTTTTCTTTTTCTCTACTTTGGTCAGCGATGGTTCTCTTCCTAATTCATACTGCTTTTCTTTCTTATAAGCAATATACCTTCCACCGCTTTCTTTTCTCTTTGACATTGTTTGACTAACTGCCATAGAATGTGGAAAATATTCCTCATTTATAAAGCTTTGTGTTAATTATAATCTCTCCAGGTATGCCCACATTTAACACACTTCAAGAATTTAGTTTCAGGTTCGTCTCCAGCCCTTGTCTGCAAAAGCCAAAAATAAGCCTCATTGTGAGCACATTTAGGACATACTACCTTTGTCTTTGGTAGCGTCTCAAGATCAGAATTCTTCTCAATAACTTCAACTTCCTTTACAGGACCACTTATAGCTTCCTTTATCTTAACATTCTCAAATTTATTAGTCTTATAACCACAAGAACACACTAAAGCCTTCTTTTTCTTTTCATCTTTCTTAGGCATCAAAATTGATCCACATTTTGGGCAAAACATTTTACATCACCATTTCATTTTATGACCTTATACAAAAGTTAAAATCATTAAACACACAAACCGCCTCGACAAACCATATCTTAACATATCCAAGGAAAGGAACCTTAATCAGAGCATTTCCTAAAATCTGCTCTTCAGTTATCCTTGTCTCATCAATACAGCCGGTTAGGTCGCAACTATTTATTGAGTTTTTATTCGTCCTATAGTTATCTCCCTTAGTCTGGAAAAAATAATCTCCTTCCTCATCCCATTTTTTCACAACTCTATGAATAATTGGGTCTGGTCTAGGTCTTCCAGCATGACTCTTAAAAACAACAATGTCCCCTATTTTTATATCTTTTGGTTCTTTACCATTCAAAACCATAATATCTCCTTTTGAAAACCCATTTTTGGAAGGATAACCAAGAAAATCCTCTTTTGTAATGTCATTATCTGTGTACCACTTCCCACCTTTTTCCCACCAATCATCAAAACCTTCATCATGATGCATTGAACCAGAAACAACAGCTACAATCGGAAAATCAGTTGCTAGTACAAGCCCAAGACCTGGATACACAATAAATTTTATCAGCACAAAAGCAAGCACAATATTTACTATCCAGCTCCATATACTGTCTTCTTCCCAAATAAATTGCCATATCTTCTTTAATGTCCCCTTAAAGTCCTTTTTCTCCATAACTCTCTATTTTTGACGAAAGTAATAAAAACTTATCGGTTTTAACTAATGCTATGGAAGGCAAAAATAACGATTATTTTGAAGGCACTTTGCAATTACGAAACCCTGATGAAAAGATCATCAATTACGTAGAGAAAACAGTAAAGGAATCCAAAAAAGTTTTCATCGCAAGAACTGTAAAAACAACAAATGGAGTCGACTTATACTTATCTTCAAACAAATTCCTCAGAAGTTTAGGAAACAAACTAAAAAGAAAGTTCAGAGGAGAACTAAAAGAAAGCCCTCAGTTATTCACCAAAAACAGACAAACATCAAAAAATGTCTACAGGTTAAACGTCATGTTCAGATTACATGGCCTCAAAATAGGGGACATAGTAACAGTAAGGGATGAAAGAATAAAGATAACCTCAGTTAAAAAGAAAGTCTTTGGGAAAGAATTAAAAACTGGAAAGAAAGTGACAGTTGATTATAAAGAGCTAATTAAATAACCTCTCGTTCTTATAATCCTGTATAACCTTACTCAACATATTAACCTTATTCTTCTCCAAATCAAACTCTTTCTTATCAACTAAAGCAAAATAACCATTCTCTTCAATATTTAGCTTCTTAGAATCAACAAACACAAAAGGCAACCTACTCTCAACCTTCTTACTGACCGGTTTCTTGTAAACAATAACCTTAACATTCTCCTTCAAGATTTCAATAGCTTTCTCACTAATCACATCAGGGTCCTCAACCAGTAAAACATCTCCGTCCATTATGTTTAACATGTCTTTCTTCTCATTCAACTCATTAAATCCTAAATTATCCAGTTTCTTGACCAAAACCTTATCTCCAATATTAGATAAAAAGTAAATCAAAGTAGTTATTTCATCCTGCAAAGAACCAATATCCTTATCCTTCCCCTTTAGCTTAGAATCAAATACCTTTATCCTCCTATCCCTAAACCCTAGAAGCTCCTTCATCTTTTTGTCAACACTAGATTTATTCATTCTCTTAAACATATACTCAAAACCTTCCTTAGTATCCAAAAGTTCCTTCCTCAACTTAGAGTTCTGCATCTTAAGCATTTCATTATCACGTACAGCTCTCCTTAAACTATTCTCAAGTTCAATATAGTCCTTCTCCTTAACCCTCTTCTCAACAATAACTTCCCTAATAATATCCCTTCCCTTTCTAGACTCATCAATCATCTCAAGTGAATCCCTAATGTTCAAACCCTTACTCAAAACCATTTCCAACAACTGTTCCTTAATACTCTCCCTTCCATAGTGCTCAACATATACATTCACCTTGTTCAACAAAGGCCTCATCTTCCGCAAAGCAAAAAAAGCACTTGCCAAAGCATCCTCTTCGTGTTGATTCTTCGTCTTAAACTTCCTAACAACTTCTCTCTTCTCAACAACCTTAAGGTCGTAATCAGGAGAAATAACCTTAGCACCCAGTTTAATCCCTAACTTCTCAATAAACCCAGGATTCTTCTTCTTATCAGTACCAATAATCACAACCCTCCCAAAAGGAATCAACTTAGTAATTAAAGAATTAATGTCAAGCTCCTTAGAAGAATCAACAGAAACAACATTCCCCTCTAAATCAATAATAGCATAACCAGCAGTAGTCCCTGGATCTATACCTGCAATAAGTAATTGTCTTTCCCCCATTTAGAATTATTATTTAATTACTGTTTTATATAGTTTTCTAAGATTCTAATTTTTATGGTATCACTTTATCCATATCGCGATATTTACCAAGTTCTTCATGTTCTTTAACATGTCTATCCATATTTCCGGCAGCACGTGTAACAAATCCACCAATCTCGTCTCCTGAGATACCATTCACCCTAAATATAGACTCGTAATAAGAAATTAAATCCTCTCCGATTCTTGTAACATGCAGTGGTAAGGACTTGGTTTCCTCTTCTCCTGGTGAAATTGTTCTAAAATTACTAACAGAAACCCCCCATAAGTAGAGTGCAAATTGAACACCATACTTTAGATAAACGGGGCTTGATAATAGTTCTGGAAGATCATGGTTTCTACCAATTAGTCCACGGGCAATGAATTCGATTGAGTCTCCCTTTGCATAAAAAAAACAATTCATATAGTCTCCTTCAAATAAGCCTATCTCAAGATCACTCTTCCTCTCAAGTGGAGCATACACTTGCCAAGGTATAAATAACCCTTCATCTTCTAATCTCGCCAATGGAAATCCGTATTCTCCTTCAAACCAAAACTCATCTGTAACTTCATATTTTCCTAAAAATGAATCAACGGACATCCCTCCTTTAACAATTTGCTCTTCAGCAAGCTTCATAAAAACAAAGTGAGCAACTGCACCAATACCATACCGGAGAATATCCTGACCAAACTTAAAACTACTTACTCCACTTGTCTCCTCTAACGTCAACGCATTCGCTGTCTGCATAACTGCGTCACCTAACTTTGGAATATCTATCTAACTAAGAAATTCAATTCACTTTTAATATTTTATTATTAGTTACCAGTACCAACTCAAAATTTAATAAAGTATATTTTTATTACACAAAGACCATCAACCAAACTTATACCGCAAAACTTATATATGTATTACTCTCACTACATAGTATAATGGAAACAGTCACTATACCAAAAGGAGAATACGAAAAACTCAAGAAATTAGAAAAACTTGACTTTGATCTTATTAGGCAGTTTTCTAGTAGCTTAACAGACCTTAGACAAGGTCGTTTTAAAAGGCTTGCTTAGCAATATCTTCAGCTACACTTCTAAATTCATCTAATTGTTCTTTTATATGATCTATTGTATCTTGCTGATTCTTCTTACTGCTTGTAGCCACTAAAAGTATTAATTTTAGATCATCATATATCAGATAATATACTCTCTTTTCCCTTATTCTCTTCTCACGTAAAAATGGATATCCTAATGGACTCCCACTATGGGGACTTATTGCAAGTTGCTTTGGAAATTTCTCAACAATCACCCTATCAGATTTAGGCCAATTACCAATCTCTTCCAAATAAGTGTCAGTTCCAATAACCTTGAACATCATAAGTTAATTTACTTTTAGCTATAAATAATTAACTGAAATAAATAAAAACTTACTATAACTGTTACCCATATTTGATAAGCAAAAGATTTATAAGTAACTACTCATTATTAACATAATATGTTTGAACATTTAGAGATTTTAACATACATTGCAAAAAAGAGTGGTTTATTCGCTACTTTAGAAACCTCAACATTAGCGATATCAAAAGACGTGGGCATCCCACAGCAAACAATAAGCAGAAAACTAAGGGATATGGAAGATCAAGAGTTAATCAAACGACAAGCAACACCAAACGGCCTAATAATCTCAATTGACACCAAAGGAAGAGAATTTTTACAGCAAAACTACAATTCATTATCAAACATATTCAAACAAAAGAAGTCATCAATAACAGGCACAATAGAAACAGGTATTGGTGAAGGCTCATATTACGTTTCACAAAAAGAATATCAAAAGCAATTCAAAGAAAAACTGGGATTCAAAGCATTTCCAGGAACGCTAAACCTTAAAATCAACAAAGAAGAACTAGCACAATTTTTAGCTGACAAACAACCCATACAAATAAACGAATTCACAACAAAAACAAGAACATTCGGTTCAATAAAAGCTTACAAACTAAAACTAAACAACGTAGAAACTTCAATCGTAATCCCGGAAAGAACAAGGCATGACGAAAACATAATCGAAATAATAGCAAAAAACAACCTAAGACAAACATTAAACCTCAAAGATAAAGACAAAGTAAAACTTTCATAAAATGCAAAAAAAAATAGGAATCGCAGATACAATGTTTGCCAGAGTAGATATGGCAAAAATAGCAGAAAGTACAATTAAAGATAATCTAGAATCCACAAAAATAGTAAGATACACAGTTCCGGGTGTAAAAGACTTGCCAGTAGCATCAAAAAAACTAATTGAAGAGCAAAACTGCGATATTGTCTTAGCACTAGGTATGCCAGGAGGGCAACCAATAGACAAAACATGCGCTCACGAAGCATCACAGGGACTTATCAAAGCACAACTACTAACAAACAAACATATCATAGAAGTTTTCGTACACTTAGACGAAGGAAAGAACGAAAAAGAACTACACCAAATGACAAAAGACAGAACAACTAAGCATACATTAAATGCAATCTCATTATTAAGAAGCCCAACAGCATTAAGTAAATTCGCTGGACAGGGAATAAGACAAGGCCACGAAAGTGTTGGTCCAATATAATTTAATCGGGGGATGGTAAAATGAACGAAAAACTAGGTTTTGTAGTTTCAGACTACAACGCAGACTTAACTCACTTGATGAGTAAAATAGCACAAGAACATGCAAAATTCCTTGGAGCAGAAGTAAAAGAAGTGTTAGTAGTTCCAGGAGCATTTGACATACCGCTAGCTACAAAGAAACTTATTGACAAACAAGAAATAGACGGTGTAGTTACATTAGGGGCTGTTATTGAAGGAGATACAGACCATGACACAATTGTTGCCCAAAACACAGCAAGAAAGATAGTTGACATCTCAGTAGCATCAGGAAAGCCAGTCTCATTAGGAGTCTCAGGACCAAAGATGACCAGAGCAGATGGTGTAAGGAGAGTAGAAGGCTACGCTAAAAGATCAACTGAAACTGTAGTTAAGATGATTAGAAAGTTAAATTAACTCTTTTTCTTTATTTTTAACCACTTCTAAGTAATAAAGATAGAAAGCTTTATATAGGGGTAAATAGCATAAAATACTCCATGACAGATAGAACTTTAGCAGAAAGAGCAGCTTATTGTATAGCTACGAGAGAAGGGAGGCTAGGCAGTGGAGCGCACGGAAATATTTACCTTGACCCAGATCATAAAGAGAGAGTTATCAAGGCAACACAAGTGGCTTTCCATAAAGGCAATGGAGAAGCTCCCCAAGAAGACGATTATACTGAAGTCAAATCATTAGATTCTCTAGACGGAGTACCTGTTCGCTCAGGGTTAGCATATCTTGCATTAAACGAAGCAAGAGTTTTAGACATACTCAATGATAATGGGGTACGAAACATACCTGAATATCACGAACACTGTTTGTTAACTCACGGAGATGATGCATACTCTTGTATTTCAATGGGTAGAGTTCAAGGTAAACCCCTAGATGGCAGACTAAAAGGTACTGCAAAGCTTCCTGCCATGACAGGTAGAGCATTATATCTGAGAGATTTAGCGACTTTTCTTGAGGACATGAGAGGCATGCAAGCACTACATGGAGACATAAAGAATAGCAGTCTGGTTGGAAGAATAAGAAGAAGAAAGGTTTATGGCGCATCTGTTGTCGATTTTGAACTTGCTCAAATTCCAGAAACATACAGGCCATTTGATGATGATAAATACTTAAAATTAAAAGGAACCTCTCAAAAAAACCGATTAGGAAGATGGGTTTATCCAGAACCACATGGCATGACAAGAGGTATGGTAACTCCTGAGCTAGCAAGAGGAGACCCTCTTATGTCTGAAACAGACTGGTTCCAGGCGGGACTTATGGCTTATACTTTATTCACGGGTAGAGATGGCAGAAAAGACCTAAATCACATATTACTTAGAGGAAGGCCAAGGGAAGATTTCATGACAGAGGTCGGAGGCGTAAGGCAAATAGATTCGGCCGTTTTAAGAAAAGACCTTCTAAAAGAAGACATCCTAAATCTTCTTGATAATATGGTGGAAGATGGAATACACCCTAACGCCATAGAAGCTGTTGAGTGGACCTTAGATCCAAATCCTGAATATAGACGTCTATTCCCTCTAAGACAAGTCCTTGGTGATATTGCAAGCGGAAGAATAACAGTTCGATAATCAGAAATCAACTTTTCTTCTTTATTTTTATCTTCTTAGTATGCTGGAACTTAGTACTAATACAAGGTATCTCCTTAATCTCATACTTATCAGGATGCTTTGTCTTATACGCCTTCCAATGTTTACTTTTTGACATAGTCCTAAGGAAATTTACCTCATTTAAAAACCTTTCTAAAAATCTATTTAACTTGTAAGCTCGTTTAGTTTATCTTGCTTTCTTTTCAAACCAAATCCAATTTGTTTATTGAATAATTCTAAATCTCTTACAATTAGGGCATAAACATTTCTTTTTAACCCATAACCAGGATACAGCTTGGTTGAAATATCAAATTCTAATAGAATATTTTGTATTTGACCCAATCCCTCAGAGTTTATAGAATACAATTTAATAATTCCCCTATTTCTTTCTTTAATTATACTCCCTTCATCATCAAACAACGCCCTTAGAAACTCTTTTTTGATTTCATTGTTAGAATTCATTAATAAATCATTTATTTTCCAATCTTTCGAAAAGTAAGTGGCATATCTCAATAAATCTTCATAAGCTAACTTTGACCTTAATCTAACAAATTTAATTGGTTCACCAGTTATCCCAGAGGTGTTCCATTCCCATGATGGCTCAAGCCCATACACCTCAATAAGATCATCATTAAATTGCTTAAGCGACTCTTCATCTCTTACCTCATATTTGATATTATAATCATGCCTAGTTATATAGACAGCCCCATCACCGATTGAATGAGCAATTATCCTCGCTTTCTCTTTTGTCAATTTCTCAAAACCTTGTTTTAATTTTTTAATTCTCATAAGATTATATCTAAACTTGGAGAATAAAAAATTAATGGTTTTAAGAAATAAAAAAGGAACCACGATTGCTCATGGTCCCTCATATCCCCATAGCCGGATTTGAACCAGCAACCTTCCGGTAACGACTGACGTCCAGTCATCCCTTGCATTGCGCATATGGTCAAAACGTATCTATAGCCACCAATTACTTGGTCACAGCCGAACGCTCTAGCCATTGAGCTACATGGGGTTTACAGCTAAAAAACCCCTAGAAATTTATAAAGTTTTGTATTTAAGGCAATATTTATATAGTTTGAATCCAAGATTTCCCATATGCAATTTCCCTTCACTATTTAGGGCTAGGAATGTCAGAAATGCAAGGCATTTCTGAGCATGTTCAGAAATCTTCGATTTCTGACAATGCCAATATAACACGTTTTTTATTTATTAAAAATTTCAACCATTGGATTAAAAATTTAACCGTATTGATAAAAAGAGGATTAAATGACAAATCAAAACTTTCACGCTCTAGATGTCAATGACACTCTAAAATTATTAAACACTTCTGATAAAGGACTATCAAAAGATGAAGCAAAAGATAGACTAGAAAAATACGGATTAAACACAATAAAACAGACAAAGAAGATACACCCTCTCATGATTCTGTTCAGACAATTCACTTCATTCATAGTTATAATCCTAATTGCAGCAATCATCATCTCTTTATCCATTGGTGAAAGACTAGACGCAATAGTAATTGGAATAATAGTAGTCATAAACGGAATCTTTGGATTCATCCAAGAGTACAAAGCAGAAAAAGCAATCGAAGCACTAAGAAAACTAACAGCTCTAAAAGCAAGAGTAGTAAGGGATGGAGAAGAAATAGAAGTTGACTCAAAAGAGCTAGTTCCAGGAGACATAGTTCTTTTAGAAACAGGAGACAAAATCCCTGCAGATGCTAGAATAATGCACGTAGCTGCATTACAAATAGATGAATCCTCATTAACTGGAGAATCAGTACCCTCAAAAAAACATACTCAAACACTAAAAGAAACAACTTCTGTCCATGACCAGGAAAACATGGCTTTCATGGGAACAATAGTAACCAAAGGCCGCGGTCGTGCAGTAATCACTTCCACAAACATGAACACCCAGATTGGAAAAATCGCAGAGATGGTCCAGGAAGTAAAAGAAAAATTAACACCATTACAGCAAAAACTAAAAGAATTCGGAAAATGGTTGGGATATGTAACTTTAGCAATATCTGCAATTGTTTTCTTAATAGGAGTGGGAAGACATTACTTCGTAACAAATTCAATTGAAATAGCATTTGTTAACGAAATGTTCTTAGCAGCAGTGGCACTAGCAGTAGCAGCAATCCCGGAAGGACTCCCAGCAATTGTAACAATGTCATTAGCATTGGGCGTCCAAAGGATGGTAAAGAAAAACGCCCTAATAAGACAATTACCAGCAGTAGAAACACTAGGCTCAACTAATATAATCTGCTCAGACAAGACAGGAACCCTCACAAAAAATGAGATGACAGTAAGAGAAATATTCCTAAACAACCAACTACTAACTACATCTGGAGAGGGATACACTCCAGAAGGACAGTTTAAACATGAAGGCCAACTAGTCAACTCAAAAGTAGTTAGCCAATTACTAAGCATCGGGGCATTATGCAACGACTCAAAACTAATTAAAAAAGAAAAGTGGTCTATTTTCGGAGATCCAACTGAAGGAGCACTACTAGTTTCTGCAAGAAAAGCAGGCCTAACCAGACCAGACCTAGAAAAAAAATACCCAAGAACAAACGAAATCCCATTTGACTCTAAAAGAAAGTGCATGACTACAATCCATACAGTCAGAAGAGAAGAATTCGCCTATGTTAAAGGGGCACCAGACGAACTTCTAAAAAAATGCAAGACAATACTAAAAAACGGAAAAATTTCACCTCTAACTGAAAAAGAAAAAGACATTATCTTACAAATAAACAAAGACATGGCAAATAGAGCATTAAGAGTTCTAGGCTTTGCATACAGACCATTAACAAAAGGATACAAACTAACTGAGCAAGACATTGAAAAGAACCTAACTTTCGTAGGTCTGCAAGCTATGATTGACCCTCCAAGGGAAGAAGTTAAACTAGCAATCAAAAAATGCGAAACAGCAGGAATAAGAACAGTACTAATAACTGGAGACCACCAATTAACTGCAATTGCAATCGCAAAAGAGCTAGGCCTATACAAAGGAGGAGACGCTTCATTAACCGGCGAAGAGCTAGACAAACTAACTGATGATGAATTTGAAAAGATAGTAGATAAGATAGTCATTTATGCAAGAGTCTCTCCAGAACATAAAGTAAAGATACTAAACGCATTAAAGAAGAAAGGCCATGTAGTTGCAATGACTGGAGATGGAGTAAATGATGCTCCAGCACTAAAAAATGCCGACATTGGAATCTCAATGGGCATTGTAGGAACGGAAGTTGCAAAAGAAGCCTCAGACATGGTCCTAACGGATGATAATTTCGCATCAATAGTTAATGCAGTTGAAGAAGGAAGAGGTATCTACAGTTCCATAAAACAATTCATACAATATACACTCTCCTCAAATTTAGGTGAAATTCTAGTCATATTCATAGCCATCCTAATTGGCTGGCCACTACCATTAATCGCAATCCAAATACTATGGGTTAACCTATTAACAGATGGCCTACCAGGCCTAGCATTAGGGCTAGACCCATTCGACAAAGATATAATGAATCGTCCTCCAAGAAAAAAGAACGAAAAGATAATCGATAAAGGAGTTCTCCAAAATATACTAATAGTGGGAATAGTGATGTGCATAGGAACTTTGGCAATGTTCTATGGTTACGGAACTGAAAGCTTAAAGGCCAGATCAATAGCATTCACAACATTAATCTTCTTCCAATTATTCAATGTACTCACATACAGAGCAAAAAACTTCATGATAGACATGACAAACTCAAAATTCGTAATTGGCGCAGTTATTGTCTCAATCCTAATGCAGTTTGCAGTACTATACACTCCACTAAACATAGCATTCAAAACAGTACCTTTGGGCGGAATGGATTGGCTTTTAGTCTTAGTAGTCACCTCAACTCTATACTTCATTTTAGAGGCAAGAAAGATGTTTATAAAAAGTAAAAATCATTATCATGCAGTTAGATAGATACTACTTTAAAGTAACATCAATAATAAACCTTATATACTAGTTCTTCACCCTTTTTGTCATGGCAGATCAAAATGGCTATGAAGCAAGAAGGGATAGATTTCTTGATGAATATAGCAAACGAAATATTAGAGGTGCATTACAAGAAGCATTAACCGATCCTAACGTAGTTGACAGAGTCCAAGCATGGCCAATGATGGAGGACGAAGGAGGATTCCTACTTTATGTTAATGATGGGCAAGTATATGTGGGTGATACTGTAGTTCAGGATAGATCTCTTTTAAGACAATACCAGGGAAAGGGTTTAGGCGAACCATTATTGGATTCGGGTCAAAGATTACAAAGATGGACTCCTTTTGCAACTCAAGAGTTTGATTCATATATGGATGCGTTTCTATCACTCCATTCTGGTTGTATAGACTCCGAGAATGGAACATTAGTTTTAACAAAATGGAGACTACATAGCAACGAGCTAGATCAAGAAATCACAAGAAAATTATCTGATTCAGAAACATTACAACCTGCAACAAAGTTGGGAGATGTAGCTACCCTTAATGACTATTTAGAATTAAATAAATTAAGATTATTCCACGATAGACCAGTTCTTGTTAGGGGACAGATTCCATTAGAAGATACACCTTATGTAAGGTTATCAATCCGTCAACAAAGAAGTCCTATGATGGATATAGGTCAACTCCATCGTGCATCATTATATGAGATTGTAGCTGATCATAGAAGAGATGAAGAAACAATGGAGAAAGTTCAACCTTTTTACAGAAAGATGAGGGGACTGCTTGACCTAAATGAAAGATCATTAGATTTAGAGGTACTATAAAAAATGGAAAAACAAACTAAAGAACTCATAAGAGATCTTGCTATTGACGCAGTTATACTTGGAACACTTATGGCTGCCGGTAGGACTAGTCCTCAAGCACCTAAGGAATTAGAAGTGCCAGTACCTATAGAAATTGAAAGAGAATCTACTGACTCCCAATACAAGTCACCTAATACTGATCTCTTTGATCCTACAGATGAGATATATGTAATGGCTAATCCTAATAGATAATTTTAAGGCATTATATTCTAAAATACTAACTTTTTAATATCTTCAGATACACCAGTGAAAAACGTATTGGAAAAATAATGATAAACTTTTAATATAACACAAATTAAAACAACTTATTATGAACTTCCTCTACAATAAAGTATTCTTAGAACACGACACTGGAATGCATCCAGAAAGCATACAAAGACTTCTTTCACTAGGTGATTTAAAAGAAACCAAATTAATCAGCGGAGAACCCTACCTCCACTTCGTACACGAAGAACCATACATTGCTCAAATAAAGAAATCATGCAAACTAGGACAACAACTAAATCCCGAAACTTAATGAAGGCTACGATATA
>PVBE010174699.1_pt1 | contig 15773 bp, 12 predicted proteins | sample 1631181 | NCBI WGS metagenome assembly PVBE01 (sample SAMN08397723, study PRJNA350692) | Marine metagenome, whole genome shotgun sequencing project. | isolation source: water | place: Pacific Ocean | collected 2012-04
GCGGCGGGCTTCGGCGAGGCTGGCGTGATAATTGGCCCGCCCGGGCTCGGCGGCGATGGCGCGCTCGATCCATGCCACCGCCTTGCCGGGGCGCTTGGTCTGGCTGAGGATAACGCCCAACTGATGATTTGCGTCGGCATGCCCGGGAGCGGCGGCGAGGACGCGCCGGTAGGCCGCCTCGGCTTCTTCAAGACGGCCGGCGCGCTGATCCTCGGCGGCTTTGCCGAGCGCCGCGGCGAGAGCCCGGCGATTGGGGGTGGTGACATTTGCCATGGGAGAGACTGTAAAGCATGCGGCGCGGGGATATGCTAGTGGATTGAATCCAGCATCTAACACAGGCGGCCGGCGCATGCTATGAAGCGCCGGTCAACCGGAACCCAGACAGAGGGCGGCGAGGACAATGAGCAAGACGGCGAAGACGCGGACGGAGAGCGATTCGATCGGCAAGATCAAGGTGCCGGCGGCGAATTATTGGGGCGCGCAGACGCAGCGCAGCCTGCATAATTTCAAGATCGGCGGCGAGCGCCTGCCCGACCCGCTGGTGCGCGCACTCGGCATCGTCAAGCTCGCCGCGGCGCGCGTGAATGGGCGCCAGGGCGAGTTGCCGAAGGGCATCTCCAAGGCCCTGCAGCAGGCCGCGCGCGAGGTCATGGAGGGCGCGCTGGGCGATCATTTTCCGCTCGTCGTCTGGCAGACCGGCTCGGGCACCCAGTCCAACATGAACGCCAATGAGGTGATCGCCAACCGCGCCGCCGAAATTCTTAAAAAACCGATGGGGCAGAAGACCCCGGTCCATCCCAACGATCACGTCAACCGCGGACAATCCTCCAACGACACCTTTCCCACCGCCATGCATATCGCCGCCGTCGAGCAGGTATGCGGCGAATTGCAGCCGGCGCTGGGCGAGCTGCGCGCCGCCCTGGAAACCAAGGCAAAAGCCTTCAAATCCATCGTCAAGATAGGCCGCACCCATTTGCAGGACGCCACGCCGCTCACTCTGGGGCAGGAATTCTCGGGCTATGCGACGCAGGTGAAATACGGCCAGGCGCGCGTCAAGGCGGCGCTGCCCAGGCTGTGCCAGCTCGCCCAGGGCGGCACGGCGGTGGGCACCGGGCTGAATGCCAAGGCCGGTTTCGACAAGGCTTTCGCGGGTGAGGTGGCGAAGCTGACCGGGCTTCCCTTCAAGACCGCCGAGAACAAGTTCGAAGCGCTCGCCGCGCATGACGCGCTGGTCGAGATGTCGGGCGCGCTCAACACCATCGCCGCCAGCCTGATGAAGATCGCCAACGATATCCGCCTGCTCGGCTCCGGCCCGCGCTGCGGCATCGGCGAGATTTCGCTGCCCGCCAACGAGCCCGGCTCGTCGATCATGCCGGGCAAGGTCAACCCGACCCAGCCCGAGGCGCTGACCATGGTGTGCGCCCAGGTGATGGGCAATCACATGACGATCACCATCGCCGGTTCGAACGGCCATTTCGAGCTCAACGTGTTCAAGCCGGTGATGATCTATAACCTGCTGCAATCGATCCGCCTGCTCGCCGACGGCGCGCGCAGCTTCAGCGGCAATTGCGTGCGCGGCATCGAGCCCAACCATGCCCGCATCGAGCAATTGCTGCATGAATCGCTGATGCTGGTGACCGCGCTCAACCCCTATATCGGCTACGACAACGCCGCCAAGGCGGCGAAAAAAGCGCATACGGAAGGCACCACGCTAAAAGCGGCGGCACTGTCGCTCGGCCTCTTGAGCGAGGCCGAGTTCGACAAATGGGTCGACCCGTTGAAGATGGTAGGCCCAAACAAATAGTGCCGGTCGGCACGACGTGAAGATGCGGGGTGCAGATGGGAACCCACAAAGACTCTTCCAAGCGGCACACATCCGGAATGCGTCTCTTGCATTCCGGCAAGCGCGACCGCGCGCCCGAGTTAATACGAGGTAGCCAAGGGGGCGGAAGCCCCCGCCCGGCGTCTGAGGGACCAAACAAGAAGCGCGGATGCGCCCGCCAGGGGCTTGTGTACTAACATGGCCCAATCAATCGGCAAATATTCGGTCGCCATCGACGGCCACCGCACCTCGGTGTCGCTGGAGCCGGAATTCTGGCGCGCCCTGAAGCAGATCGCGGCGGCCCGGCGCGTCACGTTGAGCGCGTTGGTGACCGAGATCGACCGCAGGCGAACCGGTAATTTGTCGAGCGCGCTGAGGGTGTTCGTGCTGAAAGAGATGCGCAAAAAATAGCCGCGCGGCAACAGCACGCCGCCGTCGGACGACAGCCGGCCGCCATCGAAGCGGGCGCGTGGATGCTTGTTCTCGACGGGTGACAAAGCGGGCGGATAGGCGATAGTCTGGTACATGGTGAGCTGGATTTTCCGGTTGCCGCGTGAACTTGTTCAGCACCAAAATCATTCTGAATCTCAACAGTTTAATCCACGCTCGCCGACCAATTTTACGACACCCCGTGGATAATCCGGGTTAGATCGTCACGACAGGACCAAATAGAGAATGAAACAGTTTCTGCGCGACCTCCGCACGAGTATGAGAACCGCAAACGGTCTGGTTCGGCAGATGACGTCATCGGCGGCTTTTCAGCCGATTGACTCAAAACGCTATTTCAATTCGCGTTACTCGCTGATGCCCGACATATCGGACAAGGGCACAATGAGCGCCGATACGACGTCGCTCTATAGCGCCCATCATTATTCCTGTATCGAGACCAACATTCTCTCTCTGTTGGTCGAGCATGACCAGACAATCGACCGGCCGCGCGTTCTGGACATCGGATCCGGGACTGGTCATTGGATAGATTTCTATCGTCGAGCTCTGGATAGCCGGGAGACTGTCGGACTAGATATATCCGCGGCTGCGATAGAAATGTTAAAGGAGAAATACAGCAAAACCGCGAGCTCGATCCGCTTCATCCAAGAAGATTTTTCACGTAAGGATCTGGGCAGGATTGGCGAGCCATTCGACATCATCAATAGTATAGGAACAATTCACCATATAACTTCAGATGAAGCATGGCTCGATTGTCTGGCCAACATATCACTGAATTTACGACCGGGCGGAGTCGGGTTTATTAGCGATCGATTGGGGCTATTCTCGATCAATGATCTTTTTACAAAGTCTGAGGAGATGGCATCGTGGAAAAAGCAGGAAACACGGCGCGGTTCTTCCGATAGCGAGTTCAAATTTCTATTGATGCGTGGGCGGTCGAAATCGCTTTGGAATGTTGGATTGAAGGCATCGGGGTGCAGCTTGGTCGGTATCTGTCGATTTCGCCCGTTCATGCCATTTCCGGGCCTGACCAGCCGTTTTAATATTCTGATGCTGCGAAAGCTCTCTTAGCCGGCGCTGATCTATAAATTACCGGCCGCCATTACGCTCAGCCTCTAGGCGAACGCCGGCGAGGGGCCGGAGGGGAGAATCAACGCGCGCCAGCGCTGTTCGCTGTCCAATTTGCGATTGCGGGCCGGTCTGGCCGACAGGAGACATCCCGAGGCTGGTCCCAGCGCGAAGATTCAACCCTTATGTTTCGTGGATCTCGGCACCAAAGGTAAAGAGCGCCGTGGAGGCGGAGCAATGGCGATCGATGCCGGCCGCTCCCGGTCTTGACCTGCTCGAACATCGCGATGTACTTGTCGCGCATTGTCGGCTCGATCTCTTCAAGGAAGATATACCGGCAAGAAAATTCGCGGCTCACGGGGCCCTCATGGACAGCCCGGATCGTTAACCCCGAAGAGATTCGCGCAACGGAAGCCGACACGGGCCGAGGGAGACGAATGCGATGCGAGTGGGTATCGAGGTCGGCGGAACATTCACCGACCTGGTGGCAATTGGGCCGTCGGGCGTGGAGATTACGAAAGTGCCGAGCGTACCGGCGAGCCCCGACGAAGGCGCCTTTAACGCGCTGATCGAAAGCGCCATTCCCTTCGAGTCCATCGAGGATCTGGCGCACGGCTCGACCGTGGCGACAAACGCCGTCCTCGAACGCAAGGGCTATCCGATCGCCTTCGTCACGACGCGCGGGTTCAAGGACATCCTGGCGCTGCAACGGCACAATCGGACCAACATCTACGACCTCGCATATCAGAAGCCGACGCCCGTCGTCGACCGCCGCAACAGCTACGAGGTCGACGAGCGCATGGCGCCGGATGGCAGTGTGACGACCGCCATCGATGGCGGCGCGGTCGAGCGCGATCTCGTCCCGGCGCTCAGCGCCGGCGGTTACGCGGCGATCGCGGTATGTCTGCTCAATTCCTACGCCAACCCCGAACATGAGGAAGCGCTGCGCGAGCTGTTGGCGCGCCACCTGCCCGACGTCCTGGTGACCTTGTCCTCGGAGGTGATGCGCGAGTTCCGCGAATTCGAGCGCGCCTCGACGACCACGATCAGCGCCTATGTGCAACCGGTCATCGACCGCTACATCGGGCGCTTCGGCGCCCGCCTGGCCGAAAACGGGTTCGCCGGGCGGTTCAGCGTCACGCAGTCGAACGGTGGCCGCCTGCCGGCGGAGAACATGCGGCGCAATGCGATCATGGCGCTGCTGTCCGGCCCGGCCGCCGGCGTGGTCGGCGCCGCGCGGCAAGCCGGGCGCTCGGGATTACAGAACCTGATCACCCTCGACATGGGCGGGACCAGCACCGACGTTTGCCTGGTCGAGGACGGCACGCCCGGGATCACCAACGAATTCCACATCGATAATCTGCCGATCCGCACGCCGGTGCTCGATATCAACACGGTCGGCGCCGGCGGCGGCAGCCTGATCTGGATTGACGAGGGCGGTATGCTGCGCGTCGGACCGCTGAGTGCCGGGGCCGACCCGGGGCCGGCCTGCTACCGGCGCGGCGGCACCCAGCCGACCGTGACCGATGCCCACCTCGTACGCAACACGATCCGCCGCGAAGCCTTTCTCGGCGGCAAGATGGACATCGATCCCGACGCCGCGCATGCTTCGTTCCGATCGCTTGCCGAGCGCCTCGGCATGTCCGTGCAGGAGATCGCCGACAGCGCGATCCGCATCGCCAACGCGAACATCATCCGCGCGATTCAGATCATCACCACCCAGCGCGGCAAGGACCCGCGCGACTACGCCATGGTGGCCTTCGGCGGCGCCGGCCCGCTGCACGCGGCGCAAGTGGCCGAGGATCTCGGCGTGCACAGGATTCTGGTGCCGCCCAACGCCGGCGTCATCTCGGCATTCGGCCTGTTGGCCGCCGACTATATCCAGTATGAGAGCATGACGCGGCGCTTCATGCTCGATCGGGACGCGCCCAGGGCCATCGCCGAGGTTTACGGCGAGATGCGCGCTCGGGCGCTGGCGAAGTTCGCGGAAATAGGCCTCGGCGGAAACCTGTCGCTCGAGCTGATCGCCGACATGCGCTTTGTCGGCCAGGCCTTCGAAGTGCCGGTCGAAATCGATCCCGCCGAGCTTGGCGGCCTGACGGCCGAGCGGCTGCGGGCGATTTTCGCGGCGGCGCATCAGCGTATCTTTTTTCACGGCGCGGCCGGCGACAAGCCGATCGAGGCGGTGTCCTTTCGCCTCCGTGTCACCCTGCCCGCGGCAGCGCTCCCGGTGCTTAGGGAAACCGACGAATACCGGATTGCGGAAACGGCGATAGAGATCTTCGACGACCGGCACCGCCACGCTTGCAGGGTGATGAGCCGGGGCACGCTTGAGGCGGGCGCGGTGGTCGGCGGACCGGCGCTGTTCGAAGACCCGACATCGACGATCTTCGTTCCCCTCGGCTGGTCCGCCGAGGCCGACGCGCACGAGAACCTGATCCTGAGAAAGGGCTAGCGACATGGCGGACACCGCGTCACCCACCGCGAACACCGCGCAACCCTCCGGCGGCGGCCGGCTCGATGCCGCCGATTACGCGATCATCAGCCAGGCATTGATCGCGGCGGCACGCGAGATGGGCGCCAAGCTCATTCGCTCCGCCTACTCGACCATCGTTCGCGAAGCGGGCGACGCCTCGGCCGCGCTGCTCGACCGCGACGGCAACGTCGTCGCCCAGGCCGAGCTCATTCCCATGCAGCTCGGTCCGATGGCGGGGACCTTTCGCGCCTGCGCCGACCTGTTCCCGGTCGAGACGCTCGAGAGGGGCGACTTCTACATCAACAACGATCCCTTCGAAGGCGGACAGCACCTCCAGGACGTCTTCATCTATTCACCGATCTTCGTCGGTGGCGAGATCGTCGGCTTCGCCGGAACCGTCGCCCATCATCTCGACTTGGGCGGCGGCAATCCGGGGCTCAACGCGACGGCGGCCGACGTGCACGCGGAAGGCTTCATCTTTCCGCCATCGAAGTACAACTTCGAGCGCGACTGGAACGGTGGGCCGCTCGAAAGACTGGTCGCCGCCAACTTGCGCGCTTCGAGCCAGACGATCGGCGACTTCAACGCCCAGTTCGCCGCCAACGCGATCGGGGCGCACCGGGTCGAGCAGCTGTGCCGGAAATACGGCGCCGGCGTGATCAAGGCCACCATGCAGGAGCTTCTGAACTACTCTGAACGGCGCTTCCGCGCCGCCTTGGCCGAGATCCCCGACGGCGTTTATTTTGGCGAGGACGCGGTCGACGATGACGGCATCAGTGACGAGCCGCTCACCGTCAAGGCAAAGCTCACCATCGCCGGCGAGACCGTCGCAATCGACTTCGGCGGCACCTGCAAGCAGGTGTCGCGCAACCTCAACTGCCCCTTCTCATCGACCGTCTCGGCCGCGCTCACCAGCGTCAAATCGGTTCTGACCAGCCCCGACATTCCCTTCAACGAAGGCGTCAAGCGGCCCATCACGATCACCGCGCCCGAAGGGTCGCTGCTCAATCCGACCTACCCCGCCCCGGTGCGCGCGCGCATGGAGGCCGCCTATCGTGCCTTCAACGCGGTCATGAAGGCGCTGTCGCAGGTGGTGCCCGAGAAGGTCATCGCGGGCGGCCACGACACCACGACGGTCGCCGCCATCAGCCATCTCGGAGAGGCCGGCTACCGGGTTTATCTCGAGGTGTTCGGCGGCGGATACGGGGCCTCGGCGCATCACGACGGCTGCGACGCCGTGGACAGCCCGCTCTCGAACTGCTCGAACGCGCCGATTGAAGCGAGCGACATGGACTTCGACCATTTCCGCATCACCGAGTATGGCCTTGTCGGCGACTCCTGCGGGCACGGCAAGTTCCGCGGTGGTCTCGGCATCTTCCGGCGCTACGAGATTCTCAAAGACGATGTGAACTTTGCGATTTACGCCGACCGTTTCCGCATCCCGCCCTACGGCCTGTTCGGCGGAAGCGATGGATCGCGCGGCCGCTGCGAGGTTGTGCGCGACGGCGAGACCATCCAGGTTCGCTCCAAGGACGGGCTGATGCTGAGCAAGGGCGACGTGCTGAATATTTATACCAGCGGTGGAGCGGGCTACGGACAGGCGGCGGAGCGCGATGCGAACCTCGTACGCCGCGACGTGGCGCAGGGCTATCTCAGCGACGAGACGGCGCGCGCCGCCTACCCGCACGCCTTCTGAGGAACCCGGACATCGCGCACTCGCCCATCACGCAAAGCCATACCGCAACCGCCCATCATGCTCCCGAGCCGACGTCACGCCGCATTGGAATCGAGGTTGGCGAACCTATCCACCGGCATCGAATGCCTGCTCCAGGGCGCCAAGCAGATGTATTTAGGCACTTTCCAAAACCGATGCGAATAGCCATCAACTGACATTGAGTGGGCGAGGCGCTTATTTCCGCAACAGCGAGGTTAGGCAGCAGATTCACGCCCGGCCAATAATCCGGATCATGATTTCCGCTCCCAGGAGATCGCCGAGGAAATCGCCAAGCATGTGCGCCGCGCCTTGGCGCCGGGCCGGGCGGATTAGCGAAACCGCGCGCCGCCGCGCCGCGACATGGGTTGTGGCACCTGGCGACCCATTCCCGTATTGTTTATTGAATTGATTTCAGGCCATTCGCCGACAGGGGGGACGGATGAGCGATCCGATCATACAGGTTCCAAAATTCCGGGTGTTCGCCATCTTGGGGCTGTCGCTCTCGATTCTGTTTCGCAACATCGTTCCGTTCGGGCTCATTGCCCTTTTCATAATGTCTCCGACCTATATTTATCTGTATGTTTCAGACCCCAATCCGGTGCTTGACGACGGCTTTAATTCGGCGGCCGGTATCACCGATATCATCGATATAATCCTGTCCTATTTCGTCACCGCGATTCTGGTTTTCGGCGTCTTTCAGAGCCTGCGAGGCCAGCCGGTCAGCATCATCGAATCGGTGACGCGCGGTTTGTGGGTGATCCTGCCGGTGATCGGCGTCGTCGTCATCATGGGATTGATTTGGGCCGCTTTCGGCGGCTTGATGCTGGGGGCGATGTTCGCCGCTTCGGGACCCGCCGCCATAATACTGGCCGTTATCGTCGTTATCCTGGCCATATATGTGACCTGCATTTTATGGGTAATCGTGCCGGCGGCGGCAGTCGAGGGGCGCGTCCTTTCCAGCTTCGGGCGCAGCATTCATCTCACCAAGGGCAATCGCTGGCGGGTGTTCGGACTCCTGCTCATGGCCGGTATTATTTCGGCGCTGGTCGGCATGCTGGCCGGATTTATCGGCGGCGCCATCGGCAGCTATTCCTCGGTAATTCTTTTGACATGGGCGGCGACGGCGATAACGACGGCGTTTGGCGCCGTCGTCGTCACCGTCGCCTATTACCGGCTGTGCCTGGTCAAGGACGGCATCGACGAAAACCAGATCGCCGCGGTATTCGATTAGGTGTTCGGTTAGGCATATGCGGCGCCGGCAATTGCCGCGTGGCGATCACTTGTCATGTTTGTTTTCGCGCCGCTTGCCCATCAGCATGCGCTTCTCGAGATGCGCCCGTAGCGCCCGGTAATAGGCGTCGAGAAAATCCTTGGAATTGGGCGCATCAATGCTCTCCCAGCCGATCTTGCGCTGGATGCGCTCGGCCACCGTCCGGCGCGTCGCCGCACCGCCTTCGCCATCATGGCGCAATACGGTCTCCAGGGTTTGCAGCTCAAATATGCCATAGGCTTCGAGCTGGGCCTGGCTGAACTGGTATTTTTCGCTTTGCAGCCGCTGCCATGCCGTCGTACCGGCGCGGCCCTCAGCGAGGTCCTGGCGCAGGCGTTTCTTGGGCACCGATACGACCCATGTGCCCCCGACCATATCGCCGGCGCGCAGGCGCTCGCGGTTGAACAATGGCAGCAGCGTGAAAATCGATACCCAGGCCAGGGTCAACACCATCACCCAGGCTTCGCTGCCGACGGCGGCGCCGCTGAACAGCAGCGACAGCGGCATGAAGATTTCCACTTCGCGCATCAGGTTGCGGGCAAAGATGGCGTCCGCTTTCAGCCGCCCGCCGCCGCGGTCGATGACGCGCAACCCCATGATCCGCTTGCCCGGCGTGGCGCCGCGCCAATACAGCTCGAAAACGATAAAATAGAAATTGCGCAGCACGAACGAGATCAGCAGATAGAAGGAGGCTCCCAACCCCGGCTCATCGCCGAAGCTGAAGATCGACGCGGCTATGAGGCCGATGACGATAAGCGCGATCAGCATGAACAGCAGATCGAGGAACAAGGCGCCGGCGCGTTGGCTGCGCGCGGCGAGGAACACCGGCACCGGCATGCCTTCCGGGGTTACGATATCGCGGCGCTGGGCGCGCACCCGCGACGTGAAGGCGCCGGCTTTAGCCATGCCCGGCCTTCCCGGCCTCACCGGCATTGTGTTTTCCGGCAAGGCGCTTTCCGGCGCGGGCGAAATAAATCAGCCAGCCGGCCAGCGCCAGCGCGGCGATCAGATAGCGCCATGACGGCTCGATGACGAGCTGCCGCCCGCCGCCCTCGAGAAGGCCGGCGACGAAGAACAGCAGCACCGCGCCGATGACGATGCGCGCGGCGATGCGGCCATTCAGGGCGAGGTTGGCGAGGCGGCTATGGCTGCCGGGAAAGGTCAGCGAGGTGGCCAGCAACAGGCCGGCGCCGCCGCAGATGATCACGGCCAACAGTTCCGTACTGCCGTGAATCGCGATCCACGCCCAGAATTCCAGCGACAGGCCATGTGATTCATGGAGCGCCGCCAGCGCGCCGAGGGTCAGGCCGTTATAGAACAGCAACAGCATCACCGGCAGCCCGAAGGCGAAGCCGAGGGCGAAACAAAGCATGCCGATGGCGGCGTTGTGGGTGAACAGGAAGGTGGCGAACACATACATCGCCTCGCTCACCCCATTGCCGCTATCGTTGAGCAGTTCGAGAAGTTCGCCGCGCGTGCTGGCCGGCGTGCGCCCTTGCGCCATGTCATCGGAGATAAAGGTATAGAACCAGTCCTCGTTGCCGAGGGTGAGAAAAAAACTGGTCACCACGCCGAGCGCTATGAACAAAGCCGAGGCCAGGATGTGCCATTTCGTGCGGCGTATGGCGGCCGGAAACCCGGCGCCGAAAAAGCTGGCAAGGCCGCCCCAAAAGCCGGTGCGGGTGCCGTAAATCTGCAAATAGGCGCGTGCCGCCAGGCTTTCGAGATAGCTCAGCGCATCGGCGTCGAGCGAGATGCCGCGTGCCACCGAGAGCGACGACAGCGCCGAGCGGTAGAGGCCCGGCAATTGCAGCAATTCCACAGCCGTCAGGCGGCCCGAGCCGCGCTTCTCGGCCTTCTGCAATATGTTCTCGAGATCGCGCCAACTGGCTTCGCGCTGGCGCCGAAAGGCGAAGCTTTTGAGGTCTTCTGCGGTCATCTCGCAGCCGCCCCGGCACGGCGCGTGAGCATCGTTTGCCGGCTCATATGAGCTCCTGGCGCTTGATCATCAGATAGCGCTCGATCGATTGCGCGCCGATATGTTGCGCCGGCGCGTCGAGGCCGTGCACGCCGAGGCGGCGCAGGCGCTCGAAGACGATTCGCCTCTCGCGCACCATATCGTCGGCGATGACCGAGCGTGCGGCGTCGGTGAAGCCGCCCGGCCGGCGGTTCTTGATGGCGTTCAGCACCGGATCCTGCAGGGTGATGAAGATGACGATATGGCGTTTGTTGAGGCGCTCCAAATTCTCGATCATCAGCTCCGCCGTGATGGTATCGACGAACTCGGAATAGAGAATGACCAGCGAGCGCCGGGTGAGGCGGCCCAACAGCTCGCTGAGAGCGAGGGTGAAATTGCTTTCCTCGTGGTGGTATTCGAGTTCCGACGCGGCGTGCTGCAACTGCCAGAAATTATGCACGCCGCCGAGCGGCTCGCGGTAAAGCCTGAGCCGCGTGTCGAAGCCGGCCAGGCCGACCCGGTCGCCGGCGCGGAGCGACAGATAGGCGAGCATCATGCCGGCATTGACGGCATGGTCGAGCTTGGCGATGCCGCCGAGCGGCTCGCACATCAACTGTCCGCTGTCGAAGGCGAGGACGATCTGATGATTGCGTTCGGCGCGGTATTCCTTGCAGATCAGGGCGCGGTGGCGCGCCGAATGTTTCCAGTCGATGGCGCGGTGGTCGAGCCCCGGCACATAGGCGCGCATGGCTTCGAACTCGGAGCCGGCGCCGCTCCGGGTTTGCGGCTTGTCGCCGAGCAGGGTGCCGAGATAGTTGAGGCGGATGGCGGCGCTGCCGACGGTGCGGATATTGGGCTGGATCGGCAGCGCCAGGGCGAGCTCGTGGCGGCGCTGATGGGTGATCAAATTGAGCGGGCCGCGCCAGCGCAGCCACAGGCGATGCACCTCGCCCATGCCGCGGCGCTTCGGCGTCAGCGCGATCGACAGCTCAAGCGGCTCGCCCGGCACCAGGCGCGCCGTCAGGCGTTCCGGCTCGTGCAGCGCCGCGCCGACATCCAACGCCATCTCGAGCGCCGCCGGCCGCCGCCTTACATCGGCGCTTAGCGTGATTTCAAACGCCTCCGTCTCGCCGACATAAAGCAGCGCCGGCGGCGCCGTCTCCAGCCGGAGCGCGCGGCCCGGTACGGCGAGTATGATGTCGGCGGCGATGAGGATCGCGGTGAAGACAAGATAGAGGATGCCGATCGGCCATAGCCGCATATCGATGAGAATGAGAGCCAAGGCCAGCGGTATGCCGGCGGCGACGGTCAGGGCGGCGAAGGGGGTCGGTTTCATCAGCGCGGCGCGACGACGGAATCGCAGATCTGCTCGATGATCTGTTCCGCCGAGCCGCCCTCGATCTCGGTGCTCGGCGCCAGCACAACGCGATGCTTGAGCGCGTGCACGGCGAGCGTCTTGACGTCGTCGGGGATGACGTAATCGCGCCCGTCGAGCGCCGCATGGGCGCGCGCCGCGGCGGCCAGCACGCTGGCGGCGCGCGGCGAGGCGCCGTATTGCAGGCCGCCATGCTCGCGCGTGCTGCGCACGATATCGACGATATATTCGACCACCTCCCGGTTCAGTTTGATGGTGCCGACAAATGCCCTGATGGCGGCCAGTTCCTCCAGCCCGGCGAGCGCGGTGATGCCGAAATCCTCGATCCGCCCGGTCACCGGGCGCTGGCCGTGGCGGGCGACGATGGCCAACTCATCCTCGCGCGACGGGTAATCGATGATCAGCTTGAACAGAAAGCGGTCGAGCTGCGCCTCGGGCAGCGGATAGGTGCCGAGCTGCTCGATCGGGTTTTCGGTGGCGATCACCATGAAGCCGTCATCCAGCGCATAGGTTTTACCGTCGATCGTCACCGCCTGCTCCTGCATCGCCTGCAGGAGCGCCGCCTGGGTCTTCGCCGGCGTGCGGTTGATTTCGTCGGCGAGCAGGATCTGGGTAAATATCGGCCCCTTGGTGAGGCTGAACTGGTTGGTCTGAAAATTGAATAGGTTGGTGCCGATGACGTCGCCCGGCATGAGGTCCGGGGTAAATTGAATGCGCCCGAATTCGAGCGACAGCGTGGCGCCGAAGCATTGCGCCAGCAGCGTCTTGGCGGTTCCTGGCACGCCTTCCAGAATCATGTGGCCGCGCGCCAGAAGGCATACCAGCATGAGGGCGACGGTGTCGTCCTGGCCGACGGCGATCTTGGCGATTTGCTCCTTAACGCCGAGGTGGAGCGCTTGAATGGCTTCCAGGTCCATCGACCATCTCCTGTTTGAATGCGAACAGTTTTGCCGCCGCGCGGGCGGCATCGAGACCGGCGCCATGCGAATCCTCGCCCGTCGCCGCGTTGGCGTCGCCGAGCCCGGCGGCGCTGAGCCCGGCGGCTCCGATCTCGATGTTGCGCGCGGTGGCGGCGCGCTTCAGCCAATCGTCAAATTGCCGCTCGCCGAATTTATGCGGCGCGTGCAGCAGCCGGGCGATATCGCGCAGCACGAACTCGCGGTAGCGCGTGAGGATATAATGGCCGTGCTGGCGGCCATCGAGGAGGCGCGCGGTAACCTCGATAAGGCCCTCTTTGCCGCCGGCCTCGAGGCGCGCGGCGGAACGGCGCGGCGCACCGAAGCGCCCGGCCGCCGCCCAGATCAGCACCAGCAGCGAGACGGCGACGAGAATGGTCACTGCGGCGAACGGCAGCTCGAACACATGGCGCCACAGGCTCGGGCTGTGATAGAAGCCATGCACGGTTTCGTCGATGATCACGCCGCCGCCCGGCGGCAGCATCTCTCTCACCAATGCGACCGCCAGCTCGGCGTTCTCGCCCTTGCCGAGGCCGTGGTTGGAGAGGATGTCGGGGTCGGAAAGCAGCCAGATATTCACGTCGTGCCGCTCGGCCCGCGTAATCTGCGCCACGAGCATGCGGCCATCGCCGGCGCCGATCAGCGGCTCCAGCCCGGCGCCGCTCATCAGTTGCGGCGATTGGATGTCGGGCACCGCGGCTAATTTTCCGAGACTCCAGGCGGCCGGCGCGTCGCGGCTCACATCGCCGTCCGGCGCGACGCCGTGCAGCACCGCCCGCGCCGCCTCGATGTCGCGCGGCAGGACCCGTTTGACCCATCTCCGCCGGCGCTCGTCGCGTACGCCGACATGCTTGGGCAGCACGATCAGCACGCGCCGGGCGGGCCGTAAATATGCCTCGGCGTCGCCGCCGGCCCAGTTGCCGTTGGGCTCGGCGATGATGAGAAGATCGGAAGCGCCGGCCTTGGCGGCGGAGTTGTTGCGGCTGACGCGCACCGCTATGCCCTGGCGGCGCAACGTCTCGGCGAAGGCGCGGTGGCCGAGGGCGGAATAGGAATAGGAATTGGCGCCGATCGCCATATCGGTGCGGGTGTCGCCGTAGATCAGGAAATATGCGGCGCCGCCGAACGCCAACAGGCCGAGCGCGATCATCGAAATCAGCGCCTTCGGTGAGAATATCCGCTCGCCCGACTTTATGACCCCGCCCTCATGACCCTGTGCCGGCGCTTGCCTGGGCGAATGTTTGAAACTTCTCGCGGCTCAATCGGTAGTCCGCGGCGCTCGGCGCGGCGCCGCCGAAATGGCTGCGCTCCGAGAGGCGGACGAGAACGGAGAGGGCGCCGGCCATGTTCTCGGCCAGGCGAAGTGCGCGCAACAATTCACGGTTTGTCAGCTCGGGCGGGATGCGCTGGCGGGTTTGGCGGCCGACATGGTCGAGCCCGTTGAGCAACAGAAAATGTATGGCTTCGCCGTAACGGCCGGTGGCGGCGAGCCGGTCGGCCTGCTCGAGAATCGTCGGCTCGTCGATTTGTGGCGGTGCCGGCGCCGGCGTTGGCGCCGATCTTGCTGCTTTGCGGCGCCGCGGTTTGACGTCGGCGCCGCCCTCCGAGCGGTGCCTGGCGCGGTACCATATCAGCAGCAAGTAGGCGATCAGCAAGGCGCCGGCCAGGGCGGCGGCCCATAGCCATCTTTGATCGAATGTCCGTGGGCCGCTGTTGTCGCGCCGGGTCTCGATGGGCGGGAGTTCGATTCTGCGGGCGCTGGAATCGGACGTGGAGGAAGATATTTCGCGCCTCGCCTCGGGCGCCGGCCGGCTCGGCAATTCGCTCTGATAGTCGCCGTCGGACAGCACCGCGCGCGCCGATTCAAGCGCCGTCTCGCCCGACGCCAGACCGGGCAGCATCAACGCCGCCGCCAGGATCGCAACGGAACTCAAAAACCGCACCAAATTTATCCCATGTTTATCCCATGAATCAATGCCGGTTCCACCTCGAGTCTAGGCAGTTCGACCAATGGCTGCAATCGCCGGCGCCGCTATTTTTGCGCCACTTTAGCCACGCCGTGAAAGCATTCGCATGACCGCGCTTTCGCTGTAACATGCGGGCAAACCGCAACGGGAGACAAAAGTGAGCGATCATATTCTCGACGGCAACATACGCGACATCGCCGCCGCCATGCGCGCCGGCGCCACCAGTTCGCTGGCCCTGGTCGACGAGGCGGCGCGGCGCCACGATTCTTTCGGCGCGGCGCTCGGCGCCTATAAGTTATGGGACAATGCGCGGGCGCGCCGCGAGGCAGGCGCCAGCGACGAACTGCTCGCCGGCGGCTATGATGCCGGCGCGCTGATGGGCATGCCGATTTCGCTCAAGGATCTTTACGGCGTGCGCGGCATGCCGACATTCGGCGGCTCGCCAGCGGAACTGCCGGAAAAATGGCGCGATGAAGGACCGGTGACGGAAGCGCTTCGGGTCGCGGGCGGCGTCATCATGGGCAAGACCCACACCGTCGAATTCGCCTATGGCGGCGTCGGCACCAACGCCCATTGGGGAGCGCCGGTCAATCCCTGGGACGGCGGCAATCACCGCGTCACCGGCGGCTCGAGTTCGGGCGCCGGGGTGAGTCTCTGCCAGGGCTCGGCGCTGGTGGCGATGGGCACCGATACCGGCGGCTCGGTGCGCATTCCGGCCAGC
>PVBE012636337.1_pt1 | contig 15773 bp, 10 predicted proteins | sample 1631181 | NCBI WGS metagenome assembly PVBE01 (sample SAMN08397723, study PRJNA350692) | Marine metagenome, whole genome shotgun sequencing project. | isolation source: water | place: Pacific Ocean | collected 2012-04
AATGGACAAGGCAAACCTATTTTTCTGTTTTAAAACTAGCTGAAAGAACTGACTCAGAAATACTGAACAGAATACCAATGCAGGTAATTAGAATATCATACATCCTATATTTATTCACTCAGTTAAGTTATAAAAGCGTAATTTAACTATCTCAATACTTTTTTGTAATTTTCTAATTAAAGATATAGTAAGAAAACGTAATATATTAATTGCATTGTACTTCATAGTAAAAATTTGAATTTATTTATAAAATTTAATAATTGGATATACTGCTAACATTCATGTTAGCAAAAATAATTTAGATTCACAAGTAGTTGCTGTTAATTATAAAAAATATTTTTTTTAACTAGATTAATAATTATGCTCACACTCAATCTATAATACATACAAATAACAAATAACAAATTACTAATTACTAATCCAAACGAATACAATATTTTACTAATTTTAATGATATTACAGAACATAAAGATGTCATAACCTAGGCATACATAAAACATATTCAGACTAACTTACGAAAAACTTCGGTTCAATTAGCGTTTAATTTTATAGATATATTGATTTAATTATGTTTTAAAATACTTAGAAAATTGTAATAAAATTTACAAAACATTGAATATATAATCCATTAACATTTTACAAAAGATAATGTGTATTCTAGACTAATTCCATTTTATTAAACAATTTAAACTTTACTAAAATATAACTTCAAAAGCAGTATTACATCATTTCTTCAAAAACCAAACTGTGTAAAATTTACATTAGGACATTTGATATGCAATAAGTACAAAAGAATACAATATATGAAATAGTACACTTTATATTTTATAAATTCGTTCATCAAAGGCCAAAACTGAATATAGTTACATCTGTCATAATTATATTTTTTATAACATAAAAATTAAAGCGTAAATAATTTTATATAACCCTCTTTTTACTCATCAATAAACTATTAAAATGATGAACATACGTTACACAATTTTTTCTATAATATAATTGTTATCCAACACATCCTAAATGCTATTTATATTAAAAACAAAAGCAAAATAAAATTCATCATAACATTACATTAATATCAATTATAGATACACATCTTTATTAATTAAATTCCTATTGCACATCAAGTTGCGAGTTGATTGGTATTTGTATTCTCGCATGTGTACAAAACCAGGTAATATTTTAATTCACTTGTTTTAAAACATACAGCAAAATAATTTTGAAACAAACTACTTATATAAATAAAGTTGATAATACACACATTATCAACAATATGAATTGTAGCATTTATTAGATTTTTACTTTTTTAAGTGTTTAGATATTTGATATTTAACTAATATTCAGTTTATCTATATTTATAGCCTATATAAAATATCTCACACATTTATAAACAGACACATTTTAGAAGACTAGTACTAGCAGAAACATATTAAATACTATAATAGTAGGGCAACTTTTATACCACGAAAAACGTACAGAAATTTCGTATCTAAAAAACGTATACGACCAAAAGCATGGACAACAGCAAAATTAAATGAGAAAACACATTTATCTTTTAGAATACTGCTCTTTCTTACGAGCCTTGCGACAGCCTACCTTTTTACGCTCAACCACACGGGAATCTCTCGTAACATAACCAACTTTTCGCAATTTACGTCGGAATGAAACTACACCATTATTACCACATTCCACATTCCTTATTGAAGAGACTTCTGATTCAGACTCTGAACTTTTATCAATATCTTTTTCATCATACTGAATTAAGGCGCGAGTTAATCCATGACGAATAGCACCTGCTTGTCCCATGATACCACCACCTTTAACAGTTACTATAACATCAAACTTGTCAATCATATCAACAACCTCTAGTGGTTGCAAAACAATCATCCGTGCAGTTTTACGACTAAAAAACTCTTCTATATGTCTTGTGTTTATTGTAATTTTTCCAGAACCTAAACTGATAAAAACACGAGCTGTACAATTTTTTCTAGAACCAGTACCATAATACTGTCCTAATGCCATATTATTTGTCATTGCCATTTTATACCTCTAAAATCTCTGGACTTTGAGCAATATGTGGATGCTCTTCCCCAACATAAATCTTCAATTTTCGAAACACAACTCGTCCTAGCGAATTCTTTGGCAACATACCTTTAACAGCATGAGCCAAAATTCGTTCTGGAAACTTCGCTTTTAACTTTTCAAAAGTAATTGACTTTATCCCTCCCGGATAACCAGTATGCCAATAATATTTTTTATCTGTAGTTTTCCTACCAGTTACGATAATTTTCTCAGTGTTAATTACAATAATATAGTCCCCAGTATCAATATGAGGCGTATATTCAGGTTTATGTTTCCCACGTAAGCGACTGGCGATTTTAGATGCTAAACGTCCAAGCGTTTTCCCAGTCGCATCTACAACAAACCAACCTCGCTTTACTGTCTCAGATTTTACACTAAACGTTTTCATATATACCTAACTACAATTTAAATTGTGCATTAATAGAGTTTCGTTATTTACCAATAAGAATGCGATTCTACAAAATAGCCATAGAAATTGCAAGGAAGCAGACATTAATACTAAGGCAACAGAACACACACTCTCAAATAATACAATAATGTAATTCGTTTTATCTACAAACCTAACAATCAATTCCTTCATAACTAAAAAGTAATTTTAATTCATATAAAGCGCATAGCATTTATACTAAACCTTTGATCAAATATTATATAGATATCATAGCCACTCGATCGAAATAAATAGATAATAACGTGCAAAATCTAAAAATCGCAATATCGACCACCTAATATAATAATTACAAAATATGACGATAATCAACAATTCTCTAGAGAAATTTATAGGTCATTTATATATAAATATACTAAAAATCAGACTATATTGCAATGACTTACTAAAATTAAAAATAATAAGCTATTTTAAAAACTCATAAATAGAACTAAAAAATACAATTTTATTTTACAAACAATCTAAATGACTATTACTCGGAAGCAAGTAGAAACAAACCGATCATACAATAAACAATTTTATAAATTATGTAACATCTAGAAAATTCAGACATACAAAATTAGCTCTTAACTTAAGGCGTTTCATATAATCTCAATATACAATTTGTTATTTCAACAATAATGTATTAGATAGATTCACAAATAGGCTATAAACTACATACAAATACAAAAGATAGTAATATAAAAAAATAGCATTTATACGAAAAATTAAACAACTTGCAAAACCTAATTACACCATCTAATATGCTTCCAATATATAAATATTACAAACACAATACTAATGTTATCGTCGTATCTCGAACAAATGAATTACAACACAACATTGAGAATAGACATGCAGTTCAACACCCAGTAAAATTACTCAATTTCTAAAAAGAATATACATTTAGTACCGATGACCGGACTCGAACCGGCACGACCTATGTGTCACTGCCCCCTCAAGACAGCGTGTCTACCAATTTCACCACATCGGCTTTATCACAAGGAAACGGAAACAACTTTTTTTTAGATATATAAATCGTTTTATTAGTAACAACAGGAGGATCAGACGATTACCTATTATTCTAAATAACCTCAGTCAATAATACTGGAACTTCTTGTGCAAGCTGTTGTGCTTCAATTTTTTTAAGCAGAGTCTCAGGTTCAGTTTGATAGCTAACAACATAGCCTAGACCAATACTAGATACAACAAACCCTATCGCAAGTACTGTTGTAAGCTTAGTCAAAAATGAAGCAGAGCCTTGGCTTCCAAATACCGTCTGCGAAGCACCACTACCAAAAGAAGCACCAACTTCTGCCCCTTTTCCATGTTGAAGTAAAACTAACACAATGATAGCAAATGCTAGCGTTAAATGAAGTATTAAAATAATCTGTTGAGCCATTATCCTTCTATACCGGTAGCAAAGCCTGTTGACATATCACAGCAAAATCCCCTGCATTTAAAGATGCAGCACCGATTAACCCTCCATCAATATCAGGCTTGTTAAATAACTTGGTTGCATTTTCTGGTTTTATACTTCCACCATACAAAATTCTCACCTGAGCAGCCACACTTGGATCTGCTTTAGCAAGTAAACTACGAATATACATATGAACTACTTGAGCTTGCTCAGATGTCGCACTTAATCCTGTAGCAATTGCCCAAACTGGTTCATAGGCAATCACAGCCTGTCTAAAAGCCCGAACTCCAACACGAGCAATTATCGGCGCAAGTTGCGTTTCCAACACCTGTAATGTTTTTTCTCGTTCCCGATCTTCATTGGTTTCGCCAATGCAAAGAATAGGTTTAAGTCCAGCATCACATGCAGCAACAAACTTTTTCATAATCAATTGATTATTCTCTCCAAATAACAGCCTACGCTCAGAATGACCAACTATAACATATTCACAACCAAATTCGCGTAGCATATAAGGCGAAACTTCCCCAGTAAAAGCCCCCTGTTCGGCCACATAACAGTTTTGTCCACCTAGCAAAAGTGAAGTTCCTTCCACTAGTTTTGCTACTTGAGGAATGAAGATAGTTGGAGGGCAGATTATGATCTCTATAGTCAAATTTACAGTCTTACTCTTAATAGATTGGATTAATTGCCTAACTTTAAGTATAGAACCATACAACTTCCAATTTCCAGCAACCAGTGGCTTTCGCATAATCTCACCTATTCATGCAACTTTAAATAAATATTGGAAACATCAAAATATCCATTTTTTCTTAATAGAATCGAGCATTTAGTTTTGAAAGACTAATTTTACATATTCTGTAACACTAACACAATCTTACAATTCACATAAAGCGATTTTAATTCATCACCTTAAATATAGTTAAATTTTCAAACCTGAACTTCAGTAAGAATTGGTATGCTTCTGTCACTCATTTTAAACTACAAAAATTTATAGTAGTAATTAGCTGCAGAAACATTATTTATAATTTAATATATGTATTATAATGTAATTATGTTCCTACGTGAAGCAATTTTTACATTCATCAGCAACATAAGTTAGAATATCATCTCAATCTTCCAAAAATATATTTTTACATCAAGACAGACAATATAGAAATAGCATCAGCATAAATTCTAAAAATGCGTTGCTGTGTTAAAACTAATCAAAGTATAGTGAAGCTTTCATATATAATACTTCTATTATACTTTACTTATCCCATAAAATTACCTAAACGATGGTATTGTTTATAACAGGCCTATATTACGTGGTAAAAAATTCAAATACTAAAATCTTACAATTGAAACACTATTGCTAATTAAACTTTTCATTAACTTTATTGAAAATCTCATAGCTTGATAACCTCTAATGTCAAACTAGTTGAATATCGATTCCTACTATACCATAATTAGTAATAACAAAAACAATTGAACTATGAGAATTGAAACCTAAATATAGGTAAATATATTCACTTATCAACCAATACCACATATCTAAAACATTTGTCCAATATCAATTGGTACAAAGGAACAGCATATTTTAAAAGAGTGGTAGTAAAATCTACATTTAGTTACTATCTATGTACCATGTGATTACAGGACAGTAATTAATTCGTATAATAAAAAATAACTCATAAATTTAACATTACTAAAGAATAACAAAACGAATTTATCGTCTGATAATGCTTATACTTCAAACAATATTATTTAAAATATTTTAATCAGCAATTAGTACTATCGTTAACATCCAACCTAAATAAAATAAAGCACTTTCAACTAAACATTCCAAGCATAAGGCACAACATTTATTTTATAAGTAGAATTTTCTGGCAATTCTGGCAAAATTAATGGACAATCTAATGCCTTTATAATATAACTAGAAAAATAACGGCAACAGTCTTACCTAATAACGCTAATATTACTAAATATCGCATTATTAAAGTAAAACTGTGGTACAACCATAAGGTAAATTTCATAAACAATAAAAATTTTAACAAAATTTACCTGTGCACGCAATAAAAAATTTAAATAGAGTAAGACAATCTACCCAAATTATTTGTTACTAAAATGTAAATTTAAAATATTTTTTTATTTGATAAAATAAATTGATTTATTTCTAAATTAATTGTGTGCTAATAATTTTTTTTCCCTTTGTATGGATTATCACTTGTCTTAAATTCCAAACAAATTGGAGTACCTATCAGTTTTAAGTGTGCACGAAATCCATTCATTAAATAACGTTTGTAACTTTCTGCTAATTTTTCTGTTTGATTACCATGTATCAAGATCCGTGGTGGATTTTGTCCACCTGCATGAGCATAATTCAATTTAATCCTACGACCTTGTGCTAATGGCGGCACATGACGCTCTACCAATAATTGTAAAATTCTCGTTAACTGAGAAGTTGATAATTTTCTATATGCTGATCCATATACAACTTCAGCAGCTCTAAATAACTGAGCAACACCTGTCCCATTTAGTGCAGAAATAAAATACTTCACAGCAAAATCTGCAAACTTTAAACGATGCACTAAACTTTTTTTGATAGCATTCCGACTACACTCCGATATACCATCCCATTTATTAATAACAAGTATTAAACCACGGCCAGTGGTAATCACAAACCTAATGATACGTAAATCCTGATCCGTTACTCCTATTGTTGCATCAATTAAAACAAAGGCAATATGACATGCCTCTATTGCCTGTAAAGCTTTAATAACTGAAAATTTTTCAACCATTTCAGTCACTTTAGTTTTTCGACGAAATCCTACTGTATCAATAAAGGTATAATACAGTTCATTTTTTTTTAAAGAAACGTAAATACTATCTCGAGTTGTACCAGGTGCATCAAAAACAACCAGTCTTTCTTCTCTCAACAAACGGTTAATTAATGTAGACTTACCAACGTTTGGTCGGCCTATAACAGCAATTTTAATCCCAATCTTATCCTGTTCAGCGCATTCCATATTTATCATACATTTAGATAACGCCTTACAAAATCGTTCCGATAATTGTCGAATACCTCTATTATGCGCTGCGGATATAGAAAACAACACTTCTATACCTAATGTATAAAAATCAGAAACAGCAATAACTGGATCTAAACCATCTGTTTTATTTACAACTAAATAAATTAATTTATGAATTTTACGTAATTTCTGACTCAGTTCTATATCTGCAACTGTTAAACCACTGTGTGCATCCACAACTAGCAAAATCAAATCTGCCTGTAATATCGCCACCCAGGACTGATAATACATTTTTTTATCAATATCATTATTTTCTACGCCAAACCCACATGTATCCACCACTAAATAGGGGATAGGACCAATATGGCCTTTTCCATATTGTCTGTCACGTGTAGTGCCAGGTAAATCTAGCACCAATGCATTCATCGTTTGGGTTAAACAATTAAATAATGTAGATTTACCTACATTCGAACGCCCAACAATTGTAACTACTGGTAGCATAATACTATATGTCATTATTTATTTTTTAGTCACCAATTTAACTAAAATACCATTATTTAAATAAGTATACAAAGTATCTCCTTGTACAATTGGAGGAGATCCTATACCTTTCTTACCAACTTTAAAACGACCTTGAATACATCCATTAATCCTGTGAATCCAGTGCAAAAATCCATCTTCATCACCGATGACAACAAAATTTTTCTGTATGACAGGTTTTGAAAGTTTTCTACCTTGCAAATCACATTGTATCCACAAAGTACTGCCAGTATGCCTGTTAATAGCCCAAACATCCCCGCTAACTGCTGAAACATAAATCACATCACCAAATATTGCAAATCCTGCGTAGGAAGAAATCTTTTTCTCCCATATCAAATGTCCCATTTGTAAATCAAAGGCACTTAAATTCCCCTGATATGCAACAACATATACTGTATCAGTATACACAATAGGATCAGCACAAATATCAACCATTCTGCTGAGATCTGAATCACCTATAGAACTAGAGACATCTTGTTCCCATGCAACTGAACCATCCACACGATTAATAGCAACTAATTGCCCATTTGCAAAACCTGAAAGAACTAAATCTTGAGTAATAGCTGGTGAACTGCTACGCCGCAGCGCTATAGGTGGCATATTTGAATCAAATCGCCATAACTTTTGACCATTTTTTAAATTCAATGAAATTAAGTGACCATCGAAAGTATGAACATACACATCACCATCTCTTATCATAGGTTTAGCTAATATCACATCAGATAGGTTAGTTTCCCAAACGATTGTTCCATCTTTTTCCTTAAGTGCTATGACCTGACCCTTACTTGTTCCAACTAGCACATTACCTTCAGCAGTACTAGGTCCAGATGAAATAGAGACATTTAAATTAGTTTTCCACAAAAATTCACCAGAATTACGATTAAATGCTACAACTAGCCCACATGTATCTGCACAAATAATCTGTGCACCATTACCAGAAGGTAAGAGAATAGCATCTAAGTGTCCATTCCCTAAACCAACTTTTTTCGACCAACTTTTTTCAGCTAATATTACTTTCTTTACTAAAGGTACTAGTGGTTTTTTAATAGTTAAATCAGGTCGATATTCTACGTTTGAACATCCTGAAAAAAAAAAACATCACACATAAAAAGCTTAATAATTTCACTATTAGTTATCCTCATCAAAAGATGATATAGTCTCTAAGCTATTTTTTCCTCTCGCATACTAAGATCTAAAAGTTTCAATTGTAACCAAGGTAGTTTATTCACACCTTGACTTATTGATACAGCATTTTGATAAGCTTTCTTAGCTTTGTCCTCTTGATTTAGAGTTAAATAAATATCACCTTTTACCTCTTCATAAAGTGCTTCATATCCATTTTTAGAGCCTTCTAATTCTTTCAATGCTGTTTTATTATCACCTATAGCATGTAACAAACGTGCTAAACGAATTTTAGCAACATGGCTTAATAGCGTTTGGCCACACGTGCAAAATACTTGACGAAGTTCAACAATAGCTGCTTGTATGTTTCCCTCATCGACTGCTATCTTTGCTAAAATCAAAGCACTAAGTTGTGCATATGGTGTTTCTTTATAGCAATTCTCTAATTGTATACCAAGTGCTTTCACCTTATCTAGATCCTCATTCTGAACTGCCGCTAACATACTCTGATAAATATTAGAAGCTTCTACTCTTTTTTGAAATTGGTATTTTCTAAAAAGATGTGTCCCAACAATAAACAAAGATATCAAAAGGAAAACTCCAACAATTAATTTTCCATATTTTTTCCACAGTTTTGCAATATTTATAAGTTGTTTCTCCCGCCTTTTAACATTTCACTATATCCTCCTAATAAATTTGACAATTCATTAAACCCTAGAGTTTCTTGTGAACGTTCTACACGTAGATACTTAACTGTGATAGTATTATCCATCAGTTCATCTTCACAAATAATTAATGCTAAATCAGCACCACTTTTATCTGCTTTTTTAAACTGACTCTTAAAACTACCACCTGAATAATTCATCATAAGTGAAAGCTTCGGGCAAACCTCACGCACTTTATGTGCAATCTTCATCGACTGTTTTTCTGCACTTTCACCAACACAAACTAAATAAGCTCGCAATGGCTTTTCAACACAGAGATTTAACTTATCTATAAGCAATAAAACACGCTCAACACCCATCGCAAATCCTATAGCAGGCGTTTTAGGTCCACCCAGTTGCTGAGTTAAATAATCGTATCTTCCACCAGCACAAATAGCACCCTGAGCACCTAACACTTCAGTTACCCATTCGTATACAGTCCGATTGTAATAATCTAGACCCCGGACTAAATAAGGATTTATTTTAAAAAGAATATTATGATCGGTTAACTGTTCTAAAAAGGCATCAAAATATTTTTTATCCTCCTTACTCACATAATCCGCCAACTTCGGTGCTTCTTCTATGAGAATTAGCAAATTTGGATTTTTACTATCCAGGATGCGTATGGGATTTTTTTTTAATCGCTTTAGAGAATCTTCATCTAGTTGATCTGAATATTTTGAAAAATAATCTACCAATGCTTCCTTAAAAGCTTCCCTTGCCAAATGACAGCCAAGATTATTAACATCTAAACGTACTACTGAATCAATTTCAAGTTTACTCCACAATTTACCCATCATGTCAAGTTGTTCAACATCTATATTTGGGCCAGACAACCCATAAACCTCTACTCCAAATTGGTAGAACTGCCGATATCGTCCATATTGCGGACGTTCATGACGAAACATTGGTCCAAAATACCACAATCGTTGTAACTGACCATTTCTAATTAAACCATGATTGATACAAGCGCGAACGCAACCTGCTGTTCCTTCAGGACGTAATGCTAAATGCTCATCCACATCTATAAAATTAAACATTTCTTTCTCAACAATATCTGTCACTTCTCCAATTGAACGTTTATACAATGTAAAATATTCTAATAATGGCAAACGAATTTCGTCATAAGCATATGCACTCATATAATGACGGATCATAGATTCCAAATGATGCCATAGTGAAATAGAAGGTAAAGTATGTTTGTTAGCGTTGTCAGGCAGTATATCTACCATACCCCTGATTGCATGTGATTTACACTGTAACATAAGTTTAGCAGTTAACAACCTCTATAGATTTTCATCCTGAATAATACGTAAACAAGTACATATAGCAAAAAGTAGCTAATCATAAAGTCTTTTAAGATGATTTAGAATATTAAAACAACTAGATATATATTTTCATTATTATGCAACATAACCTATGTTATACATTAACTCTACAAATTTATACAAGAGCATTGCTTTTTTAGTATCGCATCTAACAGCCTTCTTTAAATAATATAATACTTACTTATTCTCAACAACATGACTTACTAACAATCAAATAACATATACAATACAGTTAATATATGATATTATTATTTATATAGCTACCTTAAAAGGTATGTAAACTTTCAAATGACTACCATCTCGAAGTGGAAATATATCAAACTTATTAATAACGATCTTTACTCACAGGCTAATGATCTTCATATCATTACTTTAAAACTATTTTATATGCATATTATTTCAAAAAAATAGAACTTTAGAATATTTTACTCAGACAATTCAAGCGCTAATTCCATGACATCGATCAACTTTATTTATCCAAATTAATTTAACTTGCCTAAATAGCGTTGTCACATCACGTCAATTACAATCTTGTATCCTACAGTCTATAAATAATTTCAAATTTATCATTATTAAGCATATTATAATATCTACCACCAATTCAACGCTATGTTACTATAGCTAAGCACTTTTACACAATAAGTAAAAACTTAAAAAACATATCACATTTTCTTATCAGCGGCTAAAATTATAATCCATAACATGACATACTTTATACAGTTATCTATGCAAGTGCTAAGGTGACAAATTCTGAAGCCAACGCTCGTGGCGACGTGTTTTATCTAGAACTTTTCCTACCAACTGTCCACATGCAGCTTGAATATCATCACCTCGCCTAGCACGTGTTGTTGTATTAATATCAGCTCGGATCAAAAATTTAGAAAATTCCAAAATTGTTTCAGTTTTTGAACATTTATATAGTGCACGCTCAAATGTATTAAATGGAATCAAGTTCACTTTACATGGCAATCCTTCAAGCACTTGAACTAATTGTTTAGCATGTTTTAAGGAATCATTAACACCATCTAGCATTACATATCCAATAGTTACACGATGTCGCTTATGTGCTTTAACATATCTTTTACAAGCAGCAATCACTTTGGATATTGGATATTTTTTATTCAAAGGCACTAATTGCGTTCTTAATTTATCGTTAGGGGCATGCAAAGACAACGCTAAGGCAACATCCGCACAGGCTGCCAAGTCATCAATACCAGGGACAACACCTGAAGTGCTTATCGTCACCCGACGTTTTGGTAATGCATAAGCATTATCATCTCGTATGACCTGAAGTGCCGTGATAACAGAGCTAAAGTTCAATAAAGGCTCTCCCATCCCCATCAAGACCACATTCGTTATGCAAGGACTGGGAACAGCAGAATGCACGATATGTTTCACTTTCTGGTTCGCTATCCAAACCTGTCTTATAATTTCTGATGCAGTTAAATTACGTTGAAATCCCTGTTTACCAGTAAGACAAAACGAACACTCTAAAGTACATCCTATTTGCGAAGAAATACATAATGTACCTCGATTTTTTCCAGGAATAAATACAGTCTCAATAAAACCATCTGCTACAGAATTGGATATCGACCACTTATGTGTACCATCCTTGGAAACTTGTTGACTAACAATTGTCGGTAAAACGACAGTACATAAACTATCTAATTTACCTCTTAATACCTTGCTAAGATCAGTCATTTGTGCAAAATCAACAACTCCACGCTGATGAATCCATTTAAAAACTTGTACTGCATGAAATGGCTTCTCTCCAATTTCAACAAAAAATTCACTTATAGTATGGCAATTCATACCCATTAAGTTAATTTTATCCACCTGACCGTTTTTTTGCATATCTATCACATCCTAGAACAAATTTCGCTAGGTTGGAAAAAAAATGCTATTTCGACTTCCGCTGTTTTTTGAGCATCTGAACCATGCACAGCATTTTTATCAATACTAGTCGCAAAATCTTTACGAATAGTACCAATTGCTGCCTCTTGAGGATTTGTTGCTCCCATAACTTTACGATTTTTATCAATAGCACTCTCACCCTCTAATACTTGCACTAAAATAGGACCTAATATCATATACCGTACCAAATCTTGAAAAAATGCCCGTTCTTTATGTATTTTATAGAAATCTTCAACCTCAATTTTAGTTAAGTGAATCATTTTAACAGCTATTATTCTCAAACCAGCAGCTTCAAATCGAGCCAAAATTTGACCAATATGACCACTACCAACGGCATCTGGCTTTATAATTGATAAGGTACGTTCTATTCCCATAAGTAAATCCAATTCTAACGCTTATATATTTCTACAGAATATAATGCTTTGTTCAGTATACGAAAAGCTAAATTGAGAGTCAGCCTATAAGCCGGGTTCTGTCAAGAGCAGTCATTTACCTAGGATGTCTGTCATCAAACACCTCATGCAACCTACCCGGATCCAGCATGGGCCTGCTATTAAATCTCTATTTGGTCTTGCTCCAGGTGGGGTTTACCATGCCATTTTACGTTACCGCAAATGCGGTGCGCTCTTACCGCACCTTTTCACCCTTACCACGACTTCTGCGGCGGTTTATTTTCTGTGGCACTTTCCGTAAACTCACGCTTCCCAGGAATTACCTGGCACCTTACCCAATGGAGCCCGGACTTTCCTCTTTATTTAAAATTAATAAAGCGACTGCCTAGCCAACTCCCTTGTTTAGGATACCGATTATATTTATAACTTGCAAGTTCACTATCTCTTATACACTCATTTCTTTTACCAAAGTCATATACAATATTCTTCCAACTTTCTTAATTTTTAGAATATATACTGATCACTCCTATGACTGACATATAATTATAATACACTATACAGAATTATAGATTTAACAAGAAATATCGTTTTCATTGTCCACTCATTTAACGTTTTTTATTCTAATATAACCAGCACCACCCATCATTTTTTTTCCTAATATTTATTATGATAAATTTAACTAATACATTTAGTTAATAACATTACATAATTGAGTTAATTTTAAACTAAAGCTACTTGTCTCCTCACCAAAAACTTGCATCATGTCATGAAAACTTTACTATGGTAAATATCATGTATTCTTAATATATGTATATCTTCAACTCCTTATTTTAATAAAATTAATTGCAATCATCGTACTATGTATTAAAATGACAAACACTTTAGGAAAAAATCGTAATGTCCATCAACTAGATATACTCAGTGCTAAAAAAATACAAGAACCAGGTATAATTATAAATTCTTCATCATGCATTAAATTCATTAATGAATCTTAGCTCGCTCATAAACAATGTATCCTAATCAGGAATAACGCAAATAATATACCAACTTTTTAAAGGTCATTAATTTTCTATTATCTTTAAACATTTGTTAGTATGAAATGAAATTGTTGCTTTTAAATACCAAACCGTCTCAGATCATTCATGAATACAGCATATTCTCACAACAATTTTACTCATATATATAACAGCAATAGAACATCTAAAAGATATTAGTGTCAATCTAATATCATAATAATAAAATATTTGTTAGTTCACAACTAATAACTAGCATTACCATCAGTTCAATAAAAAATAATATCCTAAAGTATTTACATATGATATGAAAATAATATAGTATTCCAAAATATGCTGAGTACACAAAACACTCTATTCACACCCCCATACAACGCAAACCTGAATTCCTAACATTTTTTACAAACCAAGATATTAAAAATGTTATAATTCCAGTGTACAGTTAACTGTACAGTAAAGTTCTTCCAACTAAATTTTTATAGTACAATATTTAAAAAAGATTGATATCACAGCTTGGATCCAGTACTTTATTATGTATAGTATGATGCACATACGTTTGATATTAGCAATATATATGGCCTTTGGTATTTGTTTATTGACTGCCTGCAGCACCTTATCTCCTTCTCACTCTTATCAAAAAAGTATGCAAAAATATCAATATTTAGCAACTGAACGTTTAACTCAAGATAGAACAAACAAATTACATTCTGAAACTCTAGAGTACCGCTTAAAAGCTGCTGATTATTTTATTAAAGCTGGAAAGAATAATAAAGCTACTCAGCTTTTAAACTCTTTAGAAAAAACCACTTTACAGCAAGATGCCTACCGATATATTTTAAAAACAGAAATTGCTCTAACAAGACCACTAACGATAGAAGCATGCGAAACACTTCGAAATATAATGCACCCTCGATATTTACCAAACGAGTTACTAGCCAAATTTTATCAAATCAGAGCAGCCATTAGCATACGAACTGGAAATGCAATAGAAGCATCTAAAGATCATATTCTTCTGGAAGAACTTCTGCTATCTAAAGATGAGAAAAAAAATAATAATAAAACCATTTTAAATATTTTAAGTCAATTAACCCCTAATGTATTACATGCTTTAGAGCTGCAAGAACTTAACCCTACATTAACCGGTTGGCTAAACTTAGTACACATCACTAAGCAATATGATACTAGCTCAGCGCAAATTACCCGAGCATTAGAAATCTGGAACCGACGCTATCCCAATCACCCTGCACATAATATCTTACATATGAGAAATATTGCATGTTTACATAGTGAAAGAAAGGTCCCACAAAAACGTATTGCTTTATTATTACCTTTAAAAGGTCCGTATTCGACTAGCGCACAAGCAATTAAAAATGGATTCCTTGCTGCTTATTACCAATCTAGTTCAGAGTCCAACAATTCTGAAATACGTGTATACGATACCACAAAGCAAGGTGGTGTCTTACAGGCCTATAAATTCGCTATTCATAATAAAAGTAATTTTATTGTTGGCCCCTTGATCAAAGAGAATATTGAAAAATTAGCAAGATTACCAAAATTACAAGTTCCTATACTTACATTAAATACCATTTCACATTCAACTGAAAAAAAGCATCCTAATTTATTTCAATTTGGCCTACCACCAGAAGCTGAAGCCATTACTGTTGCTGAAAAAGCATGGCTAGATGGATATCGTAACGCACTTGTTATAGGTTCAAATAGTGAATGGAGTCATCGCGTGACTAAAACTTTCCAAAAATCCTGGAAACAACATGGTGCTAATATTTTAGCTATAGAAACCGTGTCTGAAAAAAAAGATTTTAATTCTAACA
>PVBE010948778.1_pt1 | contig 15770 bp, 10 predicted proteins | sample 1631181 | NCBI WGS metagenome assembly PVBE01 (sample SAMN08397723, study PRJNA350692) | Marine metagenome, whole genome shotgun sequencing project. | isolation source: water | place: Pacific Ocean | collected 2012-04
CGCACACCTGGTCCGCCATCTCGGGGACCAATTGGCCTCGTCATTGACTCTGGCCAACGTGGACATCTACAGAAACCGCCGGTTGGGCGAAAACACGAGGCGAGGTCGCCCCCCTGCCCTGTCCACCCTGGACAAGGAAGTGGAGCTGCTCAACCGCGTGCTCAACTACGCGGTGCGGTGCGGTCGGCTGAAGGCCAACCCTATCGTCGGGACAAAGTCGCTGATCAAGCTTCACGAAAACGCGAGGAAGGTGGTGGTGCCGGACGAGGTGTTCAACAAGGTCCTCGCGGCGGCGACGGAGTTGTTCAGGCCCCACTTGCTCCTGTTACGGGACACGGCGATGCGTAAAGGAGATGTGCTTCAACTGCGCCACGACCAGGTCGACCTGAAGCGTGGCGTCATCGACCTCGGACCCATGGACACCAAGGAGGAGGCCAACCGTCTGGTGCCGCTGACACCTCGATGCATCGAGGCCATCAGGCAGGCTCCCAGGCACATCTCCTCTCCCTACGTGTTCGTCAATCCGAGGACGGGCAAGCCGTGGGCAGATCTCCGCTCACCTTTTAAACGGGCCTGCAAGGACGCAAAGGTCAAGCAGGGGATGAACGGCGGCATCGTGCTGCACGATCTGCGTAGGACCAGCATCACGGAGTTTCGCCGTGCCGGGGTGCCGGAGTCGGTGGTGATGCGCATCAGCGGTCACAAGACCAGGAGCGTGTTCGAGCGGTACAACATCGTGGATGAGGAAGACCTGCACCGGGCGGTCCGCGACCTGGTGCAACATCGTGGTCAAGAAATGGACAAAGTTTCGGAAAGCCCCCCAGAAAGGCCAAAGGCCCCATCGGCTAACCACCGATAGGGCCTCTGGTTTTTTGGTAGCGGGGGCAGGATTTGAACCTACGACCTTCGGGTTATGAGCCCGACGAGCTACCAGACTGCTCCACCCCGCATCACTGAGGGACTGTACTAATGGAACGCGGTGGCTTTGTCAACCCCTCCTGGGCTATCCTTTTCGCTCATTTTCAAAGGAGAACGTGGACCATGCGGGACAAGGTGATCATCACTGACGCCATCTCGGGCGTGCTGGCCAACAGGAACCAGTGCCCGGCCATTCCCTACACCCCCGCGGAATATGCCGAGGAGGCCCGCCGGTGTCATGACGCGGGCGCCGCTGTGGTGCATGTTCACGCCCGGGAAGACAACGGCGCGCCGTCTTTTCGGCCGGAGCGCTACGCCGAGATCGCCGACGCGATCAAGGCGGCGTGCCCGCTGCTGATCAACTTCTCCACTGGCGCCATCGGCATCCCCATGGAGGAGCGGGTGGCGCACATCAGCGACTACAAGCCTCACATCGGGGCGCTGAACATGGGCTCGCTGACCTACGCCAAGTACAGCAAGAAGCGCAAGGCGTTCGTCTTCGACCTGGTCTTCGCCAACACGTACAAGGACATCATCTACCTGCTCGAGGCCATGAACGAGGCGGGGGTCAAGCCCGAGCTGGAGTGCTTCGACTCGGGGCACGTCTCCGGCTGCGAGGCGCTGGTGGACATGGGGCTGCTCAAGACGCCGCTGGACTTCTCCTTCATCCTCGGCGTCAACGGCGGCATGAAGGCCACGGCCCGGCACCTGGCCTTCCAGGCCGAGAACGCGCCGGCGGGATCTACCTGGAAGGTCATCGGCATCAGCCGCGAGCAGTGGAAGCTGGTAGCCGCGGCCCTGGCCCTGGGCGGCGACGTGCGGGTCGGCCTGGAGGACAATTTCTACCTGCCGGACGGCAGCATGGCCACCTCCAACGCCGACCTGGTGGAGCGCGCCGCGCGCATGGCCCGCGACGTGGGCCGCGAGCCGGCCACCCCGGACGAGGCCAGAAAGCTGCTCGGCCTCGAAGGCGCTTAACAAACCGACCGTTGGCCCACTTCTCCTGGGCTGATTATCGCCTTCGCCCCGCAAGGGTTCCACCAGGAACCCGCGGAGGGATATTCCCGACAAAAAAGTAGTGGAAACCACGATTGTCCTCCTCGGGGGCCGTTCCTAAAGTGCCTCCTGGTCAAGGGGCTCCTTCGTCTGCCCCCATGGAGGTCGATTGATGACCGAAAACGATATACGGCTCCTGCTCGTGGACGACGAGAAGGACCTGGTCACCTACCTCGGCAAACGCTTCGCCAGGGAGGGGTTCAAGGTGTCGAGCTTCACCAGCGGCGCCGAGGCCATCGAGGCCGCCCGGACCCAGGCCTTCGACATGGCGGTGGTGGACCTCAAGATGCCCGAGATCGACGGCGTGGAGGTTCAGCGGCAGCTGAAGATCCTGCAGCCATTCCTGCAGGTGGTGGTGCTCACCGGTCACGGCGGCTTCGACAGCGCCCTGGAGAGCGGCCGCAACCAGGCCCACAGCTACCTGCAGAAGCCCTACGAGTTCTCGGGGCTGCTGGAGATCCTCTACGCGGCCTACGACGTCAAGCGCAAGGCCCAGCGAGAGCAGTTCCAAAAGGAGCTGAAGGAGTCCGTGGGCAACGGGGCCAGCTCGCCGGCCATTTTGACCGTGATCAACGAGCTGAGGAAAAAGTACGAGCAGTAGCTTGCACCGGCTGCGGCCCAGACCGCGGCGACTGGACCCATGAAAGGAAACCGAGCATGAGTCACGACATGGACCACGGGCCCCCGGGCGGAGGAAGCATCCTCGCCAACAAGACCCTCTGGTTGGCCATCGGCGCGGGCGTCTTCGTCATCATCGGGTTCTTGATCCCGGCGCCGCAGAGCCTCATCGACGTGCTGCAGAAAAACGGCTTCGCCGCGACGATGATCAAGCTGGGCGTGGCCACCGACCTGAACCAGGCGGCCGCCAAGACGATGCTGGTGCTCGGCATCATCCCCATGGCGGTCATCTTCTTCGCCACCGAGGCGCTGCCCATCGGGCTCACGGGTGTGCTGATGCCTACCCTGGCCTACTTCCTCGCGCTGATGCCGCGCAAGGAGATCGGCAAGAGCTTCGCCGGCGACGCCCCGATGTTCCTCCTCGGCGTGCTCGCCATGGGCGTGGTCGTGGTGGACGTCGGCTTCCACAAACGCCTGGCAGCCTGGATCCTCGGCTGGACCAAGGGCTTCCTCGTGCCGATCTTCGTCCTCTGCATCAGCATGTCGGTCATCGGCAGCTTCATCTCGGCCCACGCGATGTGCGCCTTCATGACCCCTGTGATGATGGCCGTCTACACCGGCGTGGTGGAGGCCGCAAGCGGCGAGGGCAACAAGGTCAAGCACGACCCGGCCCTGGCCAAGTTCCTCCTCTTCTCGCTCTGCTTTGCGCTCAACGTCGGCGGCGTCGGCTCCCCCGCGGCCGGCGGTCGAAACGTCATCATGATGGGCTTTTGGGAAGGCTACAACGTGCCCATGGACTTTTTCACCTGGATGAAGTACGGGCTCCCGCTGGTCCCGGTGCTCGGCACCTTGGTCGCGGTCTACATGCTGATGATGTTCTCGCGCAAGCTGAAGAACAAGGACCTGACCCCCGGCCTGCAGGCGATCAAGGACGAGAACAAGAAGATGGGCAAGATGGTCTACGGCGAGTACGTCGCCGCGGCCATGCTGCTGTTGATCCTGGTGCTCTGGATCTTCGGCGGCCACGGCCTGGGCCTCGGCGGCCCCGCCCTGCTCGCCCTGATCATCCCGGTGGTCTTCAAGGTCACCGACTGGAAGAAGATCCTCGGCGGCATCTCCTGGGACGCCTGGTTCATGTACTGCGGCGCCCTGACCATGGGCGAGCTGCTCAAGGGCAGCGGCGCGGCACAGTGGATCGCCCAGACCGTGCTGCAGGTGCTCGGCGCGGCCGGCATCGACCAGGGCCTGGGCCTCTGGATCGGCCTCTCCTCCTTCTCCGGCGTGATGACCAACTTCATGTCCGACGCGGGCACCACGGCCCTGCTCGGCCCCATCGTCATCCCCATGAGCATCATGTCCGGCAACGCCGCGGAGCCCTGGGCCTCGGGCCTGGCCGTGGCCTTCGCCACTTCTTTCGCCCACTTCCTCATCGTGGGCACGCCGAACAACGCCATCGTCTACGGCCTCGGCATGTTCCAGGACACCGGCGAGCGGGTGATCCAGCCCATCGAGTTCGTCAAGTACGGCTTCTTGCTCTTCCTCCTCTGTATGGCCGTCGTCTGGTTCGTGGGCTTCTTCGGCGTCTTCGAGCTGGTCGGCTTCCCCGAGGGAATCCTCCCGACCGCCACCGAGGCGATGCAGGCCGGCGCCAAGGTCGTGGCCCCGGCGACAGGCGGGCATTAGGGGAACTGTTGGCTGTTGGCTGTTAGCTGTTAGCTGTTCAATTCTGTCTCTGCTGCGCTAACCTGTACGGCATGGCGCTCCGTCTCCTGATCATCTTGCTGCTGCTCCTCGTGGCCACGCCCACGTCCGCCGCGCGCCGCTGGAAGGTGATCAGCACCACCAGCTTCCGCGTGATGTACTTCGACGCCGCCGCGGCCCGGCGGGTGGCCCGCAAGGTGGAGCAGCTGCGCGCGGCGCAGCTCAAGCTGTGGGGCGCCGCCACCACCCGGCCGTGGCGCCCGCGCTGCGACGTCTACATCTACCCCACCAACCGCGACCTGGTGCGCATGACCGGGGGCAGCTCCAAGGCGGGCTCGGCCCACTCCCGCCCGTCGCGGCTGTCGCCGGGGCGCATGCTGCAGCGGCGCATCAACCTGGCGGCCACGGACCGCGGCCTGATGGGCAACACCCTGCCCCACGAGATCAACCACCTGGTGGCGGCCGACCTGCTGGGCGGCAAGGTGCCCCGCTGGGCCAACGAGGGCATGGCGGTGCTGGCCGAGCAGGTGAGCCGCATAAAATACTACGACGCCGTGCTACGCAGGGCCCTGGCCGCCGGGCGCTGGTTCCCGCTCAAGCGTCTGATGGCCATGCGCCGCTACCCCCGGCGGCCCCACCTCGGCCTGTACTACGCCCAGAGCGCGTCCCTGGTGCTGTTCTTCGTCTCCCAAAAGAGCAACGCCACCTTCATCCGCTTTCTGCGCGACGCGGCCAAAGGCGGCATGCCGTCGGCCCTGCGCCGTCACTACGGCATCTCGGGCTACGCCGACCTGCAGCGGCGCTGGCTCGCGGCGGCCCGGCAATAGAGGCCACTCCAGGATTATTCGTAGTACTTACGACCGGGTAGACAACGCGCCCGGGGTGAGTCTACACTGTCTGCCGGGGGATGCTGTACCGGGGGCTTGTGGTGCCTTTAGCCTAGCGACTTTGCTGTGTGAACCGTGCCCAAAAAGGAGCCGGAATGGATCTGCTGAAGAAGATGGAGTCAGTGCAGCAGCGAGCCGACGAGGTGGACCTCAAGGCCGAGCGGCGCAACCGCGAGCTGGCCCAGCAGCTGCAGAACATCGAGTCCACCATCGGGGTGATCCAGGACCTCAACAGCCGGCTCGTGGGCACGCTCGCCAAGTTCACCGACCGCTTCCATCACATCGTCCAGAGCATCGAGAAGATCGAGACCCACCTCGAAGAGAAGCTCGACGCCATCAACGGCAGCCTGGAGCAGGGCGGCAAGGCCACGTTCGCGTTGACCGAGCGCGTGTCCGGCTTCGAGGAGCGGCAGCACAACGTCGAGACCAAGGTGCTGCAGCTGGAGAAGATGTTCACCGATGGGACGCTGCAGTCCAACCTGGTGCAACGCGAGGAGCTGACCGCGGCCCTGGACGAGCTGCGCGAGCGCGTGCGCGGCGCGGCGCGGGCGGACGAGTTGACCGGCATGACCGAGCAGGTGGCGGGCATCGCCGCCCAACTGCAGACCGTGACCAAGGACCGGTTGCGCCCCGAGGAGATGGGCGACACCCTCGACGAGCTGCGCGGGCAGCTGCAGCAGTGCCGCGACGAGATCCGCGAGGGCCTGGAGAGCACGGCGCCCTCGGGCGACCTCACCGATCTGGACCGGCAGGTGGAGGAGCTGGCCGTCCTGCTGCGCACCATGACCGAGGAGGCCATCTCGCGCCCCGAGCTGGACGCGACCATCCGCGGCCTGCGGGTCGAACTGGACCGGGCGCGGGCCGATCTGCGCGCCGGCATCGAGGAGGCCACCACCTCCGCGGCGCAGCCCGGCCTCGAGGGCGTCAACGAGCAGGTGGAGCGCATGGCCGAGCGGCTGGGCGCGCTGGCCGAGGACGCGGCCCGGCGCCGCCAGGAGGGCACCGCCCGGCGCGAGCAGCAGGACCAGGCCCTGGCCGGACTGCGCGACAAGCTGCAGAGCCTCGAGCAGACCCTCTCCGGCGTGGACTCCCGGGAGGCCGTGGCCGGCGTGGCCGCCACGGTTGAGGGCCTGACCGCGCGGCTGGACTCTCTGGAGCAGGCGGGCGCCGAGGCCGAGGCGTCCACCGCGGACGATGAGCAGCGGGCCGAGCTGGACGGGCTGCGAAAAGATCTGACCAGCCTGCGGACAGTGGTGGACGGCCTCTCCGGCGCCGCCTCCGCCGACGACCTGAGCGGACTGCGTGACGACCTGAGCAGCCTGCGGGCGGTGATGGACAGCCTCGCCGGCGCCGCCTCGGCCGAGGACCTCGACGCCCTGCGCGAGGAGCTGGCGCACGCGGTGACCGACATCGAGGCCGTGCGCAGCACCGCTGACGCCGGCGCCTCTGCCGACACCGTGGGCCGTGGCGAGCTCGACGCCGCGGCCGAAAACCTGCGCGGCGAGCTGGAGACCTCGGCGGAGAAGCTACGCAGCGAGCTGGAGCAGGCGCGCACCGAGCTGCGCGGCAGCCTAGCCGCGGCGGACGACGTCTTCGCCCTGCGCGAGCAGCTGGCCAGCCACGCCACCGAGATGGAGGCCGCCTCTGCCGACGCGGTCAAGGCCGACGAGCTGCGCGCCGCCGTGGACAAGGTGCGCAAGGAGCTGGACGACGCCCGCTACAAGCTGCAGGGGAGCCTGTCCGGCGCGGCCACCGCCGAGGACGTGGCCGCCCTGGAGGAGAGGCTGCTCAAGGCCGCCGAGCCCGCCGAGGGGACCCTCTCCCGGGAGGAGATGGAGTCGGCGCTCACCGACCTGCGCTTCGAGTTCAACTCCATCACCGACGACCTGCGCCACGCCGTGGCGGGCGCGGCCTCGGCCAACGACCTCGACGCCATCAAGCAGCGGCTGGCCGGCAACACGGCCGAGTTCAAGGCCGTGGCATCGGCGGTGATGCCGGAGGAGATGGAGGCCGCGCTGAGCAAGCTGCGTGACGAGCAGGAGTCCCTGCTGGCCGGCATGCGCACGAAGCTGGACGGGGCCGCCACCGCTGACGATCTGGCCTCGGTGCGCGACAAGCTGGCCAGCTCGTCGGAGAGCGGGGAGCCGGTGGGCAAGGCCGCCACCCGGGACGACCTCAACGTCACCGCTGCCATGCTGCGCGAGGACCTCAACCTCTCCCAGGCGGAGATGGAGAGCGACATCAAGTCGGTCAAGGCCCAACTGGAGCTGGCGCTCAACGATATCGAGTTCATCAAGAGCGCCCAGGAGGCGGGCGGCTCCAGCTCGGTGGAGGACCTGCGCATCGAGATGGCCACCGTGCGGGCGGCGCTGCAGGAGTCGTCACCTGACGAGGAGAAGGCCAAGGACGTGGAGGGTCTGCACAAGCAGTTCGTCGGCCTGGCCATGGACGTGTCGTCCACCGAGTCCGAGATGAAGAAGCGCATGGACGAGATCCAGCGCAAGCACCGCTTGCTGGAGCAGGACATGCGCAAGAAGCTGGCCGCCGGCGACGGCGCGGTGGTCCCCGTGGGGGAGGCCGGCCTGTCCAGCATCAAGCGCGAGGTGGAGAAGATAACCACCGGCTACGCGCGCAAGAGCGAGGTCAACACCTCGATCAAGGAGACCAACGCTGCCTTCCGCAAGATCGTGCAGGACTTCGACACCAAGCAGGTCGAGCTGCGCGGCATGCTCGACGCCGAGGCCGAGGCGCGGATGCAGAAGCAGAATGAAAAGACCGAGGAGGCCATGTCGCGCTTCCAGCACATGATCAACGAGTTCCAGCAGCAGCTCGACGCCGGCGCCGCCATGCAGAAGGAGTTCAAGGATCTGAAGCAGCAGATGATCCTGACCCAGAACGCCATCATGGAGCTCAACCAGTTCGTCGAGGACCAGCTCAAGGACAAGTGACCCTCTCTTCGGAGGTGATCCGTTGAAACGTGACGTACACCAGGTGGCCGAGAGCCTCGGCCTGGAGCCGACCCGCCCCCTCGACCTGAGCGAGGGCACCGACACCTCGGAGATGCTGCGGCAGATGTCGGGCACTTCGTTTACCGGCCGCACCCTCGGCGAGGCCGCCGACGTGCTGGAGGCCATGATCCGCGACGAGCAGTGCGTGGTGGTGCTCACGCTCTCCGGGGCCATGACCATGGCCGGCCTCACCGGCGTGATCCTGGAGTCCATCCGCCGGGGATGGGTGCAGGCCATCGTCTCCACCGGCGCCCTGGTGGGCCACGGCATGGTGGAGGACCTCGGCATGGTGCACTACAAGGCCGATCCCGAGGTGTCGGACGAGGAGTACTTCACCCTGCGCATGGACCGGGTCCACGACACCATCGAGCCGGAGCAGAACCTCGATGACCTGGAGGAGGTGATCCGCGACAGGTTCGACGCCCTGGCCGTCGAGGTGGGCCAGCGCCCGGTGGGGAGCCACGAGCTGCTGACCTTCCTCGGCGAGCACCTGCCGGGCGACGGCATCCTGCAGGAGGCGGCGCGCCAGAAGGTGCCGGTGATCATCCCCGCCTTCACCGACTCGGAGCTCGGCCTCGACATGGGCGTGCACCGCATGCTCTGTTCACAGGAGGGCAGGCCGGGGCTGTCCTACGACGGCTTCGCCGACCTGGAGTTCTTCCGCGGCTTCTGCGAACAGGCCGTCGGCGACGGGCGCAAGCTCGGCATCTTCACCATCGGCGGCGGCGTGCCGCGCAACTGGGCCCAGCAGGTCGGCCCTTACATCGACGTGCTCAACACCCGCCTCGGCCGCAACTTTCCGCGCATCCGCTTCAGCTATGGCCTGCGCGTCTGCCCCGACCCTGTGCACTACGGCCACCTGTCGGGCTGCACCTACTCCGAGGGGGTCACCTGGGGCAAGTTCGTGCCGCGCTCCGAGGGGGGCCGCTACGCCGAGGTGCTGCTGGACGCCACGGTGGCCTGGCCGCTGCTGGCCCGGGCGATGATGGAGCGCGGTTTGTAGGGGCCTGGACGCGGGGGACGAGCCCCCGCGCTACGATTCTCGTTGTGATGTAGGGCGGGGATGAGCCCCCGCCTACTGGACCATGGACCCGATCTTTTTGATCCACCACTCCGCCTTGGGGAAGCCCTCGATCTTTTTGCCCTGCTCGTCCAACAACGGCTTGCCGTTGATGAAGTAGGTGGGCGTGCCCTGGATCTTGCGGCGGATCCCCTCGCGGGTGTCCTCGGTGACGGCCGAGCGGGTCGTGGGATCGGTGACGCAGGCCGCCAGCTGGGTCATGTCCAGGCTCACCTGCCTGGCGAAGCGCTTGAAGGCCGCCTCGTTTAGCAGCTCCTGGTTCGGGAAGAGCAGCGCCTCGTAGGGCCAGTACTTGTTCTGCGCCGCGGCGCAGCGGGCGTAGATGGCGGCCCGGCAGGCCTGGGCGTGCTTCTTGAAAGTGAGCGCCTCGTTGCAGCTGTTGTCCAGGGGGAAGTCCCGGTGCACCAGCCGCACCTTGCCCTTGAAGCGCTTGACGATGCCCATCATCATCTTGTGTCCCATGGCGCAGTAGGGGCACTGGAAGTCGGTGAACTCCTCGATGACCACCTTGGCCGAGGCGGGCCCGATGGCCACACCGTCGGTGACGTAGTCCTTGTACGGGTTGGGCAGCGGCTTGACGGGGTCGCCGATGGGCGGCACCGGCGGCTTTGCTGTGACCGGCGGCAGCAGCAGGCGCGGCGCCCAGAAGAACTGGGTGGAGAAGAGCACCAGCGCGGCGATGACGGCCTTGCCCGCGCCGGAGCGCATCAGGGCGGGCAGCTCCGAGGGCCCCGCGGTGACCAGGGCCGAGATCCGCTCGGCGGCCGAGCCCTCCTTGCCGACCACGGCCGACGCCAGCAGGACGAAAAACTGCAGCGCCACCACCGAGTAGACGGTGACGCAGCCGATGCAGGCCTTGTTCAGCCGGCTCACCGAGATCCAGCCGAGCAGCGCGCAGACCGGCAGGCCGATGAGCATGGCGCAGAAGAGCAGACTGTCCCAGCGCGCGAGCTTGATGCCGCCCTTGCCGGGCAGCAGCACCAGGGCCAGGCAGACGACAAAGAACTCGATGCCGTAGAGGGCCAGGGGCACACCGAGCCAGTGCGAGTAGGTGCTGCGCGCCACCTCGCCGCAGTCCCAGACGTCGTTGATGTTGCAGGACAGGTCGCACTGGGAGATGAAGTTGTGGGCGCAGAGGTGGACCTTGCCGAGGTAGAGGCTGGCGGCCAGGCCGATGAGCACCAGGACCAGCGACGCGCCGAAGAGCCAGCCGGGCGGCCCGGCTGGGGGCGGCGGCGTGACGAGTCCGCGCGAGCGGCTCTGGCGGCCCTTCCTGCCCTTTTTCTTGGCTTTGCGGCCCATGGGGTCCTTTATTGCACCGTTATGCTAACGATGTCGAGATACCAGCCCGACAGGTTGACAACGCCGGAGGCCATGAAGTGGAACTCGATGCCCACCATCTGGCCGATGTACGGGCTCAGGTCCACCGTCCGGTAAACCCAGGCCGTGGGTTTTTTATGTCCTCCGGAGCAGTCTTGCAAGACCACTTTGCCATTAATCCGGATCTCGGCCCAGTCGTAATTCTTGAAGTAATCTGCCCACTCCCGGAAGCCGAGGGTCGCCTTTTTGTAGCCGGCCGGGATCTGGATATCCAGCCGCAGGGTGCTGTCGTCGGCCGGGTTGACGTTGCCGCAGGCGTTGGCCGCGTTGCCCAGCGGGCGGTAGCAGCCGTTGACCCGGGTGGCCATGACCCCCTTGCCGGCGAAGGCCTTCATCGGCGCCGCCATGGTGGAGTGGGAATCGCAGTGCTGGTCCGGCTGGAAGGCCAGGTGCCCCTGCTCCCAGTCGCCGGTGGTCTTCCAGACCTTGTTTTTGGTCTCGAAGCTGTCGAAGAAGATGGTCTTCGGCCCGGTGGGGCCAGTGTCCTTCTTCGGCGGCACGCCCTTGTCCAGCTTCGGCGGCACGCCCTTGTCCAGCTTCGGCGGCACGCCCTTGTCCAACTTCGGCGGCACCCCCTTGTCCTTCTTGGGCGGCACCCCCTTGTCCAGCTTTGGCGGCACGCCCTTGTCCTTCTTGGGCGGCACGCCGGTGTCCTTTTTTACCGCCTTGTCCGGCGGACTGGGCACGCCCTTGTCCTTTTTGGGCGGGGCGCCGTCCTTGTTGGACATCCCCTTGTCCAGGGGCGTAACACCGTCCTGCAGTTGCGGATCGCCCCCGTCACCAGCGGCCGGCGGCGTACCGAAGGCGCAGTGCGACAGGGTCAGGGGGAGGAGGATACAGAAAGGAACGACATACTTCATGGTGGGACTCGATATGCTAAGCCTGGCAACTCTAAGACGGCTATTAGCTGAAAGATTCCAATAGCGCAAGGATCTCTTCTGTCTTGGCCTTCATCAGCGCCACGTCGCCCCGGGACTCCACGTTGAGGCGCACCACCGGCTCGGTGTTGGACATGCGCAGGTTGAAGCGCCACGGGCCGAAGTCCAGGCTGACGCCGTCCACCTCCTCGAAGGAGATGGCGTCGGCCTGATAGTGGGCGCGCACGGCGTCGAGGGCCCTGGTCGCGTCGGCCACCTTGCGGTTGATCTCGCCGCTGGCCGGAAAGAGGGCGATGCGCTCGTCCACCAGGGCGGACAGGGGCTTTCCGGTCTTGCACAGGGCCTGGGCCGCCAGCATCCAGGGGATCATGCCGCTGTCGCAGTAGGAGAAGTCCTTGAAGTAGTGGTGGGCCGACATCTCGCCGCCGTAGACGGCGTCCTCCTGGCGCATGCGCTCCTTGATGAAGGCGTGGCCCGACTTGTGCTGCACCGGCACGCCGCCGGCCGCCTGCACCACCTCCACGGTGTTCCAGGTCAGCCGCGGGTCGTGGATGATCTTGGCCCCGGGGTTGGACTCCAGCAGCTGGGACGCTAGCAGGCCAACGATGTAGTAGCCCTCGATGAAGGCGCCGTTTTCGTCGAAGAGGAAGCAGCGGTCGAAGTCTCCGTCCCAGGCCACGCCGAGGTCCGCGCCGGACTCCTTGACCGCGTCGGCGGTGATGGAGCGGTTGTCCGGCAGCAGCGGATTGGGGATGCCGTTGGGGAAGGTGCCGTCGGGCTCCCAGCAGACGCGCACCAACTCGAAGGGCAGCGCCTTCTCCAGCATGTCCATCACCGGGCCGGCGCAGCCGTTGCCCGGGTTGACCACCACCTTCAGCGGCTTGAGCGTTGACGCGTCGACGTAGCCGAGCAGGTGCTCGATGTACTCCGCCGACAGGTCGATGGGCTCGATGGTGCCCGCGGTGGGCGCGTCCTCGAAGCCGGCGACCCGCACCTCGGCCTCGATGTCCTGCAGGCCGGTGTCGCCGCTGATGGGGCGCGACTCCTCGCGCACGAACTTGAGCCCGTTGTAGTCCACCGGGTTGTGGCTGGCGGTGACCATGATGCCGCCGTCCACGCCGAGGTGGAAGGTGCCGAAGTAGACCTGCTCCGTGCCGCAGAGCCCGAGGTAGGCCACGTCCACGCCGGCCGCGGTGAGCCCCTCAATCAGCGCCTGGCTCAGATCCTTGGAGGAGAGGCGGATGTCGTGCCCCACCACCACCCGCTTCGGCTTGACCACCCGGGCGTAGGCCCGGCCGATGTCCCGGGCCAGGGCCTCGTCCAGCTCGTCGGGCACCCTGCCGCGGTAGTCGTAGGCCTTGAATCCTGCTATTCGTCCGTCCACCAGCTTCATCTTGTCACCTTGTTGGTCAGAGGGTTGCTACTTCAGATCGTCGGGGAGGTCGGCCACCAGCTTCTTGATGGCCTCGGTGTTGTCTCGATGGGTCACGAGGGTCTTTTGGCCGGAGCGCACCACCACCAGGTCCTTGACCCCCACCAGGGCCACGGTCTCGGCGGGGTCCTCGCAAAAGACCAGGTTTCGCCCGGAGTCCAGCTGCTCGAGGTGGCCGAGGTGGGCGTTGCCGCCGGCGTCCTGCTCCAGGTGCTCCTCCAGGGCCAGCCAGCCGCCCACGTCGCTCCACTGAAAGCGGGGCACTACGCAACGCACCAGCCCCCTGGAGGCGGCCTTCTCCATGACGCCGAAGTCGATGCTGGTCTTGGCCAGGGGCTCGAATCCCGCGCGCAGGGCGTCGGCCCAGTCGGCCTCGCCGTCTCGCGCCACCGCCGCGCCGAGGTGCTCGAGGTGTTTGGGCAGCAGCCGCTTGAGCTCGGCCAAAATGGCGCTGGTGCGCCAGATGAACATGCCGCTGTTCCAGTAGTAGCGGCCCGTGGCCAGGTACTCCTCGGCCCTGGCCCGCTCGGGCTTTTCCACGAAGCGCTCCAGCTCGAAGTGCTGGATGCCGTCGTCGTCGTGCAGGCGCTCGCCGCGCTCGAGGTAACCGAACCCCTCGGAGGGGTAGGTCGGCTGGATGCCGAAGGTGTACAGCGCCCGGTCGCTGGCCGCGGCGCCGGCCGCCGCCGAGCGCACCGCCCGCTCCAGCCCGGCGTCGGGCTCGATGAGGTGGTCCGAGGTAAATATGCCCATGACGGCGTCGCCGAAGCGCCGCTGGCAGAGCAGCGCGGCCAGGGCCACGGCCGCCGAGGTGTCCCGCCGCATGGGCTCGCCGATGATGTTGGCCGCCGGCAGCTCGTCGCCCAGCTGCTCGGCCACCAGGTCCTCGAAGCGGGCGCTGGTGAGCACCAGGATCCGTTCCGGGTCGATGAATGAGGCCAGGCGATCGTAGCTCAGCTGCAGCAGCGTACGCTCGCCGAAGAGGCGGAGGAACTGCTTGGGCCTCGCCTCGGTGCTCATGGGCCAAAAGCGCGTGCCGGCGCCGCCCGCCATGATCACCGCTACCAGGTCTTGATTGTTGGACATCGCCGAGTCTCCCCTGCACGTGAACCGGTCAACCAATTTATCGTGAAGTTGACGCGACGCAAGCCAAAATCCTCGCGATTGTAGTACTCTAGCTGGGTCATGAACGTTACCGACTGGATCGTGGTCGTCCTCTACATCGGCGGCATGATCTACATGTCCTACGCCCTGGGCAAAAAACAGGAGGACATGCAGAGCTACTACCTGGGCGGCAACAACCTCAGCTGGTGGGCCATCGGCATCTCCACCATGGCCACGCAGTGCTCCACCAACAGCCTGCTCGGCGCGCCGGCCTTCATCATCACCTCGGGCCTGCTCTGGCTGCAGTACGAGTTCGCCGTGCCCGTGGCCATGATCGTGATCATGGTCTACCTGCTGCCGTTCTACCGCAAGCTGCGCCTGGTCTCGATCTACGAGTACCTCGAGCTGCGCTACGGCGTGGGCACGCGCACGCTGCTGTCGGTGGTCTTTCAGTTCCTGCGCGCCTTCGCCACCGGCGTGACGGTCTACGGCATCTCCATCGTGCTGCAGGAGATCGTCGGCATCCCCTTTTTCTGGGCCGTGCTGATCCTCGGCGTGGTGACCATCGTCTACGACATGCTCGGCGGCATGGAGGCGGTGGTCTACTCCGACGTGATCCAGATGGGCGTGCTCTACGTCGGCATCCTGCTCTGCGTGGTCTTCTCCGTCAACGCCGTGGGCGGCCTGGGCCAGGTCATGGCGCTCTTCCCCCAGGTGGGCGACCAGATCGCCGCCGCCACGGGCAAGCCGCTGACGTTCTCCGGCTTCACCGCCGTGGACTTTCTCGGCCACGGCCTGGGCGACGGCAAGTCCTTCGCCTTCTGGCCCATGCTGCTCGGCGGCCTGTTCCTCTACGTCTCCTACTACGGCTGCGACCAGACCCAGGTGCAGCGCGAGCTGTCGTCCAAGAATCTGGACGAGACCAACATGTCGTTGTTGCTCAACGGCTTTTCCCGCTTCCCCCTGGTGCTGACCTACTGCTTCATGGGCGTCTGCATCGGCGCCTACCTGGTGCAAAACCCCGAGTTCCTCCAGTCGCTCAACGTGGGCGGCAAGTGGGAGTTCAACCTGGCCGTGCCGAAGTTCGTGCTGGCCAAGCTGCCCCACGGGGTCATCGGGCTGGTCATCGTGGCGCTCTTTTCGGCGGCCATGTCTTCGCTGGACTCCACCATCAACTCGCTGTCGGCCACCACGATGAAGGACATCTATGAGAAGTTCTTCGTCCCTGGCGGCAAACTGGCCCAGGAAAAGCAACTGGCCGCCTCGCGGGTGCTGACGGTCTTTTGGGGCGTGGTCTGCGTGGCGTTTTCATTCTTCGTCGACGACATCTCCAAGTCGGTGCTGGAGTCGGTGAACAAGATCGGCTCGCTGGCCAACGGCCCGATCCTGGCCCTGTTCCTCATGGGGATCCTCACCCGCCGGGTCAACAGCGCCGGCGCCGTGGTGGGGCTGCTGGCCGGCTTCGGCGGCAACGTGGCGCTCTGGGTCCTGGCCAAGAAGGTGAGCTGGCTGTGGTGGAACCTCATCGGCTTCGTGGTGTCCTTCGCCGTGGGCTACGTGGTGGCCCTGATCACCGGCACCGAGGCCGACCGCCAGCGGGACCTGACCGGCCTGGTCTACCGTCCTGGCATCGCCGCCGAGTTGGACTACAAGCTCGTTGGGCACTGGCGACTAACGCACGACTGCAGGGACTCGTCGGGCTGGGGA
>PVBE012975126.1_pt1 | contig 15768 bp, 11 predicted proteins | sample 1631181 | NCBI WGS metagenome assembly PVBE01 (sample SAMN08397723, study PRJNA350692) | Marine metagenome, whole genome shotgun sequencing project. | isolation source: water | place: Pacific Ocean | collected 2012-04
CTCACGGGGTCCGGGTGAGTCGGTGAGGATGGGGGTGGTGCGGGGGGGAGAGATCGTCTCCGGTGACGTGGTCTATCGTGCGACGCCTTCCTCAGTGATGAGCATGCGGTTCGGGGCTGTGGGGATAATGCTCTCCTTTATGGTGTTCGGACTCTGGGCCTACATGTCCGTCCGGACCGAGCATGCGCTTCGCCTCGCGTACATCGGCCTGGCAACAGCCGCGGCGATCCCCGGCCCGGATGTGGGAGCGTGGCGGGGTGTGGCCAGCCACGTGCAGGTCCTCGCCATCGTTCTCTGGAGCATCCTCATGATGCGGTTCTTCGTCCTCTTCCCGAACCCGAAGCGGATGGGTACAGGACGGTTGTTTACGTCGGGAAGGAGCTTGGTCGTGCTGGGTGTGGTCGTGGCGGTGGCGATGACTCTGGTGGGCTTCCTCGACGTCGTGCCGGGCTCTGCTTACTTCCCTCTGTCCATGTCGGCGATTCCGCTCTCGATGGCGCTTGCGGTGCGCAGGCACTCGCGGCAGAGATCACGAGCGAGCCCATAGCGCAGGGCCCGCCGAGGCCGGGGGGCTACGGGTAGATCAGATACGGCTCCCGCATCCGCACGAACTCGGCCAGCGCGTCGTCCCATCCTTCCCGGATCTCGTCTGGTCCGGCGCCCGCCTCGATCGCTTCCCGAATCCGATCGGTGCCCGCCAGGCGATCGAAGTGGGATACGAGCCATCTCCACTCTCCGCCGGACATCCTGTGGGTCTCCACCAGAAGAGCCACGGCGGCCTCGGTGGGATCGTAGCCGGCCGACGTTGCGATCAGCCGCACACCCGACACCTCGACTCCGTCGAACTTGCCGTCGCCGGGGGACCGGGGCGTGAAGCGCGTGACCTCGAACCGGACGCCCTCCAAGCCGTACGCGTTCATCGTGCGGGCCAGGGCCTCTCCATCCAGCCAGGGTGCTCCGACGTGTTGGAAGGCGATGTCGGTGCCTCGGCCCACCGAGAGGTTGGTCCCCTCGAACAGGCAGATGCCCGGATAGTGGGTCGCGCTCTCGACGCTCGGCATGTTCGGGGATGGTTGAACCCACGGCAGGCCGGTCTCCGAGAACGGCATGTCACGCCGCCAGCCGTTGGCGGGTGCCACGTGCAGCTCCACGTCGATGTCGTGCTCGCCACGAGCGTAGCGAGCTAGCTCCCCCGGGGTCATTCCGTGACGCATCGGAACCGGGTGGCGTCCCACGAACGTCGCAAACGGAGGATCGAGAATGTTGCCCTGTGTCGCTCCACCGATCGGGTTGGGGCGGTCCAACACGACGACGGGAATGCCCTGTGCGGCAGCGGCCTCCATGGCCAGGGTCATCGTGGACACGTACGTCCAATATCGTGCTCCGATGTCCTGGTAATCGGTCAGGATGACGTCGATTCCCTCGAGCATCTCAGGCGTCGGCGTGCGAGTCGCCCCGTAGAGCGAGTGGATCGGCAACCCGGTCTTGGAGTCGACCCCGTCGTCGACCGCTTCACCCGGATCGACGTCCCCCCGGATGCCGTGCTCCGGCGCGAAGAGCGCGACCAGGTCCACCTCCGGATGTTCGAAGAGACGGTCGATGGAGGAGCGTCCTTGAGAGTCCACGCCGGTCTGGTTGGTGATGAGTCCGACCCGTCTTCCGGCCACCAGATGCAGCGAGTCCTCGAGCAGTACCTCGATGCCGGGGCGCACGGGACCGAACTCACCCGGGGTAGTCCGGTATAAGGAATCGGCGGCACCGGCTCCATCGAGACTGTCGGCGTCGGCATCCGGACTGCAACCTGCACACATGAGGAGGGCGAGAATGAGCCAGGATTGTGGCACTCTCGACATCTCCATAACTTGCTCTCCGATCTGCACTTCGGCCGCTCCTTCCGCCCAAAATCGAGGTTGCTGAGCTCACCAGTGTCCATCCGGAGCATGCCCCGACCCGTCCTGAATAACCCGGCGGGAAGCCTCTGGATCCTGGGGATTCTCGTGTCGGCCTGCTCCGGAGTCAGTGCTGGACCGGCACAACCAGCCATTGCACCCGAAGATCAGCCGGCCGACGCCACGAGCGCCACCCCGACCGAGAGCATGTCCGGGCCGGCCCGCGCGCAGGCCGCCAGGACTGTGGAACCCGCGCTCGCCTGGCCCGAACGTGTCTTCGGCGAGATGACGCTCCGGGAGAAGATCGCACAAATGATCATGCCCTTCGTCCTGGGCAACTTCGCCCCGGAGGGCACAGAGACCCACGATCGCATCGTGGAGGTGATCGAGAAGGAGAACGTGGGCGGCGTGATCATGTCGGTGGGCGCTCCCACCGACGTCGCGGTCAAGCTCAACGATCTGCAGCGCCACTCCAAGTACCCGCTCCTGGTGGGGGCTGACTTGGAGACCGGCGCGGGCTTCCGGTTCTGGGGAGCCGTGCACGTTCCGACGAACATCGCACTGGGCGGGGCTACCATCTTTCCCTCGCTGATGGCGTTCGGGGCGACGGGCGATCCGACCTATGCGTACAAGATGGGACGCGTCACTGCGTTGGAGGCCCGGGCCATGGGTGTCCATCTGCCGTTTGCTCCCGTCCTGGACGTCAACAACAACCCGGACAATCCGATCATCAACATCCGGTCCTTCGGCGAGGATCCGAACGCGGTCGCGGCGATGGGTGTGTCCTTCGTGCGCGGGCTTCAGGACAACGGAGTCCTGGCCACGGGCAAGCACTTCCCGGGACATGGGGACACCGAGGTGGACTCCCACCTGGCTCTGCCGATCATCCGAGTCGAGCGCGAGCGCATGGACTCGGTGGAACTGGTGCCTTTCCGCGCGGCGATCGATGCGGGCATGCGGGGAATAATGTCTGCGCACATCGCCGTTCCCGCACTCGGCGGCGGGTTCCTGCCGTCGACGCTGGCGGGCCAGGTGCTCGATGATCTGCTCCGAACGGACATGGGTTTCGACGGAATCATCTTCACCGACGCCATGGATATGAGCGCGGTGAACCGGATGTACCCCCGGGGTGAAGCCTCCGTGATGGCGGTCCTGGCCGGCGCTGACGTGATCCTCATGCCCCCCGACGTGACGCAGGCGATCGACGCGATCCTGCGGGCGGTAGGCGATGGGCGGATCGCGGAGTCGCGCATCGACCGATCGGTCATGAAGCTCCTCCGGCTGAAAGAGGAGATGGGCCTCGATGAAGAGCGTGAGGTGCCCCTCGAAGCGATCCCGCAGGTGGTCGGCATTCCTGAGCACACCGACATTGCTCAGGAAGTTGCCGAGCGTTCGATCACGCTCCTGCGGAACCAACGGGACCTGCTGCCTCTGTTGGGAACCCGGACGGCGCGTGTCATGTCCGTCACCTTCCGGAGTCGCACCGACGTGCTGGCGAGCCGCTACTTCGATGCCCGCCTCCGTGAGACGTATCCGCGTCTCGTCACGACCCGGGTGGACGATGAGACCAACGGCGAGGTCTATCAGGATCTCAGGCGGCGGGCACGTTCCTCGAACCTGGTCGTGGTGTCGGTCTATTCGAACTTCGCGGGCCGGGTGGAAATGCCCGACGAAACGGTCGAGTTCATCAACCTGCTGGCACGGGAGCGGATCACCCATGTGGTGATCTCGTTCGGGAACCCCTACCTGATCTCGGAATTTCCCGATGCGCAGGCGTATCTTGTCGCGTGGAGTTCCGCTCCAGTGAGCCAGCGCGCCGCGGCTGAGGCTCTCCTTGGTGGCATCGAAGTCGCCGGTAGGGCGCCCGCGGGTATGCCCCCCTTCTTCGAGCTGGGTGACGGGATACACCTCCCACTGAAGGTCACTGCCAGTGGGCGGTAGGCCGATTCGTCTAACGGCCGTTCTGGCCGTTCTGTGGGTCAGCGGTTGCACTTCGGTGGCACCAGGGGAGTGGGTGCTGGGGTCGGTGGTCAACTACTCACCCGGAGTGTTCACGCCCGGCCACGGGGTGCTCGGCGATGAAGCGCAGGCGTGGGTCGACGAGACGCTCGCCTCCCTCACGTTGCGCCAGCAGGTGGCCCAGCTCGTGATCCAATGGCTACCGGGTTCGTACGCCTCCACCACCAGTCCGGAGTTCCTCGAGTGGGCCGGATGGGTCGAGGACGACGAGATCGGGGGCATCTATCTGTCGATCGGATTGCCGCACTCGTACGCCGCGAAGATCAACGAGCTGCAGTCTCGAGCCGGCATCCCTCTCCTGGTCACATCGGACTTCGAGAACGGCGGGCCCGGGATGCGGATCAACCACTCCTACGCACTGCCGTCCATGCTGCCGCAGGGGGGCGGCACCAGCTTCCCGCCCACCATGGCTTTCGGGGCGATCGGTGACGAGCGGTTCATCCGCGAGTACGGACGCATCACCGCGGTGGAGGCCAAGGCCGTAGGCGTCCATCTGAATTTCGCGCCGGTACTGGACGTCAACTCGAACCCTGACAACCCGATCATCAACACCCGCTCGTTCGGTGAAGACCCGGCCACTGTGGCACGGCTGGGCGCCGCATATATCGAAGGGGCGCATCAGGGGGGCGTGCTCGCCACGGCCAAGCACTTCCCGGGGCACGGTGACACACGGACCGACTCGCACCTGGACCTTCCCGTGGTGCCGGCGGACTGGGATCGGCTCAACTCGGTGGAGTTGGTGCCGTTCCGGCAGGCGGTGGTGTCCGGAGTCGACGCGGTCATGACGGCCCACGTCATGGTGACCGGTGTCCAGGGCACGTCAGGGTCTCCCGCGACCCTCGATCCGCGCTTCATGACCGAGCTCCTCCGTGAAGATATGGGCTTTCAGGGCCTCCTCTTGACGGATGCCCTGGTCATGGGAGCTCTGGCCGACCGCTACGGGACGGCCGAGTTGGCGGTGCTGGCCCTGGAGGCGGGGAGCGACGTACTGCTCATGCCGACCGACGTGACCGAGGCTATCGACGCGGTGGTCGCCGCGGTCGATTCCGGGCGTGTGGGTCCCGATCGTGTCACCGCCTCGGCCCGCCGGGTGCTCGAGACCAAGGCTCGGGCCGGGCTGCATCGTGGGCGCATGGTTGACCTGGACGCCGTGGACGACGTGGTGGGGAGCGCAGCCCACCTCGCGTTCGCTGACACGGCGGCGGCACGTTCCATGACCCTCCTTCGGGACCGTCCAGGTGCCGTGCCCGTGGACTCTGCCGTTACCCGAAGGATCCTCAGCGTGACCTACGCGCGAGCCGACAATCTGGTGGCGGGCACGGCGTTCGACCCGGCTTTGTCCGGTAGGGTCTCTTCGGTGCGTCGGGCACGAATCGATCCCGATACTCCTGAAGTGACCTACGACTCCCTCCGCATTCGGGCCCGGAATGCCGACCTGGTGCTGGTCAGCGCTTACGTGCCGCCGCGAGCGGGAGCGGGCGAGGTCGCCGCCCCGGACGCACTCGCCGACTTCGTCCGCGAAGTGGGGAGCGAGCGTCCCCTGCTGGTCACGTCGTTCGGAAATCCCTACCTGCTTGGCGCCCTGCCCGGCGCCCCCGCCTATCTCATCGCTTGGGGGGACCGTGAGGTGTCGCAGGCGGCGGCGATCCGCGCCTTGTTCGGGGAGACGGCCATCAGTGGACGACTGCCTATTTCCATCCCGCCCTTCCACGCGATAGGAGACGGCCTGACCAGAGCAGCCCGTGTGGCGACCAAAGACGGGCTCGATCCAGCCTCGGGGGTCACCGAATCGACGGGTGCAGTGCCTGATGCGCCGCTGGGGGTCGCGGGTGGGGCGGCGGCCGTCCGTGTGTCGATCTCGGAGCTTGAGGCCGATGCCGCATCGGTCGGCATGAGCGCCCGCCGCCTCGAGGCGCTGGACTATCTGGTGACCGAGGCCATTGCTAACGGGGCGACGCCCGGTGCCGTAGTGGCTGTGGGCCGCGGCGGCCAGCTGGTGCGGCTCCGTGGGTACGGCCGGTTGGATTGGGACCCGTCCGCCGGACCCGCCGACAGCAACTCGATCTACGATCTGGCGTCCCTCACTAAGGTCGTGGGCACGACGACGGCGGCCATGATGCTGGTGGACGAAGGTCGACTCGGTCTGGACGCAGCCGTGGTCGCCTATCTGCCGTGGTGGGGAAGGGGAGATCCGTCCAAGGCCGATGTCACCGTCCGGCACCTCCTCCTCCACCGAGCGGGCCTTCCGCCCTTCCGCCGGTTCTATCTGGAGATGGAGGGCCGAGACGCCTACGAGACCGCCATTGGCGATCTCCCACTCGAGTACGCGCCGGGCACTCGCACGGTCTACTCCGACATCGGGGTCATGACCGTCGCGTTCATCATCGAAGAGATCACCGGACAGACTCTCGACGCTCTTCTCGAGGAGCGAGTGTGGGATCCCGTGGGGATGGCCGATACGGGCTTCCGTCCCGATCCGGAGCTCCGACCCCGGATCGCACCCACGGAGGTGGATACGGTGTTCAGGGGCCTGCACGTACACGGTGTGGTCCACGACGAAAACGCGTATGCCATCGGGGGAGTGGCCGGTCATGCGGGCCTCTTTTCGACGGCGTCGGACCTGTCGGTCGTAGCTCAGATGCTGCTGAACGGGGGCCGTGTCGGTGCGTGTGTGCGGGCCGGCGGACCAGAGGACGGGGATAGGGCCGCTGGTGGAAATGCCCCGGTCACCGCCGCCGGGATCATCTGCGCCAGTGGAGCTTCCGAGGACGTTCGAATCGTCTCCGAGGCGACACTGCAACGCTTCACGCAGCGCTACGACGAGTCCGCCAGCCGTGCGCTGGGCTGGGACACTCCCAGCGGACGGTCCTCGGCCGGTGACTACTTCACCGCGAAGGCTTTCGGGCACACCGGGTACACGGGCACGTCCATCTGGATCGACGCGGAACTCGACCTGTTCGTCGTGTTGCTGACGAACAGGGTCAACCCGACACGGGAGAACTCGAAACACGTGCCACTGCGAAGGGCGGTACACGATGCGGCGGCTCTGGCGATCACCGACCGGGACGTGAGACGGCGTGAACCCTAGCTTGACCACCCAGGTGAGCGCCGGCCGATGAACGCGTTCACGTCTCTCGATCTCTCCGTCCTCCTGCTTTATCTGGTCGGGATCACCGCCTGGGGCGCGTGGTTGGGCCGGGGACAGACGAGCGGGCGGGACTACTTTCTCGGGAACAGGGAACTGCCGTGGGTGGCGGTCATGCTCTCGGTGGTCGCGACGGAGACGAGCACCCTCACCTTCCTCAGCGTGCCGGGTGTGTCCTACCTGGGCACCCTGGGTTTCCTGCAGCTCACGTTCGGCTATCTGGCGGGAAGGGTGGTGGTGTCGGCATTCCTTCTGCCGTCCTACTACCGTGGGGAGCTGAGCACGGCGTACGAGCTGCTCGAGGGTCGCTTCGGTCAGCGAGCACGTCGCTTCGCTTCGGCCGTCTTCATGGTGACCCGCCTGTTGGCCGACTCGGTCAGATTGTTCGCCACGGCCATTCCGCTGGCCCTGGTGACCGGGTGGGACTATCCGATATCCATCGTGGTCATCGGTCTCATGACGGTGGTCTACACCTACTTTGGCGGGATCAAGGCGGTCATCTGGGTGGACGCCGTCCAGATGGGTCTCTACCTGGTCGGAGCGGTGGTGGCCATCGTTGCCCTCCAGGCCTTCGTTCCGGCTGGGTGGGCCGCGATCCTCACCGATGCCGGTGAAGCCGGCAAGATGGCCGTCTTCGACCTGTCCCTCGACTTCGCCGTCCCCTACACGCTCTGGGCCGGCGTGCTGGGAGGGGGCTTCCTGACCATGGCGTCGCACGGCACCGATCAGCTAATCGTCCAGCGCCTGCTCACCTGCAGCGACCTGGACTCCAGCCGGAAGGCGCTGGTAGGGAGCGGGGTGGCCGTCATGGCCCAGTTCGCTCTTTTCCTTCTGGTGGGACTCGGCCTGTGGGCGTATTACGGCGGTCGGGAATTCAGCCGGGGAGACGAGATCTTCGCCAGCTTCGTGGTGAACGTGCTTCCGCCCGGCATCACCGGACTACTCATCGCAGGAGTGTTCGCAGCCGCCATGTCGTCACTATCCTCTTCCATCAACTCGTTGGCGTCGGCCACGGCCTATGACTTCTGGGCGCCGTTGGTGGGCGCAGACGACGACGAGGCTCGCGTACTCCGGGCCGGGAAGCTCTTCACACTCGTGTGGGCCGTGCTGCTGATCGGCGGAGCGGTACTCTTCATCCCACTCAGTGAGGGGACCACGGCCGTGGAGGTGGCTTTGGCCATCGCGTCCATGGTGTACGGAGGCCTGCTCGGTGCGTTCGTGTTGGCGGTTCGGTCCAGTCGCGCTGATGAGCGGAGTGTCATTCTGGGGATGATCGCCGGAATCGCCGTGGTCACATCCATCTGGCTTTTCGCTCGCTCCTCGGTGGCCTGGCCTTGGTTCGTGCCCATCGGCACGGCGGTGACGGTTGCGGTGGGATGGACGTTGGGCAGGGGTCGTACGGACGACAACCGTGGCCCGGTGGCCGCATGAACCTCTTTCTCGGCATAGACGGCGGCGGAACACAGACCCGTGCCCTACTCATGGACGCACAGGGCCAGGAACTGGCTCGTGCCGAAGGACCGGCCACCCTGATCGATCAGGCGGATCCCCGAGCCACCATTGGCGTGATCACTCATGTGTGTCGCCAGGTGATGGGCAATGCGGGGGCGGTCCATCCAGCCGACGTCCTTTGGGCCGGGATCGCAGGTGCGGGCAACGACCCGGCACAGAGCATGGTCCGGCATGCGATTCATGAGGCGGGGATCGCCGATACCGTCCACGTCGGCACGGACGCTCGGGCCGCGTTCCACGACGCGTTCGGCACCGAGGCTGGAATCCTGCTCATATCGGGGACGGGTTCCAGCGCGCTCGGCCGAGGGGTCGATGGCTCCTGGGTCAGTGTCGGGGGTTGGGGCGATCTGCTCGGAGACGAGGGGAGTGGCTATGCGATGGGCATGGCGGCCCTGCGGGCAGTGGTGCGAGGAGAGGACGGCCGCAGCATGGAGACGCGACTCCGCGACCCGATCCTCGGTGCACTCTCCGTCGATCGTCCAGAGGACCTGATCGCATGGATCGCCACGGCCAACAAAGCCGAGGTGGCGGCCCTGGTGCCCATCGTTTGTGGCCACGCCGAGAGCGGTGACGAAGTTGCCGGGACCATCGTCGAAAACGCAGTGGAGGACCTGGCGGCCCACGTCCTCACAGTGGTGAAGCGTCTGGGTCCCTGGCCCGGCCGTCCCGCAGTAGCGCTCACCGGTGGGCTCATCGACGAGGACGGACCGCTCCGGCAGCGGGTGTCGGTCGCTATCGGAGGTCTCCTGTGCCAGGCTCGCGATCGCGTAGTGGACGCCGCCCGGGGGGCTGCCAATCTCGCTCGCCAGTCGACAGGGGGAGGGTCAGGGGACTGACCGGAGCGGCCTGCCTTAGCGGAGTGCGTTCTCCAAGGCCGTAGCGGCATCCGTAGACGCATCGCGGTACTTCACGATGACGGGCGCGTACAGCTGGATGCCGTGCTCCTCGGCGAAGTCGCCGTTCACGGCGCGCGAGCCCGGTACGACGACTGCGCCGGCAGGGATGGTCAGAGGACGATCGGGGGCACCCCGGTACGTCTCTCCCCGTACCAGGTCGTACACGGTGGTGGAAGAGGTGAGCTGAACGCCGGGGGCCAGTACCGCCCGTTTTCCCACGAGCGTTCCTTCGAAGACACCGACGTTGCCTCCGATCATGGCGTCGTCCTCGACGATGACCGGCCTCAGGCCCACAGGTTCCAGCACCCCGCCCAGCTGCGCTCCGGCGCTCAGGTGTACGCGTTCGCCGACCTGGGCACATGAACCGACGAGCGCGTGGGAGTCGATCATCGTGTCGCGGCCCACGTACGCCCCGATGTTCACGAAGGCCGGGGGCATGATGATCACGTTTTCCCCGAGGAACGCACCGGAGCGCACCGAGCTTCCTCCGGGCACGATGCGGATGTTCTCCTCCAGCCCGCGTGTATCCCGAAGCGGAAGGGTGTCCTTGTCGTAGAAGGGCGACGGGCTGCCGGGGAACTCCCGAGTCTGCCCGACACGAAACGTCAGCAGAATCCCCTTCTTCATCCACTCAACGGCCCGCCACTCTCCGTCTTCCTCCCGGGCCGAGCGTACCGTCCCTCGGGTCAGGGCGTCGAGGAGCAGCTCGACGGCGGCCAGCGCCTCCGTGGCGTCGTCCCCTTGGTTCCACCCTGCCAGACGGTCAATGGTGGTCTCCAGCGTTGACGTATCCACAGTCAATCGACCAACTCGGATCTACGTTTCCGCTCACCTAAGAGATCGAGCTCAGGTTCCAGCTCAGGTTCCAGCTCGGGGTCCGGCTCGGGTTCAAGCTCGGAGTCCAGCTCCGACTCCCGCTCGTCTGCAAGCAGACCGGCTTCGGCCAGAGCGTGACGGAGGTGCGGCTCGTTCGCGGAGTCGAGGGGGACGAGCGGGAGGCGGTACCTCGCCTCGAGCCGCCCCATCATTTCCAGAGCCACCTTGACCGGTACGGGGTTGGTCTCCACGAAGTTGGCCTGCATCAGGGGCAGCAGGCGATAGTGGAGCGTGCGCGCGTCCCCGTAGTCTCCGCGAAGGGCTGCGTCCACCATGCAGGACATGAGGTCCGGCGCTTCGTTGGCCACCACCGAGATCACTCCGTTGGCTCCGGCTGCAATGACGGGCAACGCCAGGCTGTCGTCCCCCGACAGCACCAGAAAACCCTTCCGGCCGCTCCCTGACGATCGTCATGATCTGATTCACGTCACCAGAGGCCTCTTTGACCCCTACGATATTGTCCACCTCCGCGAGAGTCAGCAGCGTCTCGGGAAGGACGTTCGAGGATGTGCGCCCGGGCACGTTGTACACGACGACCGGGCAGTCCACCTCGGCGGCCACGGCCCGGAAGTGTTCGATTAGCCCCCGCTGGCTCGGCTTGTTGTAGGCCGGGCTCACGGAGAGGATGCCGTCGGCGCCCGCTTCCCTCCCCGCGCGAGCACGTCGGATCACGTCGACGGTGTCGCTGCCGCCTGCCCCCGCCAGGACAGGCACGCGCCCCCGAGCGGCACGCACGGTCCTGCGAACGACAAGCGCCTGCTCTTCCGCCGACAGGGTTGCACTCTCTCCCGTGGTGCCGCACGGCACCATGACCCCGACCCCGTTCTCGATCTGGAAGTCGACGTGTCTACGGAGGGCCTCCGTGTCTACGGATCCGTCTCCGCGGAAGGGTGTGACCAGGGCCACACCGACACCCTGAAGTGATTCGCGATCATGTTGCTTCCAACCCCCTCCTGAGCTCGATGAGCGACAGATGAAGCTTGCGCACCAGCTCGGGCGCATCGACTTCGTCGACCACGAAGCTGATGCTGACGTCAGACGCCTGTGAGATCAGGTAGACAGGCGTCTTCTCAATGGCCCAGAAGACCAGGGCGTCGAGTCCGGGCTCACGCAGGAGCCCCCGTCCGACGACGGTGACGGTGGAGACGTCCTCGGTCACCTCGACTTCGGAGAACACCGAAAGAGCCCGCCGAACCTCGGTCAGCTCCTGGCCCCGATCCACTGTGAAGGCCGTGCTGCTGTGGGACGTGGCTACCAGATCCACGGACACCCGGTGGCGCGCCAGCACGGCGAACACTCGGGCCAGGAACCCGTACGCCATGGCCGTGGGAAACGCTCGCACCTCGATCAACGCCACGTCGGTCTTGTGAGCCACGGCAGCGAAGGCCGCCGTATCCCGCCGGTCGAAGTGGATTAGCGTGCCTGCACCATCCGGCTTGAACGTGTTCTTGATCCGAAGGAGCACACCCCGGGCGATCGCATGCTTCACCGCCGCCGGGTGAATGACGCGCGCGCCGAAGTAGGCGAGCTCTACCGCCTCTCCGAAGCCGACCTCGGGCAGCGCTTCGGCCGAGCGCACCAGGTTTGGATCTCCGGAGTACATGCCGTCCACGTCGGTCCAGATCACGACCTCGGACGCCTCCAGGGCGGCTCCGAGCAGCGCCGCGGTAAAGTCCGATCCACCTCGACCCAGGGTTGTGGTGCTTCCGCCCGCTTCGCTCCCGATAAAGCCCTGGACCACGGGCACTGTGCCTGCGTCCAGCAGGGGTCGCATGCGCTCGGGAGCCAGCCGCCCAATCGCATCGACGTCGGGGATCGCCGAGCCGAACCCGGTGTCCGTCCATACGACGCTCCGGGCATCCATCGCGACGGCGGACACGCCCTCGGCCCTGAGAGCCGCCACCGTCAACTCGACCGTGAGGTCCTCGCCCGCGGCCATCAGCTGGTCCCTCAGCCGTAGCGGGCGGGTCCCCGATGCCGGAGGGAGCAGCGCCGCCACTCGGTCCAGGATCTCATCGATGCGGGCGGCTGAGGCGGCCCGTTCGGGGCCTTCTTCGGCCAACCCAAGCAAAGCGTCCTGATGCCGGCGGCGCAGACCCACCACGATCTCGGAAGGGTCCGGAGCGGACAGGCCGTCGGCCGACTCACCCACCAGCCCACTCAGTTCGTTGCTGACGCCGGCCATGGCGGAGACCACCACGACGGCGGGGTCGTTCTGTCGCTGGATGATTCCGGCCAGGGCCTTGAGTCGCTCGGCTCCGTCCACCGAAGTTCCTCCGAACTTGTGGACGCGGAGCACCTCCGTCGTCGGGTCGCTCCTCAACTCATTTGCCGAACCCACGCGCGCCGAGGGATCGGCGCAGAAGTCCGTATCCGTGAGGGCTGGTCGGTGGATCATCGTACCCCCTCCGTGACGCCTTCGGCCTTGCACAACTCGGCGTTCAGGAGCGCGGCGCCTGCCGCCCCGCGTACCAGGTTGTGAGCCAGGACGAAGAACTTCACGTCCAGGACCTCACACGGCCTTATACGACCCACAGTCACCGTCATCCCGTGGCCCAGATCCCGATCGAGTCTCGGCTGCGGTCGATCCTCCTCGGACATGACCTTGAGGACCTGCTCCGGTGAGGTGGGTAAGTTTCGGGCGGCAGGGAGGGCCTGAAAACCTTGCATGGCCTCGGTCACCTGCTCGGGCGACGGTGCTCCCGCGAGGGCCACGGAGACCGAGAGCAGGTGCCCGTCCGTTACCGACACGCGAGTACACGATGCGCTCACCGCGAAGTCGGCCTCAGACAGCACGCCCCCACTCACGCTCCCCAGGATCTTCTGAGGCTCCTGGGCGAGCTTGTCCTCTTCTCCCCTGATGAAGGGCAGGACGTTGTCCAGGAGGCTTCCCGCCGGTGGCCCCGGAGTACCGGCCCCGGAGATGGCCTGGAACGACGTGGTGACGACCCGTTCAATGCCGAAGACGTCGCGTAGGGGCGCCAGAGCCAGCGTGAGTCCTGCCACGGCACAGTTTGGGTTGGTGACCAGGGCACCGTCCCATGGCTGGCTCTCGACCATGTCGAGGTGATCCGCGTTGATCTCGGGGATCAGGAGTGGCACGTCCGGGCGCATCCGATGCGCCGAGGCGTTGCTCACGACCAGTTGCCCGGCCTCGGCCAAGCGGGTCTCCACGTCACGAGCCGCTCCTGACGGAAGCGCGGACAGCAGGATGGGTGAGTCCCACTTCGAATCCGGATCGCCCAAGGCGAGGGCGGTCGCCTCGGCGGGAAGGGTCGCTCCGGGGACCCGCTCGCCCAGAGTCTGCCCGGCCGACGAGGCCGAGGCACTCACCTCGGCCAGACGGAACCACGGGTGTCCGTCCAGGAGCCGAATGAGGCTCTGGCCGACCGTACCCGTCGCGCCGAGGACTCCTACCGTGATCCGATCATCCACCTGCTGGTCTCCATCCGTTGGTCTGGTCGGCACTGCCGATGCCTGCTTGGGCCACGCCTTCGCCTATCTCGAATGCAAGGAGCGGGCCGGTTTCAGCACTGCGGGTTTTCTGCGCTGCTAAACCGGCAGCCACAGAGCCTGAAAAGGCGTCAATTCGGCACCTTATTGTCGCCGCAAGTCGTTGGTACATACACATTTGGCAGATTTTCGCCTCATGCCGCACCAATCCGATCAAAGGAGTACTCCGATGGCAATCATGAGATACACTCCCCGGCGAGTCTTCTCGCCCTGGCCTGAATTCACGGGCTTTGCGAATCGCCTTCCGAGGCTATTCGACGAGCCCTGGGACACTCCGGAGCCAACAGGATCGTGGTTCCCCGCAGTGAACGTCGAGGAGGGAGTGGATGAACTCATCCTCACCGCCGAGCTGCCGGGCATGATCGAAGACGACGTTCATCTCGAAATCGAGAACAACATTCTAACGATTCGCGGTGAGAAGCGGGAGGAGCGTGAGGAGGGAGACGAGAAGCGCAGCTTCCATGTGTGGGAGCGCCGCTACGGGAGCTTCCAGAGGGCCTTTACACTTCCCAAGTCGGTCACCACGGACAAGATCAAGGCCAACTTCGACAACGGCATCCTGACGGTGCGCATGCCCAAGGCCGCGAAGGCCAAGAGCCGCACCATCGAGATCAAGGGCACCAAGTAGCACGTCGACTCGCTGGAACGTGCGAGTTCGGCGGGGCGGGTCCGGAGACATCCGGGCCCGCCTTTCCTATTCCAGAAGTCCCGAAAGCGCTTCGAGCATGGCCGGGGAGTTGGCGCTCATGACGCTCCCGGGCGATACGGCGAGAGGCTCGCCCCCGACACGGCTCACTACGCCACCCGCTTCCTCGATGATCACCCAGCCTGCCGCAAAGTCCCACGGATTCAAGAAGAGCTCCCAAAAGGCGTCGAACCTTCCCTCGGCCAGGTAGCAGAGGTCCAGTGCGGCCGCCCCGCCCCGACGCACGCCCCCGGTGGCTGCGAGTACCTGGACCAGTTGGGCGGCGTACTCCTCGAGCAGCGACTCGCTCTTGAACGGGAAACCCGTTCCGACCAGCGCGTGGTGGTGGTCCGTGACAGCCGAGACCCCGATGGAGCGCCCATTCTTCCAAGCCCCGTGCCCACGAGCGGCCCACCAGCGCTCGTCCGTGGGCGCACACGATACCGCCCCCGCCACCGGCGTCCCGTCCATGACGAGGGCCACCGAGGCGGCGTGCATGGGATGGTTGTGGAGAAAGTTCGCCGTCCCGTCCAGAGGATCCACCACCCACACCGGGCCGTCGGGAAGTGCGACATCGAGGCCGTCTCCCGCGTCCTCCTCGGCCATGATCGCATGCTCGGGATGTCGCTCCCGGATGATGGCGAGACACGCTTCCTGGGCCGCGAGATCGGTGGCCGACACGTAGTCGGCGCGGCCCTTCTCGGTTGCGTCGACCACAGTGACGGAGGTGCCGTGGGCACGATGGACCTCCGCGGCGGCGTCGGCGGCCAGGCGCGCGGTCTCCAGGGCTGTCTTGAGGATATCGGTCATCGGCTTCGGGTGAGTATGGTAGCTGGCGATCTGGTAAGATTCACATATTCTCGGGCCGTATGTAAGTTACGCGATGAACGATCCCAATACGGCCACGCGGCGTAAGCGGGTACTCAGCGGCATTCAGCCCACCGGCGAGGTACACCTGGGGAACTATCTCGGGGCCCTCCGGCAGTGGGTGAACATGCAGGACGAGTACGAGGCCTTCTACGCCATCGTGGACCAACACGCCATCCTCGGAGACGGGGATCCTGCGGACCTGCCGGCCCGCACGATCGACGCGGCGATCAACCTGCTTGCAGTAGGCCTCGATCCCGAGCGGTGCACAATATTCGTCCAGTCGGACGTGCCCGAGCACCTGGAGTTGCAGTGGCTCTTCAACACGGTGGCCCCCGTGGGTGACCTGGAGCGGATGACGCAGTA
>PVBE010927757.1_pt1 | contig 15766 bp, 10 predicted proteins | sample 1631181 | NCBI WGS metagenome assembly PVBE01 (sample SAMN08397723, study PRJNA350692) | Marine metagenome, whole genome shotgun sequencing project. | isolation source: water | place: Pacific Ocean | collected 2012-04
CGACATCTCCACGGACGAACCATTGCGGCCTCCAGTGCTTCTGCTTGAGATTTGAATGCATGGCAGTTGGGTAAGACCAGTTCAATCATGTCTTGCTACTTCCTGATGTTGCAAGAAAATGTCTTTTCAAAAGAGCCTTGCTTGGTAAGTAGGAGGCAGTTCGAGTGGGCGATTTATGCTTTTTCAATCTTCATGTCTGCTTAGTTAGCACGTCTACTTTTCGCAAGCACGATTCCCTTGATTGAATTGCCTGTAGCTTCTTTTAGGTATTAAAGGCTTAAATGGCCTTGATGCTTAACCAATTCTATGCATCATGATCAAAAGCATCTACTTTGATTTCTCGTGACTAAGAAGCTTGATGAAATCCCCCCAGAGCAAAGTCGTTCTTTCGATAGGCTTGTTAACTTCACTGATGCGGTGGTGGATCATCTGCTTGGGATTGGCTTGCTCGGCTTCCGGTTGATCTATCTATAACTGAAAACGAGCGTTGGTATCGCTTTAGAGATCCACTTCGCCGTTGAGGTTCCTCACAAGCTCAAATGGACTGTGACTGGGTTGACAGCTTGAAAGCCTCTGCCTTGCCTCTAATCGTGCAGAGCCTTGCAGGCTCAGATCCTGGGGCAACGTGTCAAGGCCCCATCGGTAGCGATCTACCACACTAGTGTTGATACAAAAGCCCTGATCAAGAAGGTTGTCGAGGCTACGGCGTAGTCGTTCACGCCATATTCCCCCCAGTGTCAGTGGAAATAAATGGGTAGAGCCATTAAGGCATTGCTCCAGCAGGGCTGTTGAATCAATGCAATAGCCCAGGGCTCCATACCCCCCTAGGTGTAGCTTTTGCGAGCTTGCCTCCATATTGTGCACCGCTGCGATTAATTCGGTGATCTCTATTGCATCGGCGAGGCGTTGCTGTGTTAATGGCTCACTAGGGTATGCGACTGTTCCATTATGGCGATCGTTCTGCCAAGGCCGATGCAGGTCATTCATAGCAGCCCAACCATTCATACCTTCTACACCCTGACAATACTGCAGTAAAATTGAATCATTGTTTTGCGGTTGCAGCTCAAGCTCGAAGCTGCAATGCGGCAACAAGCTGAGGATCTCCTGGTTGCGATCATCCTCTAGACCCGTTCGATATGGCATCGCCAGAGGGACCTGAAGCCATCTCCCGCTTTCATTGGCTTGGCTAGCTCCCAGGCCGAAGCTGGCCACACTGGCTCTAATTCGTCCGCAACAGTGCCAACCCTGTCGGTTCAGCAACTCAATGAGTTGACATCCTGAGGATAACCCCTCGAATAGGAAGGGGTCAGAGGGATGCAATGGCTCTGGTAGACGATTGGCGGCTAGGCAGTTGAGCACCTTAGCCATGAGCTGATTCATGCGTTGAGAAGACTCGTTCTGAAGCATTGCCAACCCCTCGTTGTGCCAGACCAGGCCACTACCGAGTGCAGTGAGGCGTTTCCCTAAAGTGGTTGGACCAAGCTGTTTCGGGTCAAACAGTGCATCACTAGTGATTGGCTGGTTGGCCAGTAATCGACAGTTCTTTAAATTGCCCGGCACCCCCACGCCATGTCCTGGCTTTAGGGCAATTGAGGGTTGGCGCCAGAGTTCCAGGGCACTGGGCGGTTGGTTCTCCGCAGTCGGCAGCAGATGCTGTAGGCCATCAGCTAACGCTGCCAACAGCAAAGGGCTTAGCAAACCATCTTCAAATAGGGTTGCAATCCCTCGTAGACGTTCAGGCAGAACAGCAGGGGCCATCCTCCAGCCTCTCGGCAGCATTCCTAACAGGGGGATTACACGGCGATGATCGAGATCACGCAACAACTCACTTAGCAACTGTTTTCGGCTTATGCCGCGACGCAAGCTGCTTGTTTCAAGCACCTCCTCAAGCGCAATCAGTGGTGCCGAGTGGATATCGTCATGCTCGTCTTGGCCCCAGCCTTGTGATAACGCTAGGGGGTTCAGAGAGTGCGGTATCTCTTCAGCCATCTCCTCACTGATCCGCAGCGCTTGCGGCTAAGCCGGAATGGCGAATCAATGCCTCGGTGGTCGCTGGTCGCCCGCGGAATTCCTCATAGATGTCTGCTGGGGAATGGCTACCTCCCAAACTGAGAACTGTGTCGCGAAAGCGAGCGCCAGTGAGTCGAACTTGATCTTCAAGTTCCAAACCAGCTTCCTCAAAGGCAGCAAAGGCATCAGCACTAAGAACTTCTGCCCACTTGTAGGAGTAGTACCCGGCGGAATAACCACCAGCGAAGATGTGGCCAAAGCTACAGAGGAATTGATCTTCGGCGATCGGAAGCATCACCGTGGTGGTCTCAGCAATCTGACGGCGAAGCTGATCTGGGGTCACGCCGAGATCTGGTGTCCAACAACTATGCAAGCGCAGATCAGTGAGAGCGAAATGCACCTGGCGCAGAGTTGCCAAACCGGCATTAAAGGTGCGGCTGAAGCGCAATTTTGCGAACTCCTCCTCCGGCAGCGGTTCGCCAGTCCGCCAGTGACGTGCCATCCCCATCAACGTGGTGCGATCGAGGCACCAGTTCTCCATGAACTGGCTAGGCAGTTCCACTGCGTCCCATTCCACGTTGTTGATTCCTGCAGCCTGCGGATACTCAACGGTCGTGAGCATGTGCTGAAGGCCATGGCCGAACTCATGGAACAAAGTCTCCACCTCGTCGAAGCTCATCAGACTTGGTGTATCTGCTTGCGGTGGGGTCTGGTTACAAATCAAATAGGCCACAGGAAGAATCGATTGGCCCTCGATGCTTTTGCTGCGTATCAGGCATTCGTCCATCCATGCCCCCCCTCGCTTGCTGTCTGGTCGGCTATAGGGATCGAGGTAAAACGCTGCCAGGTCTGAACCATTGGCATCCAACACCCGGAAATAACGCACGTCTTGATGCCAGATCGGAGCCTCGCCGTCGCCACTTTGAATGCGAATGCCAAAAAGACGTTCACAAAGTCCGAACAAACCTTCCAAAACCTGTGGCAGAGGGAACCAAGGGCGCAGCGCTTCTTGATCAAGATCAAAGCGCTCTTGCCTCAGCCGTTCCGCCCAGAAGTTCACATCCCATGGTTTGAGCTGGCTGGCCTCTGGAGCTCCATGTTTTTTGGCACAGGCCTCGAGCTCAATTAACTCCGTTTGGGCTGCGGGTAAAGCGGCAGCACGCAACTCCTCAAGCAACTGCTCGACGGCCTCAACGCCCTCGGCCATTTTGCTGGCCAGGCTGAGTTCAGCCCAGTTCATGTAGCCAAGCCTTTGAGCTTGCTCAAGCCGGAGGCTTAGCACCTCTTCAATGAGGGGTTGATTGTTTAACTCACCTGCACTGGCTCTACTCACATAAGCCTTGTAGAGCGTTTCACGTAGCCCTCGATCTTTTGCATGGGTGATGAAGGGGATGTAGCGGGGCATATCTAGACCTAATCGCCAGGGACCCTGCTCCGCTGTAGGTTCTCCACCGTCTTCACGGTGATCTCCAGCTTGCTTGGCTGCTGAGGCCAAAACCTCCAAGGCCCGCTGCGGCAGTCCCTCAACTTGTGCTGATCGATTGAGGAGCAGGCTCCATCCCTGGGTTGCATCCAGGACGTGATTGCTGAAGCGGGTCGACAGCTCGGCCAGTTGCTCACTGGTGGTATTAAAAGCCTGCTTTGCGTGGTCATCGAGACCCACGCCTCGTTGATCCATGGAGAGTAATTCCGCGTTCAAAATCCGTTGTTGAGTCGAATCCAGTAATGGCCTTGAGGTCTGGTCTTTCAGCCGGCGCAGGACACGATGAAGTGTTTGGCTTTGGCCCATAAAGTTTCCAAAGCGCACCACCTCTGGTTGCTGTGCAGCGTGAGCTTGTCGTAATTCGGAGGTATTGCAGACGCCGTTGAGATGAGATACAACTCCCCAGCTCCAACGCAATTGCTCTTGCAGCTGATGCAAAGGAGACATGACTTGTTCCCAATTAATGCTCTTGCCAGATGCCAAAACTTGGTCTAGGTCCTGTTCCAGCTGGCTGAATTGGTTGTTAAGAGCACAGAGAAGTTCAGGAATGTGATCCTGAACTTGTTGAGCAGTAATGGCAGTGAAGTTTGGGATTCCTTCACCCTGGAGCAGGGCTGGTGAATTTATTTCGTTCACAGCAACAGGCATTATTCAGCCAAGGGGTAGCAGGGAACCTTGGGCTACCAAACTATGACTAATCAATCGGTCAGCGAGAGCATTGGTTGAAGCCTCATAGAGATCGATGGCGACTCGAGGCCAAAATCCGATCACCAACGTGGGCACAATCAGACTGAGCCCAATGGTCAGCTCTCTGGGGTTGATGTCTTCGATCATTGCAAGGGCGGGAATCCTGGGGCCAAAAAAGACCCGTCGACACATCGAAAGCAAATAGACGGGGGTAAGCACCAGTCCAATCGCCGCCAGCACGATCGTGATAACCCTGAATATTGAAGTGAATCCGTCCTGACTAATGATGCCGAGGAAGACGGTGATCTCACTGACAAAGCCGCTCATTCCTGGCAGGGCGAGGGAAGCCAGGGAGCTGGCCAAGAAAAAAGCGAAGGTGATTGGCAAGACCTTGGCCAGGCCACCCATGTTGGGGATGGAGAGGGTCTGCGTGCGTTCGTAGAACGTTCCTGTGACGAAAAACATGGCTGCTGCAATCAGGCCATGGCTGATCATCTGCAGCATGGCCCCACTGATCCCGAGAGCATCGATCGCGCCGATACCCAACAGAACGAAGCCCATGTGGCTCACAGAACTGCAGGCAATCCGTCGTTTCACGTTGTCTTGAGCAAAAGCGTTGAGTGCTCCGTAGATGATGTTGACGATCCCAATCACAATCAGGGCCGGCGCTAGCTGAAGATGAGCATCAGGCAGCATTTGCACGTTGAAGCGCAAAAGGGCATAGCCACCCATCTTTAGGAGTACCCCTGCCAGCAGCATCGACACTGGTGCGTTGGCTTCTCCATGGGCATCTGGCAGCCAGGTGTGGAGAGGAAACATCGGTAGCTTTACGCCAAAGCCCACCAGAAAGCCCAGATAACAGAGCAGTCCAAGGCTGCCTTCTGGAGATCGATTCGCCAGCTCAGTGAGGTTGAGCGTGAACTCACCACCCGAAAGTGCTAGAGCGAGTCCGCTGATCAGGATCAGTAAAGACGCTAGAGCGGTGTAGAGAATGAATTTGGTGGCGGCATATAGACGTCTGCTTCCGCCCCAGATGGCAATTAGCAGGTAGACCGGAACCAGCTCTAGTTCCCAAGCAAGAAAGAACAGCAGGAAATCTTGAGAGAGGAAAACCAGCCCTTGGGCAGAAGCCTGAACCAACAACAGGGCGAAATAAAGCCTTGTCTTGCTTTGCACCTTCCAGCTAGCTGCCACAGCAAGAAGAGTGATCAGCCCGCTAAGTACAACCAGAGGAGCCGAAAGGCCGTCTGCTCCGAGGGACCACTCCAGGCCGATGAAGGGAATCCAGCTAACCCGTTCAACCAGCTGAAGCCCTCCGTCCTGGCCATCAAAAATGCGGCTAAACACAGCCAGCATGAGCACGAAATCCACCAGCAGAAAGGCCAGTGCAAAATTGCGCGGTGCCTGGGAGTTACTTGTCTCATTCCCTGGCAACAGAGGCATCAGCAGGGCACCCATTGCCGGCAGCAGCACGATCAGGGAAAGCCAGGGAAATGAGGCCTGGGACGCAGCCGTCAGCGGCAAATTGGCGTCCATGGCAGGCAAGAGAATGCGAAGGAACTTATCAGGCCCGGGTGGGCTCTTGAGTATATCTACTCATCCTCAACTTGAGGTTGCCAGTGGCTCCCTCCTGTCTGAATGCTAAGCAGTGGTGCCCTACTTGCTACACCCTCGGCTTCCCAAGCTTTTACCATTGCCTGACTGACTGCTTGCCCTTTATCCTCCGGACACAGAGCTAGCACGCTGGGGCCAGCTCCGCTGATGGCACAACCCCAGGCCCCGGCATTCAGCGCCGCATCGCGAACATCCAAACCACCTTTGATCAATGGCCAGCGATAGGGCTCATGCAATCGATCGTGCATCCCATCTGTGATCAGGTCGCCGTTTCCTGTCCGCAGTCCCTGCAGCAGGAGCGTAAGCGCACCAAGGTTTTCTACGGCATCGCTGATCGGAATGTCTTTAGGCATGGCGCGCCTTGCCTCGCTCGTGCTTAGGCGAATAGAGGGGATTGCTACAACGGCTTTTACGGAATTGATCCATACACAACGAACCACCCGCCAGCGTTGCGAGGCTGCCTTGGCAGTCAAGCAAAGACCTCCCAGAAGAGAAGGAACCACATTGTCGGGATGTCCCTCAATGTCAATGGCCAGTTCCAACAGTTTTTCTTTGCTGAGCGGTTCGCCCACCAAAGCATTGGCTCCGACCAACCCTGCCACGATGGCACTGGCACTGCTTCCTAGGCCTCTTGCGGGGGGTACCGCAAGCCTCACTTTGGCTTCTAGTCCGACCGGTTCGAGCCCTGCGGCTTTCCAAACCCTCTGGGCGGCGCGATAAATCAGGTTGTTGGGCCCGCCGCGTAGGTGGCTTCCCTCATTACCTTCAATAATGAGTTCAAAGCGTCCGCTGTCCCCTTCGATCCGCCGCATGGCAAAACGGTTGTTGAGGTCAAGGGCAGCACCTAGGCAGTCGAAGCCAGGACCAAGGTTGGCGGTGGTGGACGGTACGTCAACCACAATTTTTTGGCCGATACTCGGCTGCGCCATCCCTACTTGTCTACTTAGGTCAGTGTCCCACCTTGCTCAGCAAGCATGTGTGCTCTGCAGGCTGCACTGAACAGGCCCACCTCGGGATCGATCACTGCCATCACTGGCAATTGCTCTAGAAACGGACGGAAGCGACCCTTGTTGCGGAAGGCTTCAAGAAAGGTGCTTGAGCGAAGACCTTGAAGCTGCTTCGCAGCGGTACCCCCACCCACCCAGAGGCCTCCGACACAGAGTTCCTGCAGAGCTAAATCTCCCGCAGCAGAACCGTAAGCAGCTAGCCAGAGCTGTAAGGCTTCTTGAAGAATTGAATCGCCTTCGCTTGCGGCTTGACTAGCAAGAGCAGGCAGATCCAGATGGTCGGGATGATCATCAGCTCCATGGCGCCAAGCATCGGCCAGCTCTCGCAGAGGATGACCATCTGCGTCACTGTGCTGTAGCCGCCAGCGCGCCACGTGACCCAGGCCGGTGCCACTGACAACACGTTCCAATGAAAGGCGTTCAAGTTGCAAGTCGGCCTTGAGCCACTCGCAAAGTTGCCACTCGCATTGACTGCGAGGAGCAAATTCACGGTGTCCGCCTTCACTGGGCAGCGCCACCATTCCATCTTTTGTTGGCAGGCCACGCGCCATTCCAAGTCCAGTACCTGCCCCCAGAACTGCAATTGGTCCTTGCCCAGACAAATGCTGCTGTGGAAGCTGAAGCTCCACCTGCTGCGAGTCGTTGAGAAAGGGTAGGCCGTAAATCAGCACGCCAAAGTCATTAATCAGTTCCAAATGTTTCAGTCCCGTGGCTGCGCAAAGGTCCTTCTCCTTCAGACTCCAGGGCAGATTGGTGATACGTGCCTCACCATGACGAACCGGTCCTGCAACAGCGATGCAGCCGTTATTGGGTTGCTCCATATCCCCTGGCAAATGGGCGATGAAGTCGCTCAGCATGGGTTCAAGCGAAGTCCACTGATTGGATAGATATCTCCGCCGGTGCTGCTGCTTGAGTTGCTTTTCGTCCCAGCTATAGAGCGCAAGCAAGGTTTTGGTGCCCCCCAAATCACCTGCCAGAAAGGTTCTCAGGGACGGCATGGTGATGACTAATGAGGGAAAGAGCTTCCCTCAGGCTGCATTGACAGCGAGAGATCTGCAACTTTTACGCTGGATAGATTGCTGATTAGCTCAAGGGATAGTGATCCCCATGCCTAAATCGGTTGGCAAGGACTAATTGGCCAGCTCTAATTAGCCCCCGCCTGACGTGGCCCTGCTCAACACGGATTGAGATACCGCCACTGGTTTGATTGACGTTTCGCAAGACCTCTCATTTCTTTTGATGCTTGAGTAGTGCTTGCATCAGAGACCATGAAGAAGTTCTGATTCTGCGCAGTACAGAAAGAAACTGCTCCAACGAGAGAGCCAGAGCGGCCAACGAGAAGCAATCGGCTTCTCCTATGGCCAGGCCCAATTTGCCATTCAGCTTCTAGAATTAATAGCCACTAAGGCCCGCAAATATTGGCAGATGATTGAGACTAGAGGAGGAATAAATCGTTAGCTTTGACATGCTTAGTCCTCTTGACTGACCAAGTTCAATTCATTTGTTCCTGAATTTCTTGATCAGCGCATCGCAGAATAAATTCCACTTTCAAAGAAGACAAACCTAGCTTTAAATTCAGACAAAGTTTGACTATTACGTAAAGAATAAGACATCAGCAATAGATTTCCATTGTAATTTCAACGGCAAGAGAGTCGCAAAGATGCACTGGGCATAAGTAGCTAATATGAGAAGCAATTAAGCTTATTCAACTGGTTCATAGAGAGGTACTAATTAGATGATTTACGCCTTTAAGAATTCACACAATATTACAGCCTCTCATCCATGCGGAAGAGAGCTTTCCTGCAAAGCGAGGTATTGATCAATTGTCATTAGCGTCTAACTATTGATAACTTGTGTCAAGAGACACCTGATCTACCTCTAAGAGCAATTGCATCATCTAGGAGTGATGTGAAGCTATTCAAAGGCATGCTGCCAAAGTCTTTACCCTCTCGCGTACGCACAGCCACCTCTCCACTTTGTTGTTCTTTATCGCCAATAATGATTAAAAATGGTACACGCTGAAGAGTATGTTCGCGAACTTTAAAACCAATTTTTTCATTTCTTAAATCAACTTCAGCTCGATATTCTAGGGCTGACAACTTCTTGCAAATATCCTGACAAGACTGAGCATTACGGTCTGTAATCCCCATCACTACCACCTGCACAGGTGCTAGCCACACAGGCAGTCGTCCGGCATAGTGCTCGATCAAAATTCCGATAAAACGTTCAAAAGAACCCAGAATTGCTCGATGCAACATTACTGGTGTTCTGCGCTGGCTGTCTTCTGCTACATAAGATGCTCCCAAACGTTCCGGCATCGAGAAGTCAACCTGGATCGTTCCACATTGCCAAACTCTACCAAGACAGTCTTTTAAAGAAAACTCAATTTTAGGTCCGTAGAATGCACCTTCCCCTGGCAATAAGTCCCATGCAAGACCTTTGGCGTCCAATGCATCGGACAAGGCCTTCTCTGATTTGTCCCAGATCTCATCACTACCAACACGCTTTTCGGGCCTGGTTGATAACTTTATAAGCACCGAGTCAAACCCAAATGATCTGTAAATCTCAAAGACTAGATCAATAAACTTAGAGACCTCTTCCTGAACCTGAAGCTCAGTACAAAAGATGTGAGCATCGTCTTGAACAAAATTGCGCACTCGCATGAGACCATGAAGTGAACCAGATGGTTCATTCCTTAAGCATGAACCAAACTCTGCCAATCTAATTGGCAGGTCACGGTAACTTTTTAGGCCTTGATTGAAGATCTGTATATGGCAGGGACAATTCATAGGCTTTATGGCATATTCACGATTCTCAGATGTCGTTGTGAACATGTCATCTTTGAACTTCTCCCAATGGCCTGATTTCTCCCATAAGGAGCGGTCTACAACCTGAGGTGTTCGGATTTCTTGGTAGTCATGTAGGCTAAGAGTATCACGAATATATTGCTCTAAAACCTGATAAATAGCCCAACCCTTGGCATGCCAAAAGATCATCCCAGGTGCTTCTTCTTGAGTATGAAATAAAGACATTTGTTTGGCGATCCTGCGATGATCGCGCTTTTCAGCTTCTTCAAGGCGCTTGAGATAAGCTTTCAGCTCTTTGGAACTTCCCCAGGCCGTGCCATAGATGCGCTGCAACATTGTTTTATTTGAATCACCTCGCCAATAAGCACCTGATACTTTCATTAATTTGAAAGTACGTAAATGCCTTGTGTTAGGCACATGTGGGCCTCTACACATATCAGTATATTCTTGATGTCGATATAACTTAATAATTTCATTCTCAGGAATTTCATCTACGATTTCTATCTTGTAAGGCTCGCATCGCTTTTCGAATTCCCTATGAGCCTCTTCCCTTGAAACTATTTCCACATTGACGTCGTAGTCAAGTTTAACCAGCTCTTTCATACGAGCCTCAATCGCTTCCAAGTCTTTAGGAGTAAAAGGCTGATCATAGGCAATATCATAATAAAATCCGTCTTCAATAACTGGACCAATGGCCATTTTTGCTTCGGGATATAATTGCTTTACGGCATGACCAATCAAGTGAGCGAATGAGTGTCTAATAGTCTCAATTCCATCTTGGTCTTTAGCCGTGATGATATTGACTTCAGAGTCTTTCTCAATAGGAATACAGGTGTCAAGCAATACGCCATTGACCCTTCCTGCGATAGCCGCCTTTGCCAATCCAGGGCCAAGGCTTTCGGCCACCTCCATAATGGTTACGGGTTGATCAAACTTCTTTTTATTTCCGTCTGGAAGTGTAATAATAGGCATAGCAAGGCGTTCTCTTTGATAATTTACAATAGCGTTTTATTTTATCAGCTATATCATTCGCAATCCTTGCACCTCTGAATGTTGGAGTAGAATATTTCCCACATTAGCAACAACGTAGAGGAACACTGCGAAAAAGGAACATTGAATAAAATTTCCTGGCAAGTTCAACAAGCAAAATACCAGCATAGAGTTCAATGGGAGCTTGTTAGATTCGTCAGAGCTATTTCCTACGATCTCAAAAAGCTTTTTTATGCAGCCAATTTAACCGAGTAGGTGGTCTTGGCTGTCTTGAGCAAACGATGTTGGCATTACCTGCCTATCACCAGCACGTATGGCTTTGATATTGGTCAATCCGAGCGACGCTTGATGCCTAACATTTTCTGCTTAGAGAATGTTCTGTCATGGGGTTAGAGCTTTGCTGATGAGCCAGCCACAAGCAGACCCGTCAGCAAAACAAGTGAGTAAATCGCTTACTGCCATGATATCGATGCTCACTATCATGGTTGAGGGCATCGACTATGGTTTTTGCTCGTGGAAAGAAAGCTGCCGAGATTGTCTGCTTTTGTTGTGATAGTCATCCTTTTTGGATGTCTCTTTTCAGAGAGTGATCCGCAAGGGGAAAGCTAGGGTTTGGTTGCAATCAAGGGATGTCTTTCGAGTACAAGCACACAACTTCTGCTGGTTCTGAAGTTAGATGCTTTTAGCTTGCTCAGGCCTCCTGCTGCAGTTGCCGCAAATTGGCTGAATAAAATTTTGCCAACTCTGCATGGCTCTTGACTGGCTGTCCGTAACTGCTGTTGCCAGCCCAGTTAGGAAACGAAGCCCATTCCGGTGCAAGACGGGCCATAGCGGAGTGCGTTAAACCAAGAGCATCTATTTCCTTGAGAGCACCACGCTTGCTAACTAAGTGCAACGCTGCTTGATCTTGATGTTGTGGTTGGAAATTGGGTAGGTTGAGCTCCTTAGCTACGGCCATCCAAGTTGTTGGGATGAATTGATAGGCCCCTGCTGCTGCACTGCTATAGAAATTCACCACAACTCGATTGGGGTGTTGAGAGAGGTCCTCAAAGACACCTCCTCCAAACATTGTGCGATATCCGAGGTCTTTTCCTTCTTTCCAAGTGCCTTCTGCATAACGGATGGTGTTCAGAAGGGCTCGACGTTCGGGCGTTATTAAATAGTGCGGACTTTGGCCACCATTGCCTTGATAAGCAATGTTCACCCTAAAAGCATGCTCTTTAGGCACCTGGATGCGTTCAGCTTGCAAGGTCTGGCCAGCACCCATGAGAACACTCAGACTGATCATGGCGAAAATTGCCCTGACCCAATTCGAATGATTCGATTGACTTGAAAAGCCAAAGTGCAATGGGAACGAGCGAAGCACGTAAACCAACTAAACGGTTTGTCACATTGATCAATACCTCCCCCGTCTGGCGAGATGGTGATTAATACCCTTGACTCACGCAGCAGAGTATGCATAAGCCTGAAGTTGGCATTGACAGCAGATTCTGCGTCTCACGAGACCCCTGATAATGACTGGAGCTCGCAGACCTCAACGCCATAAGGAGATCTCGGCCATTACTGGGCTCCAATGATTAGCAAAACTTTTCTTTTGACTTGCATTGATTAGCTGGCCGTCAGGAAGCCAAGGGCCTGGCGGACTCGTTTAAGGGTTGCTTGGGCGGTGTCTTGCGCTCTGCTCCTGCCTTGGTCAAGAACTCTGATTAGTTCAATGCGGTCGCCCATTAATTGCTGATAGCGATGCTGTATCGGCTCAAGGGCTGACACCGTGGCTTCGGCCAGCAGAGGCTTGAAGGTTCCCCATCCCATTTCTGCGCATTCTTGGGCAGCTGCGTCTCTTCCTCGCCCACTAAGGATGGCGTAAATCCCAAGCAGATTGTCGGCCTCCGGGCGATCTGGGTTGCCAAATTGCAAGCCCATTTGGGGGTCTGTCTTGGCCCGCTTGATTTTCTTTGTGATCAGTTCAGGAGGATCAAGAAGTGTGATACGACTTCCTTCATTGGGGTCACTTTTACTCATCTTGCTGCGGCCATCGCTAAGGCTCATCACTCTTGCTCCCTCTTTGATGATCAGAGGATCTGGAACTTTAAGGACAGGTTTTTCTTCACTACCGAAGCGGGCATTGATCCGCTGCTGAGCGATGTCACGGGCAAGTTCTAAATGTTGTTTCTGGTCTTCGCCCACGGGCACCAAATCAGCGTCATAGAGAAGAATGTCTGCTGCCATTAACACCGGATAGTCCAGGAGCCCAACAGAAACGTTGTCCCCCTGCTTGACTGACTTCTCCTTGAACTGGATCATTCGCTCTAGCCAGTTCAGAGGAGTAACACAGTTCAGCAACCAACAGAGCTCGCTGTGTGCGGACACCTGGCTCTGCACAAAGATGCTGCAAAGATCTGGATCCATCCCACAGGCCAGGTAGAGAGCGGCTGTGGAGAGGGTCTCCTCGGCTAAACGTTCTGGGTCGTGGGGAACAGTAATGGCATGTAAATCCACGACACAGACATATGTGTCATGGCTGCTCTGAAGATCTACCCAGTTGCGGATGGCCCCCAACCAGTTGCCCAGATGGAGGGCACCTGTCGGCTGGACGCCGGAAAGGACCCGCGGGCGCTGCATTAATCAGGCCTCACCAGGTGCATTCTCAGGTTCATGCTCTATTGCCGGCACTTGATCGGTTTCAGAGCCCTGTTTGAGCTGCTGCTCTTGTTTTGCTGCATGCACTTGTTCAGTTTCAGCAGCCTGGTCCTGCTCTTGCTCTGCTGAGTGCAACTGTTCGGTTTCAGCAGTCTGGTCCTGCTCCTGAGCTTGCTCTTCAGCGTGGTTTTGTTCACTTTCTAGAGTCTTCTCGGGTTCTTGAACCGATGGTTGAGGCTTGGCTGGCCGTGCAAAGGGATCAGGTCGAGCTCCTCGGTGCGTTGGCTGTCTGTCTTTATGAGAGCGATCACTACGCGTTCGCTGAGCTCCTTCTTCTCTTCGTCTGCCACCACTTGGGGCCTTGGAACGTTCACTGGCCACCAGTTCGTCTAATTGGCCATCGTCCAACATCTGGCCAAGGGTACGCAGGGCAAATCCCAGTACGGCCACTGTGGAGCGCAGTTGAAAGGCGTCCTGCAGGGCTCTGGCAGAGCGCATTTCGTTGTCGCTCAAACGGATACGAAATCCGCCGGCTTCACGGTTCCCAGGACCACGGCCACCTCGGGATCCAGCCCTTCCGCTCTCCCGGGCACCATCAGCATGCCTTTCTTGTCGTTGCGGATCGCTGTAAGAATCAGTCATGGCCTACGGCCTGCAATCAGGCGCAAGTGTGACGCATCGTCGTCTTTCGCGACATCCCTGAGCTTCATGACGGGAATAATTTTTTTTGATCTTCATCAGAGGAACACTTCTTTAACACCTCTTTTTGGCCCCATTTGGGGAGCTGAATGAACTCAAAGTCGTCTCTCAGGCATTATTTAGCGAAGAAGGTCACGTAGGCTTGTAAGGCTTGCACGAAAGGTGGTGCCCCGTGAAGCTTCCAGCCCTACTGATCAATCTTGTACCTCGCTCCCCTGCCTTAATTGGCCGGATAGCACTAATCACAGGGGCCTTCGTCCTCGGTCAGTGGGTCTTCACTGATGTGATTCATCTGCCTGGCGGTGGTCTTGGTTTGATGGTTGCTGGTGCGGGCGTCTGGTGGTTGTCGAGACCCTCAATACCGGCCCGGTTTGATGCACCAGATTCTGTGCAGGGCTGGATCCGTCGCTGCAAAGAGGTCCTTGATCAGTTTGAGGCCTTAGAGGATGAAGAAGATGTGGTTGCGCTTCGCCAACAACGCAGCGAGGCCCTTGACGTCGTTCTACAGCGTTCCGAACCTCAAAAACTTTCATTTGTGAGTTCCGGAGATGGTTCTCTTGGTGATCATCCCGATGTTCAGACAGCCATTGCGGGATCCACTCCACTAAGCATCAGCTGGGCACGGCCTCTCTCTCATACCGACGAGTCTTGGATCTGGCCCACAGCTCTGCAAGAGCAGGATGTCTTGCTCTATGTGTTGCCTTTGCCGTTGATGGCAGCAGACCTTCTTTGGTTAGAGAGGGTGCCCGCTAATCAACCTATCTGGCTGATCGTCTCTTGGCAGGATTCATCTAACTGGGTCGATCAACTGCAGGCGCTTCAAGCTCAGTTGCCACAACGCCTGAGCGGCCAGGTGCTTCGTTGGACAGGCAATCAAGAGGATCTTTCAGAAGCCCTTGCACCGGTGAGACGTCTGTTAGAGCACCCTCAGCGAAATCTTGAGATCACCCGTAAGCGCTTGTTGGGCAACCTGCACCGCAATTGGCAAGCCGAGTTAGAGCAGCTTCGTAGGCAGAGGTTCCTTGGACTCCAGCAGCGCACTCAATGGATAGTTGCAGGGGCTGTATTTGCCTCTCCTTTACCCACGACGGATCTTCTAGCGGTGGCTGTGGTCAACGGCTTGATGATTAAAGAGATGGCGGGGATTTGGAAATGTTCCTTGAAGCCAGAGGTTCTGCAGTTGGCAGCTCGCCAGTTGGCTGGTGCGGCTCTGGCCCAGGGAGTGGTGGAGTGGAGCGGCCAAGCTCTATTGGGAGTAGCCAAACTTGATGGCAGCAGCTGGCTTGCAGCGGGTACTCTTCAGGCCCTCAGCGCTGCTTACCTAACCCGTGTTGTTGGACGCTCAATGGCCGATTGGCTGGCATTGAATAGTGGCGTTGCAGAGCCGGACTTGGATGCTTTGAAGCTGCAGGCACCGCTGCTGGTTGCTAAGGCTGCTGAGCAGGAACGTCTCGATTGGTCCAGCTTTTCACAACAGGGAATCAACTGGATCAAGGAGTTTGCTCGCCAACCAGGCGCCGCATCAAACCCTGCATAGGCTGCGCAAACAAACTTCATGAAGTTTGTTTGCGCACTGCGTCGCAATGTGAGGAAACCAGAGAGTGCAAGTGAGCTTTGCGGCCCAATTTTTATATGCTATTAGCGAGTCTTCCCTAACCATGGGTTGAGGCTCGTCAACGTCCTCTTCATACTCAATGACCACCACCATTCGCAGTGGTCGCCTCAGTAGCTGGGAGTCCTTCTGCAATTGGGTCACCTCCACCAATAACCGCATTTATGTGGGTTGGTTCGGTGTCCTGATGGTTCCCACGCTGTTGGCAGCTGCCATC
>PVBE011230445.1_pt1 | contig 15766 bp, 11 predicted proteins | sample 1631181 | NCBI WGS metagenome assembly PVBE01 (sample SAMN08397723, study PRJNA350692) | Marine metagenome, whole genome shotgun sequencing project. | isolation source: water | place: Pacific Ocean | collected 2012-04
AATTGGCCGCTGGTGACGCGCGTGTGGAGGCGATAAAGTTCCGCCGCAATTTTGGTAAAGCGGCGGCGCTGAGCGCTGGCTTCAAAATGGCGCAGGGTGAATACGTGTTTACCCTGGACGCTGATTTACAGGACGATCCGGCTGAAATTCCACGTTTCCTGGAGGCCATGGAGGGAGGCCTGGACGTGGTCAGCGGTTGGAAGAAGGTTCGGCATGATCCCTGGCATAAGGTCGGGCCGTCTCGTGTGTTTAACTGGATGGTGAGCCGGCTGACGGGTGTTCGCTTGCACGACCATAACTGTGGTTTTAAGTGTTATCGGCGACCCGTTCTGGCGGAAATTCGCTTGTACGGCGAGATGCATCGGTTCATTCCGGTGTTGGCCAACGCCAAGGGGTGGAAGCCGGGGGAAGTCGTGGTCAATCACCGTAAACGGCAGTTCGGAAAATCGAAATACGGTGTTCGGCGGATCGTCAAAGGTTTTCTTGATTTGCTCACGGTAAGTTTCTTGACTGGTTTCGGGCAGCGGCCTCAACATCTTCTGGGGACGCTGGGACTGATCGGTTTCACTGCCGGCGCTGTCGGCTTGAGCGTGTTGACAGGACGTTGGTGCGTGGATCGCATCTGGGAGTTTGATAACCCAATCGAACTTCATAAGCGGGCCATTTTTTACTACTCCATCGTTTCCCTGTTGCTGGGTTCTCAGTTTATGTCGGTGGGGATCCTGGCGGAAATGCTGACGGCGCAGCGACGCCATGTGGAAGAAGAATATTCCGTATCAGCGCGTGTGGGCGCCGCCCATGGGAGCGAGGACAAGGCTTAGTTTCGCCAGCACGGTGAGGTCATCGGATCTGACACAGCGGGAGCTTAGGAGGAAGCATGGAACCGACCAACGACGACCCTCGACGTTCGTTGCGACGTGGCGTCTACTTGCTCCTGGCAATCACGGCGCTCGCGAGCGCGGCGGGCCGGATCATGGCGGTGCGGGCAACTACCGGGGAAACACCGATGCTCAGTGCCAACGACCGAAGTCGCTGGTGCACGATCGCCGCATTGGTGAACCATGGAACCTATCAGATCGATTCGCTGGTAGCCCTCCGAGATCCTGAGACGCGGCGTCGACACTGGCACAGTATCGACCTGGTTCGACATCGTGGTCATGATGGCCGAGAGCATTATTATTCGAGTAAACCTACCCTGCTGCCGACCCTCCTTGCTGGGCAGTACTGGCTGATTCAGAAGACGTCGGGGCTTGATATCGTCGAGCACCCGTTTTATGTCATGCGATTGATGCTGCTGGTGACAAACGGTCTGCTCCTCGGGCTCCTCTTCATCTTGTTAGCGAATATGGTCGAGCGCTATGGGCAGACCGATTGGGGGCGGATGGGGGTCTTTGCGGTGGCCACCTGGGGCACGTTTCTGACCACCTTCGCAGTCACGCTGAATAACCATTTGCCTGCCGCGGTTTCCGTGCTGCTTGCCGTCTGGTTGGCGTGTGGGATTAAGCGATCGTCGTCAGCAAGCCGTTGGCCATTTTTCGCTTGCGGCCTGGCAGCCGGATTCGCGGTCGCCAATGAATTGCCGGCGTTGGCCTTCCTGGCGTTGCTGGCAGTGTGGCTGTATCGTTTGTCCGCCGTGCGAACGCTGAGCGGATTCGTCCCAGGTGTGATGTTGGTAGCGTTGGCTTTTTTTGGCACGAATCATCTGGCGCATGGTAGCTGGAAGCCCGCCTATGCCCACCGCCATGACGGACCTTTGCTGGGCGAAATCCAGCCGAACGCGGTGCATGTCGTTGGTACGGATGAGGAGGCTCAAGTTGAAATTGATTACGAGAAGCTTAACCAGGCATTGGTAAAGCACTCCATTGTGATCGACAAGAGCGCCATCGTGGTTGCCACGGGGACTTCGAACCGGTGGAATCTTTGGGACCGACGTAGCCAGACTCGCTTGGCGTTGGTGCAGGGCGAAGGCCGCGTTGGCGTTCATGCATGGGGTAATTGGTACGAGTACGCGGGGAGTTACTGGAACAATCCACAGGGAATTGACCAGGGGGAAAATTCGCGTTTCGTGTACTTGTTCCATGCGTTGATCGGACACCATGGTGTCTTTTCGTTGACGCCGGTCTGGTTTCTGGCAGCGTGGGGTGCAGTCTGCTGCTTGCGACTACCTCGCCACGACCTCGGGCCCGTGGCTTTCAGTGCCTTGCTATTGACCCTGGTGTGTGTCGGGTTTTACGTGGCACGCCCTCTCAATGATCGCAATTACGGGGGAGTGTGTTGTGGTTTTCGGTGGTTGTTTTGGTTAATCCCCATCTGGACGCTCTGTTTGATTCCAGCGTTGGATCGGATTGCTAGCAGCAAGGTGTTGCGGCGCGTGACGTGGCTGGCACTGGCGGTCAGCGTATTCAGTGCATCATATGCCGCGATGAACCCCTGGTCGCATCCTTGGATCTATCAACTTTGGGTGGGCGTGGGCGGGGTATCGTCCTGAAGGTGAGGCTGCCTCAAAATCGGTGTTGCGGTAAACGGGCAAAAGTCCCATCATACGGCGGTGGCGGTGGCGTTTACGAACACTGCCCTTCACTGGTTGTGTCTAATCGTCTGGTGCTTATCCGGATGCCGGTTCAAGGAGGAACTCGGGATGAAAGTGATTGGTCGTAGTGCGGGTGCTTTGTCCCTGATGGCCTGGGCCGTAATGTTCAGTGCGGGCTGTGGTTCTGACAGTGTCTCGGAAGTTCCGAAGGCGAGTGTGAGTGGTGCGGAAGCCGGTAGCGACCAGGAAGCGAGCGATGACTCGCCGACTGCGTCTGCCGTGCAATTGCAAGCGGAAGAGGCGATGAATGACTCACCGGCCCAGGCCCCAGAGAATCTTTTTCCGGAGGTCCTTGTGCAAACCTCCCTGGGCGATCTTCGCATTCGACTAAACGCCGAAAAGGCGCCGCGTACTGTTTCTAATTTCCTGGCAAATTATGTCGACCGTCAATTCTATGACCAGACGATCATCCACTATGTGGATGACGGGTTCATGATCGCTGGCGGCGGATACGAGGTGGATTATCAGCCGAAGGTGGCCCGTACCGCCATCCGGCATGAGGGCGATAATGGTCTCAAGAATGTTCGTGGAACGATTGCCATGGTGCGTCACGCTGAGTATATCCACAGTGCGAAATCAGAATTTTTTATTAACCTGGCTGACAATTCCTCGCTGGATTACCAGGAGAAAGAGGATGCTGACGTGGAGTCGCGGGATCCGGCCAGCTATGGTTACTGTGTTTTTGGTGAAATTGTGGAAGGGCTGGAGGTGTTGGACCGGATTGGTGGGACGCCGGTCGTGGATAAGGCAGACTTTCCGCGGACTCCTAGTACTCCCGTCATTATTAAGAAGATCGAACGTCTTCCGTAATCCGCGTTGGTCTTCTAGCATTCTCGGTCACACGCTGCCGAATTGATCAACGAGGGCTGTTGCGTTTTTAGCGACCAGGTGTGGCTTGAAGGCCATAGGATTTGCTGAAAGCGTTGTCATTGCTATAGAATGACGGTTGCTCAGCGTTTCCATGGGTGGCTCTACGGTGAAAGGAAATACCGTCATGTCTCAAGCCACGTATTATTTACAGCGGTGTCCGACATGCGGTCGGCAACTCCAGGTGTTGGTTGAATACCTTGGGCGCCAGTTGACGTGCGAACACTGCCAGGGATCATTTGTCGCTACGACCGAAACGGTTGGTGAGGAAGCAAGTTCGGAGGCCATGGCCCGCGCTGAGCAGTTGTTGGCCGGCTCAGAGCGTCCGCAGCAGTAGCCGTTCGCTGCCGATTCTCAGAGGGATGCCTGCTGCGTGATCACGCTTTGCAGATCCGTGAAGAAGTCCGGGTATGTTTTCTCCGTGCAGCCAGGGTCTTTGATGAGGACTCCGTCGACCCGTAGGCCTGCGAGTGCCAGGCTCATGGCCATCCGATGGTCCTGGTAGGTGTCCAGTTCAGCCGCATGCAGGGGCCCCGGTTCGATTGTCAAGCCATCATCGTGTTCGTGAATGGTCCCGCCCAGTTTTCGCAGTTCCCGCGCGAGGTCCCCGATGCGGTCGGATTCTTTATGGCGGATGTGCGCCACATTGGTAATGGTGGTAGGTCCGTCCGCGAAGAGTGCGACCACGGCCAGGGTCTGAACGGTATCGCTGATTGCGTTCATGTCGACGGTGACACCTTGAAGCGATCCGCCCGTGACCTTGATTCCATGATCCAGGTATTGCACATCGCACCCCATCGCTTGCAGGCATTCGCAAAAAGCAACGTCGCCCTGGAGTGCATCACGCGTCAGTCCCTGCACGGTGACATGGCCGCCAGCGATCGCTGCGGAGGCCCAAAAATAACTGGCCGCGGAGGCGTCTGGCTCAATGTTGTAAGTGGTTCCGTGGTAGCGTTGGCCAGTCTCTACCTGGTATGCGGTTTCCGTGGGGTGGCTAACCTGGACTCCGAAGGCCTGCATGACCAGCTCCGTCATGGTGACATAAGGTACTGAGACAAGCGGTGTGTCAAGTTGCAGGGTGACCGTGGATTGTGCAAACGGAGCCGCCATCAGGAGTCCGCTCAGGAACTGGCTGGAAATATTTCCTCGAATCTGGGCCATCCCACCGGGGAGACCTTCGGTGTCGATTACGATGGGTGGGCAACCATTGCCGCGAGTGCATTCGGCGCGGACACCGAGTTGCTCCAGGGCGTCCAGCAGGTCCTGCGCAGGGCGTTCCCGCATGCGGTCGGTGCCGTCAAGGCGATAATGGCCGGGTTGCGTTGCCAGCAGTGCTGCCAGGAATCGGATCGTCGTTCCGCTATTGGCCACATCAAGGTCCAGGTCGTGCCGGGTTAATGTACGCTTGGCCGGTGAGACGATGAGCGTGTTAGCGGTGGGACCTGGCTCGATCGAGGCGCCTAGTTCCCGAAGCGATTGGATCATGACCAGCGTGTCTTCGCTGGCGAGTGTGCCGTTTAGTTGAGAAGCTCCCTGGGCCAGGGCGGCACATACCAGCGCCCTGTTCGTAATGCTCTTGGATCCTGGCGGTTGGATTTCAGCCGCCAGGGGAGAGGAAATCGATGGAACACGAAAAAGGTCAGTCACGGCGTGAGGCCTGCTGGGAGAGAGGTCAGGGGCTAGGTTTCTTGGGGGCCAGATGTTCGAGAAACCATTGGATCGTCTCGCTGCCGGCGGTCTTGGCGTCTTCGCCCCGAAAGCCGTGGCTTGCATCCTTGAGGGTGATCAACCTGGATTTCACCTCGTGTTTTTCGAATTCCTTGATAATGTTGAGGCTGTGGTCGATGGGAACGAGTTTGTCCATGTCTCCATGAATCAATAACGTGGGGGCATCATCCGGCGTGACCTGCAGGATCGGTGAGTAATCATTGGCTTTCTTGGCTTCAAAGCGGAGGGCCGGGTAGTTCTGGTAGTAGCGGGAATTAACATCGGTCACCCAGGGCCGTAGATCAGTAGGCGGGTAAAAAGCAACGACGGCAGAAACATGGCTCGAGTTCCGTTGTACGGGGTCCGGTGAAGCAGGGTTCCCGCGGTCTGCGGTGGTGCCCAGCATCAAGGATAAATGACCACCGGCACTGCCGCCGTAAACGCCTAATCGGTTGCCATCGACTTGGTACTTGGCAGCGTGGTGGCGCACATGGCGAACGGCGTGGCGTACGTCCTGGACGATTTCTGGCACCACGTACTTGGGGCTGCTGCCGTGACGGACGGCAAAGACGGTGAAGCCGGCTTTCCGCAGTGGTGAAAAGCTCAACTGGGAACGTTCCGGTGGAATGTAAACGGAGTACCAACCGCCGCTTACCATGAACAGGACCCCGGCACCGTTGGGTTTCTCCGGAAGGAAGACATCCATCGTTAAGGCCAGTCCGTCCTTGTGGCCGTACACAACGTCCGGGATGATCTGCGACTCTGTCTGTCCGCGCGTGACGCTTGGCGTCAGGAGCACCGTGAGTAGAGCCAGGAGCAGTTGTGCGGAGCGAATCATGATTTTTGTAACCTTACACGCTCGATCCTTCATGGATCCCAAAACGATAAAAAACCAGTGTACGCCATTGTCCCCACCGGTTGAAGGCAGAAACTCGCTTTTCATGGGACTCGGTCGTAATCGCGGGGTGTTGAAAGTCTTGCTGGAGAAGGGTATCAAGTAGTCACGTGAACCGGGTATATCGTCTGACCAGTAGGGAGGAGAGCAAACGTGCTACATGACCAGGGTAAAGCACCGAGATGGCTTGGCGTGACCATGGCGATCCTGTTAGTCAGTTGGGTCGTTGCACCGGCCTCGTCTGCTGAAGAGTTCAAAATGTCCAGAGGTGACCGTGTGGTTTTCCTCGGAGCGACGTTCATCGAACGCATGCAGGATACCAGTTACGTGGAAACCGAGCTGACCATGAGGTCGCATGGGTCGGCGATTACGTTCAGGAATCTCGGCTGGAGTGGTGATACCGTCGGCGGGGTGTCGCGGGCGGTTTTTGGTAAGCCAACCGACGGCTTTATCCGGCTGATGCGGGACGTGAAGGCCACGCGCCCCACCGTCCTGGTGGTTTGCTACGGTGCCAACGAGGCGCATCTCGGACCGGAGGGGTTAACTGAGTTTGTCAAAGGCGCAAACCAGTTGCTTGACAACCTTGCGCCACTGAATGCCCGCATGGTCATCATGTCACCCCTGGCCCACGAAAAAACGGATGCTCCCCTGCCCTCGCCAACGCGTTATAACCGCAGTTTGGCGCGCTATGTTTCCGCCTTGAAATCAATTGCTGACAAACGTGGTTATCACTTTGTCGCTACCCAGGCGGTGGCCGACTCCACGTCGGGTGCACTGATGGATAACGGGATTCATCTTAGTGATCGCGGCTATTGGGCACTTGCCCCGGGTGTCGCGTCCGCCCTGTCCGCACCCAGGCGGCAATGGTCCGTGGCCCTGCAGGCTGGCAAATCGGAGGGGGAATATCTCGGCGTGGCGGTTTCCGGGGTCCAGTCTACGCAATCCCGCATCGGGTTCGATGCCCTTAGCGATCGCCTGCCCTATCCCGACGCACCGCGTGTGTTCGACTCCAAGGCACCGTGCTTGCCTCCGGAAGCGGAAGTCGGGCAACGATTTCTCAAGATCGGTGGCCTCAAGGGTGGGGAGTACACCATCAAGGTCGATGGAGTGGCGGTGGCACGGGCCAGTTCAGAAGCCCTGTCCACCGGGATGAACCTGGATGCGTCCTGGGAACAGAAACAAGTACAGCGACTGCGTGAATTAATCGTGGCGAAGAATAAATTGTATTTCCATCGGTATCGTCCACAAAACGAAACCTACTTGTTCCTTTTTCGTAAGCGAGAGCAGGGGAATAATGCCGTGGAAATTCCACAATTCGATCCGCTGGTGGCGGGTGTTGAGCAGAAGATCGCAGAGGCCGCCAAGCCGGTGAAACACCGGTTTGAGATCGTCAGAACCAAGAAGTGAATCCGTCTGGGAGAATGAAGAATGACGCAAGTCAAACGTAAGGCAAGGCGAGTCGCGGGTGTGGCCCATGGTTTTCGATGGCGGCAGGCTTCCCTTGTGCTGATTCTGGTGGGCCTGTTGGTTCCAACGGTTCATGGTCAGCGAAATCTCAAAGATATCCCTGTGCCCGACGCAGAACTGGAGCGCAAGAGTTTTATTGTACCGGAGGGGTTCGAGGTCAATCTCTATGCGTCCGATCCGCAGATCGCCAAACCTATCCAGATGAACTTTGATGCGCAGGGGCGACTTTGGATCGCCAGTAGTTCTGTTTACCCGCAGATCAAGCCGGGCCAGGTTGCGAATGATAAGATCCTGATTGTCGAGGATCGAGATGGTGATGGTCGAGCGGATCGGACCAGCGTGTTTGCTGACAAGCTGTTAATCCCGACCGGAGTCGTTCCAGGTGATAACGGGGCATACGTTGTCAACAGTACGGAACTGGTACACGTTCAGGACACGAACGGGGATGGCAAAGCGGATCGTCGCCGGGTTGTCCTGTCGGGGTTCGGTTCCGAGGATACTCATCATTTGCTCCATACGCTGCGGTGGGGGCACGATGGCGCGTTATATATGAACCAGTCGATCTATATCCATTCCCACGTGGAGACCCCGTATGGGGTCAAGCGACTGGGCGGTGGAGGGATATGGCGGTTTCGGCCGGACACCATGCAACTGGAGATTGTCTGTCGTGGATTCGTGAACCCCTGGGGACATCATTTTGATCATTGGGGGCAATCGTTTGCTACGGATGGTGCCTATGGACACGGAATTAATTACGTGTTTCCAGGGTCCGTATTTGTTACGGCTCCCGGGGCCAAGCGTTTCGTGGCCGGCCTGAATCCTGGCAGTCCGAAGCATTGCGGGCTGGAAATCGTAGGGGGGCGTCATTTGCCGGGGGATTGGCAGGGGAACATGATTACCAATGACTTCCGCGCTCATCGTGTATGCCGATTTGTAGTCACCGAAGATGGTGCTGGCTATGCATCACGTCAGGAAACGGAACTGATCAAATCAAAGCATCAGGCGTTTCGGCCGATTGACGTGAAGATGGGGCCGGATGGGGCGATTTACATCGCGGACTGGTACAACCCAATTATCCAGCATGGAGAAGTCGACTTTCGTGATGAGCGTCGCGATCACGTGCACGGACGTATCTGGCGTGTCTCGGTCAAGAATCGCCCACTGGTCAAAAAGCCGTCGCTCGTGACTGGTTCCTGCGAGCAGTTGTTGGATGCGTTGCAAAGTCCCGAGGAATGGATTCGATTGCACGCCAAGTTGCAATTAAAGAAGAAAGACCCGGTTGAAGTACGAGCGGCCCTCAACGCATGGTTAGGGAAAGGCACGGCGGATTCAGACGGGTATTGGCACGATCGGCTGGAGGGGCTATGGGTCCTTCAGTGTCTCAATACCATCGACATTGATTACCTGACCTCCCTGTTTGGTTCCCCGGACCACCGGGTGCGAGCGGCTTGCTTGCGTGTGGCGTCGCAGTGGATCGAGGATAGTCGACTGCAGACTGCGGTAAATGCTGCCGCTGGGGACCAGGATCGCCTGAGGCAAATCTTGACCAAGGGCGTGGGCGACGAACATCCGCGGGTTCGGCTGGAAGCCGTGCGTGCCTGGGCTCGAATTCCCAGTGCTGAATCGGCCAGCCAGGCCCTCCGGGTGCTCGAGCAACCGATGGACCGATTCCTCGATTTCGCGCTCTGGCAAACGATGCGTGATTTGCGGAGCCAGTGGCTTCCCGCTGTGCTGTCTGGTGAGATCGCCATAGATAAACAGATCCCCCACTGGGTATTTGCGATGCGAGCGGTTGAGGCAGGGGAAGCGATCCCAGTATTGATTAAAGTGGTGCGTAATAACCCGCTCGACCCGCAGCAAACCGAGGATGCGCTTTCTGCAATCGCGTCGCTGGGTGGCCCCGCGGAAATGGGGCAGTTGTTGAAGATGGCGACAAGCCAGGATACCGCTGTTTCCGGGAATCGACAGGTAGACATCCTGGCCTCATTGGTCAGCACCAGCCGGCAGCGTAAGCTGCGGCCTGCTGGGAACCTGGCGGAGGCAGCAGGTTTGCTCGATTCGAAAAACGCCAGGCTGCGGGCAATCGGTGCGGAGGCCTGTGGTCTCTGGAAGATCAACGGGCAGTTCGAGAAGGTCAAGGCTCTAGCTGGTGATGCTGACGAGGTGTCGTTGGTTCGTGTGGCCGCTATCCAGGCCTTGGCTTCCTACGGTACGCCAGCATCACTCCAGACGGCTGCCCAGTTGGCTGGAAACGCCCTGTTGACCCGGGAACGCGTGGCCGCCGTGAATGCCGTTGCCTCGGTGTCTCCACAGAAGGGGGCGCAGGTAGCTGTCAAATTGCTGCAGGAGGCTCCGGAAGATCTGGTTGTTGCAGAAGTCGTTAAAGAACTGGTGTCACGCAAGGGCGGTGAAACAATACTAGTTCAGGCCCTGGAGGGGGTTCGGCTCAAGACGGATGTTGCCAAGTTGTTGATTCGGGCGGTCCGAACCACAGGGCGTCCGTCGGAGCCTTTACTGAAGGCAATCCGGACGGCCGGTTCGCTAGCTGAAGGCGGCTGGAAACTGGATGCCGATTTGATGCAATCATTGCTCGCCAGTGTGCAGAAAGAGGGGCAGGCGAAAATCGGGGAATCGATTTATCGCCGCCGCAACCTGCAGTGTACCAATTGCCATGCGATTGGTGGTGCCGGTGGAAAGGTTGGGCCCGACCTGGTCAGTATCGGCGGCAGCGCCAAATTGGATTACCTCTTGGAATCACTGCTCTTGCCAAACAAGAAGGTCAAGGAGAATTTCCATTCCCTGCAGGTACTCTGTGAGGACGGACGTGTTGTCAGCGGTGTTCCGGTTCGTCAAAACAAGAAGGAGCTGGTTCTGCGAACCGCTGAAGATAAGCTTGTTACCATTCCGGTTGCCATTATCGAGGAGTCGAGGGAGGGACGGTCCCTGATGCCGGACGGTACCGTGGATGCCTTAACCCGCGCCGAACTCGTTCACCTGCTACGTTTCCTGTCAGAACTCGGCAAGGTAGGTGAGTTTGCGGTCGGTAAGGAGCAGGTGGCACGTCGTTGGCAGACGCTTCTTGCCAGTCCAGAGGCGAGTTTCAAGTTGCTTCGTAGCAGTTTTGACACGGCGGCCACCGACGATCCCGCCTTGCAATGGGAATCGGCCTATAGTGCCGTCTCGGGTTCGCTGCCGGTCGATGCCTTACCCCGTTTTGAAATGCGTAAACGCACGAATCCGACCAGTTTCGTCCGAGCAGAGCTTGTCGTCACGACCGCTGGAAAAATCAGTTTGGCGTGTAAGGATACGAAAGGCCTTTCTCTCTGGCTGGACGGTCGTCCGCGGCCATTGCTAGCAGCTAATGAAATGGAATTGTCCCGCGGTCGACATGTGATTACGCTAGCGGTCGACCGGACGGTGCGTATCTCACCGTTGCGATTGGAGTTGCTCCCAGTCACTGATGGTGCCCAGGTGCAGTGGCAGACGGGGAAGTGACACGAAAGATGTCTTGACCCGCTTGGTAACAACTGGTAATTACCGCTCCTCAGAATCAAGTCAAGCCGATATGGCTCGCGACATAGAGGAGATAGGGTGAATCGTCTTTTTGGCCTGCGTTGGCAATGGGCCCTGGTAGGGTGCTTGGTTGCACCGACGTACGTTGGTGCGCAGCCGCGGCTGCGCGTGGCGCAACAGGAACCAACTGCGCCGGCGAGTAATCCCCCAGCGGCTATTCCCGATGTTCCGGAAACCCAGTTTGGTTTACCGAAGGGGGCTGATCCGTACGTTCAGAACCCGGCTGCCAGCAAGGCGGTTCCGTCCTTGCTGGATGCACCGGTACCGCCAGTTTCGGGTGCCCCAGCGGCACCTGGTTTCGCGGCACCCGGTAGCGGTGCCTTGGCACCGCCGGCTTCGGATCCCTGGCAGGGTCAGGTGTATGATCCGGCCACGGGAGCTAACAACGCGCCTTCGTTGAATCTTGTGCCGCGTGATACGGATGGTTCCGTTTTCTGGGGTGAACCGATCCGCTTTCTGCAGGGCCCGCGTGTACGCTATACATGGTTGGCGGGTGGCGATACCAGCTCATCATTGGATATCAGTGATCTGGATGCGTCGATCGTTTTTGCGATCCCAAACTTTCTCAGGCGTGGCCAACCCTTCTACGTGGCTCCATCCTTTGGGTTGCATCTGTGGGATGGTCCGCGGCGGCCGAATCCCGCCGATTTGCCGAGCAAGGCTTTTAGTGCTTACCTGGATTCCGGCTGGCGGTCTGATCCGAGTAAAAGTTGGTCCACGGAGCTGGGGGTGCGGGTGGGTATTTTTACTGACTTCGATACGTTTACCACTCATAGCCTGCGTATTCTTGGCCAGGGCCTGGTGCACTGGCAGGCGACGCCGGCCGTGAAGGTTCGTGCGGGTGTTGCCTACCTCGACCGTAATGGCATCAAGTTGCTACCGGTAGGTGGTTTGCTCTGGGAGCCGAACAACCAGACACGCTTTGACTTCTATTTCCCAACGCCGAAGTTGTCGCAGTATCTGACCACGCTGGGTAACTATGATTTCTGGTGGTACGTGGGGGGGGAATTTGGGGGAGGGTCGTGGACTATCAAGCGTACCGATGGTCGGAATGACCGCGTCGATATTAATGACGTGCGGATGACCCTGGGGTTGGAGTTCGGTGGCCAGGCGCTATTGGCGGAAGGTCGTCGTCTCGGTTTTCTTGAACTGGGCTACGTGTTCGCCCGAGAGGTCCGCTACGTGGCTTCTCCTGGGGATAGCTTCGATGTCGGCAGCACGATCATGTTGCGGACGGGGATCGGCTATTAAGGCCGAGAGTTGCGTTGCCGGCACTTCTGGAATCAGGGTTTCCCCTGGAGGTTGAAATTGCGCCAGTCCGTGGTGTCATCAAAGGAACCGAGTCCCACACGGCCTGATTTGAATGTCTTGTCAGAGGCCGTCATGATGGGGTTTTTCAGGTTGTCGAAATAGACTTCGATGGTGCCATCGGCTGGTTTGCGAATGATTCGCACGTGGTGCCACTTGTCGTCCCAGTTAGTCCCAGGCGTCGTTTTGGTGGAAATCTTGGTGCGGGGCTTGCCGTTCACGATAAAGATCTGGTTGGCGTGATCGTCTGTTTTTTTGCCGAGGTGAACGTAGTAGAAGTGGGCGGGATCCTGGAAGCCAAAGAATAGGCAAGCGTCCCGATGGGGATAATCCTTATGGGTACTGAGTACCTCGACGTCCAATTGGAACTCACTAACCGTGACGTCCTTTAGCCAGGAAATATTCAAGGGGCTCCGGTGGGGCGGCTTGTAATTGCTCTTCTTCTTGATCTGGCTATAAACGTGACCCTTGCCGGACTTCTTGATCTTCCAGGCCGTCGGATCGGTCGGTTCCCATTGGCTGTCATTTTTAAACAGATCCTTGTGGTTGAGCTCTTGGCCTGAAACGGTTGCTGTCGCTAGCAAGCTAGCGGCGAAGAGTGCAAAAACGACCTGGAATCGACAGTGATTGGGCGATTTTTTCGGCATGTGCGGCAGTTCCTGATTTTCAAATGTGGAAAACGGAAGGGTGATTAAGCTGGGTAAGACATGTGAACTTTTGCGCTTCGGCTGGCCCTGCGGGTCGGCAGGGAAGTTCTGATCATCCGGCCTGTGCCGGTTCGACAATTGTAGCATACAGGATCGCGTACTGCCCAGTTAGGACTGGTAACCGTGAGTTTGGTTGCGGTTTCGGATGGGGGGCAGTTAACTGAAATAGCAGTTACGAATTGGAGATCACGAACGATGAAAAGGAACGGTTTAGAGACATTGGTCATGGTGGCGGTACTGGTGGGCTGGGGCCTGGCTAGTCAGGCCGAGGCGCAGACGGGACGTTACGTCCGTGGTTCGAGCGGGATCGTAACGAGGTCGGTGCCCGGGCACTACGCTGGACATACCTACGGTGTCAGTCACGCGCGTCGACATTTGAGCCCGACGACTGTTGAGTCGGATATTGTCATGAAGGGTGATAGTTGCGGCTGTGGTCGCTGCCTCCCTGCCATTATTCCGACGCTGCTTAATGGTATCAGCAGTGCCCTGGACTGCTTGCTTCCTTGTCGTTCCTGCGGCGTGAAGCAAGGTTGTAATGATTGTGGGCGAACGGCGGTATTACCATCGCGGACATACCGACCGAAGTGTTGTTCGCCACTGGGTATACTCCCCATGTTTTCGATCCGACTTAACCACGGCGGACATTGTGGTTGTTACAGCCATGAGATGAGTGGCGGAATTCCCGTTGAGAACTCCGTTCCGACGGAAGCGGCACCGGAGGAAGCGATTCCCAAGCCTGTGCCGGACGAGGCTGCAGCTCGGAGCGCTCGTCGCTTCCAGACACGAGAAGAGGCGCTGCGCAGCTATCGGCCCAGCAACGGGACGTTGCGACTGGCGCCGCCCCGGGCTGCCGCCCCCAGGACGTTGCAGCGTTACGGGCGCGTGGTTGAGCAGAAGACTCGATCGGCGCAGGAAGTTATTCGTACCGGCTATACGCCCACAACGGGCGGGCAGGGTCGAGTACGCACCGCAAGTGGCAGCGGAAATCCGCTGCGAAGGTAGCAGGCTTTGACTAACAACGTGCTTGTCCCGGATGGAATTGGGACATTAGAGCGCGATCCTGAAAGGTCGGCAGGGATGCCGGCCTTTTTTTATTCTTGTATGGGGATCAGCGTGAATCTTCTATGTTTCACGGCCTTAAATTGCTGCGGTGGTCGACGGCCTTGCGAAGTAGTGCCTGCCGAACTAGACTAAATTCTATTGCTACAGGGAGTTGCGGCCGCTTGCAGCCTTTATCTGCTAAAGTGCCAGTCCAACGGAAACCATTGGTTTTCGGCGTGTCGGGAAGTTCTTTAACCCGGACCGCGCGGCCGCTCTGCTAGTGGCCGCCATCACCGCTTGCGATGGCGACGTCGGTGATTTCCAGCGTGGAGAACACACGGATCAAGGCTGGCAAGCAGGAAGCGACGAGAAGATCAATGACCAACGATTCCCCAAACCGCAGCGACGTGTCCGACGCAGGCGCGTCAACCCAGGCGGTACATGCGGGTGAGTTGCGCGAGAAACTAGCGCACTCCATTACCGATCCCATTGTTTGCGCGTCGACGTATACGTTTCGCGATACACAGGCGGTGATCGACTATATCGAAGAGAAGCAGCCTCGCCACGAGTACGGTCGATACGGCAGTCCAGGAGAAAAGGTCGTAGAGGCCAAGTTGGCAGCATTAGACGGTGGTGAGGAAGCCATCGTATTTGCCACCGGCATGGCAGCGATCGTTGGTGTATTGATGGCCAAGTTGAAATCGGGAGACGAGGTGATCTTCTTTGATGAGTGTTATCATCGGAGTCGAGAATTCTGTACGAAGCACCTGTCCCGGTTCGGCGTGGTGACCCGGCAGGTCAAAACCGGTGACTATGAGGCCATGGAAGCCGCTATCAATCCGCAAACCCGTTTGCTGGTCAGTGAGTCTCCGACCAATCCACACCTCAGCGTCGTGGACCTTGATCGTTTCAGTGCGATCGGCAAGCGACACGGTGTCGAGACGTTGATTGATGCGACACTGGCAACACCTTTTAACGTGCGTCCACTGCAGCATGGGATTGATTACGTACTTCATTCCGCGACGAAGTACCTGGGTGGCCATAATGACCTCCTGGCGGGCGTGATTGTCGGCAGCAAGGATCAACTCGAAGAGGTGAGGAATCTGCGGGGAATCATGGGCGCGATTAACAGTCCGCATAACCTGTACCTGTTGCAACGAGGCTTGAAAACGTTTGGCCTAAGAATGCAGCGTCATAATGAGAACGGGCAGGCGATTGCTGATTTCCTGGATCAACACCCCAGGGTTGAACGTGTTTATTATCCAGGTATTGCTTCCCATCCCTATGCAGAGATTGCCGCCTCGACCATGCAGGGATTCGGAGGCCTGGTTACGTTCACCCTGAAGGATGCGGATTGGCAGGAAACGGCCAAAGTGGTTGACCGCGTTCAGCTGTTTCGTATCGCTCCCAGCCTGGGTGGGGTAGAATCGCTCATTGAACAACCGTTGGTAATCAGCTACTTCGAATGCACACCGGAAGAACGTGAACAGTTTGGCATCTCGGATAATATGATCCGGATCGCTGCCGGTATCGAAAATGCAGCCTATCTAATTCGTGACTTGGAACAGGCACTAGAGAAATGAAATTCCGTACCCGCGCTATCCATGTAGG
>PVBE011271602.1_pt1 | contig 15765 bp, 21 predicted proteins | sample 1631181 | NCBI WGS metagenome assembly PVBE01 (sample SAMN08397723, study PRJNA350692) | Marine metagenome, whole genome shotgun sequencing project. | isolation source: water | place: Pacific Ocean | collected 2012-04
TATGTCGTGCACAACAGTTGCTGTCGCCATGAGCACGCGCTATCGCTGCACAGCGACGTGGGCTGATTGAACGTCCCAAAAGAAAACCCCTAGCACTTGGGGTGATCTCATTACTTGTTTTGGGCAGTTAGGCCACAGACCAAGATGCCTACCGCTTGGGTTGCAAAGATCCCTGGTTGACTTCAATGTACCGGGGGCTGCGTGGTGTCAGCGTACGGGTCTGGGCTTCAGTACCTCAACCTCGGGCCGCCTAGTGGCAGCGTGCATTCTTTCCATCTCGTGCATGGCTTCCAGCTGCCTGTGGATGCAACGCAATTGATGCCTTAAAGACGCAGCGTCTTCCAGGTGAGCAACACCAACCATTGCCGCTTCGATGTGGCTCTTGGATTCCATTAGATGCAGGCAGGTCGCCGATCCCATCTCAACACTCATAACCCTCCTTGGCTTGTCCCTATTCAGCCAAACTTTTTTGGCCGATGTTGTGTCAACGATCACGAAACGATGTCGCTCGTGGCAAATGTCTGGAGGGCCTCATAAAGGTTGTCGTATGTGTTGCACTTGGTCTCGTCGGATTTGTCGGGAGATCGATGACGACAACAAACGCCCCCTGCTTTTTCCTTGCGGGTCTTGTATAGCTTTCAGCCGAAGCTTCAGGCTCCCCGACGATTGATCAGATAGGAACTCCAGATGTCATGGCCTGGAGCTGACTGGCATTAAGGTCTCCACCTGCATAGATAGCCTCTAGAAATCCATTCGCATAGATTCCAACACCTGAGAAATTTTCTGTAGCAGTCGAGAAATTACTCAATGATCCAAAGGATAATTCTGAGGTTGTGACCCCTTGAACAAAGACTTGATCATTAGCATCAAGAGCTTTAATCACATCAACTTTCTCGCCATTTGGACTATTACTTGCTGATTCATAAATCCAATTGTATGCAAATTGATCACTCTTGAAGAAAAGAGAGTCAACCTGCCCATCTCTCTCTCCAGTGAAACTGTTATGACCAAAGCCTCCATATAAAATATCTGCTCCGTCATTACCTGTAAGAACATCCGCTCCATTACCCCCTTTTATCATGTCATCTCCATATCCTCCAGTTAGTTCATCCGCACCTCTGTATCCATGCATATAAATATTGCCTCTTAATCGATCAACGTCAATCTCATCATCTCCAGAAAGAACCTCAGAGTTAAGAAACCAATCATCATAGTTGTTGTCGTAAGCCAGGGGTCGCGCATTAGGGTTGGTCACGCTTACATTAAGATCATCAACAATTAGTATGTCGCTGCCACCAGGTTCTTCGACCAAAAAATCCTTAACAAACCCCCCTTCTTTGCTAAAATTTGGCTCTCGCAAATATGTTGACGGGCCATCTATATACATATAATATTGTTGATTTATTACTCCATTCCATCCGGTCAGGTCAGCATCAGTATCAATAAAAGAGCCCAAAAAGTTTCTGCCAGCGCTATCGCCATCACAACAAAGGCGCTCCTATTAAATGCCACTGGGGTAGTCGCATGCTGAAACGGCTAGTCAGTCATTCAAGAACTAGAAATAAGAAAAAGAGGATCTCACCAGGTCAACAACGATTACCTTGGGATTGGGATGTTCGGCTCAATCAAATCCCTGAGAATTGGCATCAGCTTGCTGTGAGATTTAGAAAAATAGATGGAATCAGGGATGGTGATTAAAGCTTCAATTTGTGGTGATCAAGTTAAAGATTACAAGTTAGTAATTGTTTCCGACTTTTCGATGATGTACAGCTGTCTTGGCTTCAGTATTTGCCACATTTCCTTGTTCCACCACAGCGTAGATGATGAAGTGATCAGCTGTTTCTAGTCGTTGTTTCACCACGCAATCCAGATGGGCTATGGCATCAGAGATTACATGACCTCCTTTGGCAACATTGTTGAGTACATTCACACCTTCGAAATGATTTGTTCCAGGCGGAAGGGGTTTGAGAAATTGATGAAGAAGTGGTTGATAGTTTTCCTCACTAAGGATGTTGATCACAAAGCGATCATCCACTTGCATCAAGGGTTCAATTGCTCGGTCTTTGGCTACTGCGACTGTCAGCCCAGGAGGTGTGAAACTAGCCTGTGTTACCCAACTTGCGACCATGGCGCCGTGCTGCTTCTTCCCTACGTCGCCCTTGCTGGCTGTCACGATATAAAGCCCTCCAGTCAAGCGACCCATAGCCTTGTCCAAGGCGTCAGCATTGCCTCCAATTACCCCTATATCTGCTGCCCTGCCGTCTTCTTGAGCAGTGACTGGATGGATGGGATAACTCGCTAAGGCAAGAGCTGCAACACCAGTGAGCGATAAGGAGAGACGAAGCGAACGCTGCACTGGTATTAAACGTTTAAATGGTCACTCATTATCTAGTTGATTTTTGGTTGCTGCTATTAGTCCACATCAATTGGAGCAAAAGGACACTGAGAAGGTTTTACGACTGAACATCAAAAAGCTACGAATATGGACATGAGCTATGCCTATCTGCTCATGTAAGCCCATCAGATGTGTGCAAGGCTTCTGTTATGCAACACGCTCTGAGTTGAGATGAACGCTGGCTAAATAGGGCTTGGGCTCTGTTTGCTTGTTTTCGCTGGACTTCAGTTCTGGTGGGTAGGAATGACGATGAAAAATGGCCGTGGTGGGGCTAATGGATGGGGAAAAACAGGGCTTTTTGACTTCAGGTCTCAACAAGAGGTCAAACCAAAGGACAGCATCCAGAGCCACAAAATCAGAAAGCAGTTAGAGGAAACCTTCTCTAAAAACCCTTAAAGGCCCTCTAACACCTAGGTGGTGCATACTCCACCGGTCTTGCAATTTGCGCAGATCAGATGTGTGCAAGGCTGCCGGTGTACAACATGTGGTCTAAGTTTTAATACCCCCTTGGCCTGCTATGGAGACGAACGCTGCTTTAGCACTTCTTCTCTCTTTGCTTGTCTTATTTGGCCTTGGGTTTTGGTGGTTGTTAGGACTGACGATCAGGAAAGGCCGTGGTGGGGCCAGCGAAGGGGGAAAAGGAGGAGGGCTCTTTAACTTCAGGTCTCAACAGAAGGGCAGCTCGCGGCGCAAGATCGCACCAAACGACGCAATCAAAGAGCGATTGGAAAAAACCTTCGCTGATAGCGCTTCACGAACGGAGGACTAAGACTCCTTAACCCTGAGGAGGGGTGTTCGTATTCCTACCACCGATCTTTCTTGCGCTGCTTCCATCGCTCCCGCGGGTCAGCCACGTGGTGATTGATCGTCTTGATTTTCAGTAAGACAGGCTCATCCTTCATAGAGCGGCCTTTGATGACTCGATATAGCGATCAAGATCGCTAAGGCCAGTGCAATCCATGAATTGCAGAAACCAGTAGCCCTTGAGGTCAGCCAACAAGTACACCGGGCCAACCCTCACCTCTCTCATCATTGTCAGTCACCCATCAAGATCTTGCCTTCGCCATACTTCTCTGGCGGGTCAGGGATTGGCTGTTCCTCTGGGTTTTGTGGGATGGTTTCTTCCATCCCCAAATCGATCTCAACAAAAAGAAGAGACAGAACGCCAATCAGTAATGCAGCCACTGCCAATAGAGACCAGTGGCGACGGTCCATCATTGAATCAATATCGATCAGTACCAATGTTCTACTAGATGCCTGCGTCTTGTTGAATGAAAGCTTTGGAGTTAGCAGCTTTTTTTATCCATATCAAAAGGTGTCTCTTCGAACGCCTTCAACCAGGTATCCATTTCCCTGAATGCTTTCCTCTGATCTAGCGATTGGTTGTAAAAGAACTAACTGATCGCTGTAGTTCCTTTGGCGATAGCTTCAGCGCAAATCTGGTCATGCATCCCGCACTCATCGTTCAACATGATCGAAGATTAAAACTCAGAGTTGACGATCGCCAAATGACCTTCTACTCGTTCCACCTATTCAATCCACTGATCAACCCCGTCGATGATTGGTCGCCAAAGGTGATCCTGGGTGCCACTGGGATAGCAAGATGCTCAAATGGGTAGTCATTTATTCAAGTCTTAGAAGAATAAAGAGAAGGGTTTCTCCAGGGCAACAACGACTCCATTGGCATTGGACTGTTCGCCTCAATCAAATCCCAGAACACTGGCATCAAGTTGCAGTGACTAGGCCATATCAACTTTATAAAAACAAGCTGGTTAGCAAGATGGACTGCCTGAATTCACCAGCAGGTCAACGCCTCAGAGACCCTCGAATCGAACATTTAGGTTCACCCTTTCAGGCGCTAGGGCAGTAGCTTGAGCTTGCGTCACCAGAACTGCTGTTTTTTGGCTTGCTGTTCCATCAACTGAAACGCCAGAGGGTGGTGCCCAGGTCGCGGAAAACCCCCATGGACCAATCGTGGTTCGGATTGGTTGTTCGCTATAACCAGCCTTCGTCAGAGCGCTTTTGACAATCGGAAAGAGTGTTTCAGCTGTGCCATTGAGCTGACCATTGAGTCCAGTTTGACCAATCGCATTTGCAGTAAATAGAGAGGCCAACTTCCCTCTGACCTCCTGTGGAAGCGTGTTCAGAAGTACCGATGGCTTTTCCGCTAACGCAGCTGGCGAAAGAGTGGTGAACAAAAACACAGCCGCGACCAGGAATCTGCGCATCAGTTGGGGGTATTTATCTCTAAGTTGTAGCCAAAACAATCGATTTGCCCATGGCACAAACAATATTGACGATGAGCTACTCATCGATGACCAAGGCAAAGCACCCAGCCACCATGACGATCTGACCACTGCATGAAAAACCGTCGCGATGACTAGCAAACAGGGCAACTTGAATTCAGCGCAAAGAACCCGTTAAGAACCGGGTACAGAAGAGAGAGAGAGATTCCTCTGGCCTTAGGCATGCCCCAAGCCAGTGCAAGCATGCTGATCAGGAACAACTTGGATTGAGACACCCTTCGACCATCGCCATCGATTCGCTCGTGCATGCCAAGGCCATCAAAGAGATCACCTTCGCGTTGATGTGATGCACAAGAAGGCAAGACAAAAAAAAGGCCCCGTAGGGCCAGGGGCAAACCTTGTTGTTCTCACAGGGCTCTATGGGGTTTGGCGACTGCAAGACCGCGAAGTCCGAAAAAGGCAAGGACGGAGCTGATGCCGGTGAGAATTACAAGGGTCGAGACCAAAGTGGGGGTCAGTTCATAGCAACTACCCCAAAAGCTGATACCCATGTCAGTTACAGCAAGACTTTCAGTTGATAGCAACAACTCAGCCAATCGCCAATAGGGCCAGGTTGATCGTTGGTGATCAGGTCAATAGCAACGTGTGGCGCCCCAACGATCAATTGAGAAAAAAAGCCAAGAGCGATGTCGCCTGTCAGCGAATGTCCAAATGCCTTAGTTGGTGGACAACATCAAGTCATACCAGTAGGTTTGCCAGAGCATAAAAAAGACCCCTGGTTGCTTTGCATTCACAGCAAGGGTCTTGGCGTTCTCGTGTGAGGTGGGGTTAGCGCGCAGTACGGGCTAGCTCCTTAGCCTGGTCTGACAGGGCTCCCTCAAGAGTCAACCGTGCGATCTGAATTTCAAGACGTTCAAGGGAGCTGAGGTATGCAGCCTTGGTTTGCTCAAGGTCTGCAACGCGTGCAGCCTTCTGAGCGTCATGGTGTGCCTTGTACTCACCATCGCTCATTGCATAGAACTTGGGTTTTACAGAGGCGCTGGAGGAAGCGAAATAGGTGTCGAGGACCTCGCCTTTGTCCTGATAGTCAGCGATGCGGTTTTCTAAGGAGGTCATTGGAGGGAGGGGAAAGTCGTTCCTAACCGGCCTGCATTTAAAGGTCCATCGAGGAGACAGTGGGTACGGTTTCCGCGAATAAAACTCCATAGGCAGATACATGGTGTCCGCCAACGTCACCCAGAGCACCTTGACTTGTGTCTGGTTTGACTACGGGTGTTGTTCCACTGGTATGCGGCGATGCGGCTCTAGAACCACTTCTACTCAAGTTGTGCGCGTCGCTGCTTGTGTCCACCTCTTGCCATGAGAGCCGAACAAATAGGCAAGGAATCTTCTCAGTCGAACCTCATCCCAACTCAAGCAGGTTGGAGAGTTCTAAAGAGAAGGGATTCATACACAGCTATCGCCAACAAGATCAGGACGATTCCGCTCACCAGTACTTTGCCGTTCATCGATGTCGTGGAGACAGGCACTTCCCTTTCTACTTTCTGCTCAAGTGCTGTGCGAATCCAGTCTTGCAAGGACCTGCCACTCTTGCGGTGAGCATGGTGGCCTGGCCATCTCAAGCCAACAACTGGGCAAGGCTTTCGGTCTGCACCAATTAAAAATGGGGGAAAGAACTGCAACCCAAGGGATTGCACCGTTTAGAAATCATGCTCGCTCAAGTCGGGCCAAGGTCCCCATTGGCAAACCTGGCAATTCCTTCCAAGCTGACCCCGCCAACCAGTACAAATTCATAAACAGCTATCCCCACAAGGGTTAGGACGATTGCCAGGGCAAGAACTTTGCCGTTCATCAATGCAGCACTTGAAAGAGTGAAGGATTGATCAAAACTCAACCTGGTTGGAGGAATCTGACGATCAGGGGTTCACATAGAGCGATGCCAGCGAGGAGCAGGGCGATTACCAGAAAAAGTGCTTTGCCACTCATCTATTTCATCGGTGCGTGTTGTTCCTTTCTACTTTCAACTGAAGTGCTGTGCAGCAATCGCCAGCAGAGCTTTGAATGTCTTTGCTAGTGATGAGCCTGATCAGCAGACCAAAGCAAAAGCCCCAGCAGCTTGAGGATGCAGCAGCAACGCTGTTGAATTGACAAGAACAATCCAACAGCTTGTGTTGCAACAACATCTCAATGGCCGATAAGTCAGCGAAATGGATCACAGCCCTGCGCGACGGGATCCGACGAGAATGTGGCGCTGGCTGGATGGTTCGCGGCGTCGGTAACGGGAATCTCCAGAGGGTTCAGCTGACTGTGCGCTTCGACGATGGCAGCCGCACCAGCATCACCCTCGGTCCCAAGGCCAAGAGCGATCCCGATTTCGTTCCATGGATCGCAACAAGCGCTGATTGGATCTTGAGAATTTCAACCGAGATCTCTGATTTAATGAAAGAGCAGGGCAAAGGATTGACTGACGCCTATGAGTTAGTGAAACAAAGAAACGAGTCCGGATCTGATAGCGCATTCGAATGGGAACGACTACTGAGAAAATTCAAATCACATAAAACAAGTAACAGCAAAAACGGTGCCAGGGTTTGGAACCGTAACTACCGCACTCCAATTGCCCGCACAGTGCTCATTCTCACAAGCCAGCCTGAACCCACCTCCGGATACACGCTCTTGAAAGCACTTGTTGAACGTCATGGAGGAGAGCCCGGCTCAACAAGCAGGAGACTTCGAATTCAGTACGCAGCAGAATTCCTTCGCTTCGCGTTTAAACATGGTGCCAACAGACGTTGGCTACCACCGGAAGATCTCAAGACGTTCATCGGCGAAAAAAGTGCCGATCTCACTCAAAGCAACGTCAACACGGTGTAGGGGTGTAGGAAACCAAGCCGCTTCGCCACATTCCACCTGACAGGCAACCCGCTAGTCCACCTTCAGGTCTCGCCTTGATCAGCGCCTGCTTGAAGCTCTACCAGGCCCGTACTACCGCAAACAAAAGTTGATGCCCAAGCAAAGCTTGCCTCCGATCGCTGGCTACGAAGCCGAAATTCTTGCCCTCGTTCAGCAAGCTAATCCCGCTGTGCTCACGCATAGCAATCTCAAGCTGGAGCAGTTTCAATCAGCCTTTGCCTGTGCTCTCCACATGCATCAGCCCACGATTCCAGCAGGGTCGAATGGAGAACTGATCTCACATCTGCAATACATGCTGGAGCACAGCGAAGAAGGCGATAACCACAATGCCGAGCCCTTTGCCCATTGCTACAAGCGCCTCGTAGACATCATTCCCCAACTGATTCAAGAAGGATGCAACCCTCGAATCATGCTGGATTACTCAGGCAACTTGCTCTGGGGTGTTGAGCAAATGGGCCGCCTCGACATTCTCGAGGCGCTCAAACGTCTCGCATGCGATCCCACTCTTCAACCCCATGTGGAATGGCTCGGCACCTTTTGGAGCCATGCCGTTGCACCCTCCACTCCTATCCCAGATCTAAGGCTACAAATCCTGGCCTGGCAGCATCAATTCGCTGCCATGTTTGGGCGGCAAGCATTGCAACGGGTGAAGGGTTTCTCGCTACCGGAAATGCACCTTCCCAACCATCCAGACACCCTCTATGAATTGGTGAAAGCCCTCAGAGATTGCGGATACCGTTGGCTCCTTGTTCAAGAAAACAGCGTTGAGAACCTCGATGGCTCATGCCTTCGCCACGCACAGAAATACGTTCCAAATCAACTTGTGGCTCGTAACTCCAGAGGGGAAACAGTCAGCATTGTGGCGTTGATCAAAACTCAGGGATCAGACACCAAATTGGTAGGACAGATGCAGCCCTATCACGAAGCATTAGGACTGGAAAGACAATCACTGGCAGGCAAATCGATTCCATCATTGGTCTCTCAAATTGCCGACGGAGAAAATGGAGGCGTGATGATGAATGAGTTTCCAGCCGCCTTTATCCAGGCTCATAAAACCATCGCCTCCCAGGTTGATGCTGTAAGCACAGTTGCGCTCAACGGCACTGAGTATCTGAAGTTACTGGAAGCCGCCGGTATCGAAGCCTCTGATTACCCGAAGATTCAGGCGATACAGCAACACAAGCTGTGGCATAACACTGATAGCCCCATCAACCCCGAATCAATCGAAGCGGCCATCAGCGACCTCAAAGAAACAGATCACTCCTTCTCGATGGACGGCGCATCCTGGACCAACAATCTCAGCTGGATCAAGGGCTATGAAAATGTGCTGGAACCGATCAACAGCCTCAGCGCAAAGTTTCACCAGCTGTTTGATCCCTTGGTGACAAAGGATCCAGCAATCACGCAAACCCCGCAGTATCAAGAAGCTCTGCTCTACCTGCTACTGCTAGAAACCAGTTGCTTCCGGTACTGGGGACAGGGCCAATGGACCCAGTACGCAACTTACATTTACGACCAGGGGATGAAACTCTTGGTTCGATAGTGTGACCTCTTGGGTCGTTCAAGAGGTCTTATCACAGACAACGTGAAATGGTTGAACCCCTTTCTCAAAGCACTGCCTCGACATAGACCATGGCTTGGAGTGTCTTGAGTAGCCGAGATTCAAAAGCAGGCGTCTCTAACCACGGTCGACGGCCACCGCACGACATAAGAAAGGCAACAAACCGCGAACCACGCAAACCTCTTACTGACCAAAGAAGGAGGGTATGGGGGCTTTCTGCATCCGAGTGGGTACGTAATAGAGCTTCGGAAATTTCTGCTGGGAGTTAGGCGATCACAACCATATAGACGACGCACTCGGATATGCCTGCATCGCGCTCCAGAAGGGATTGCTGCCCTGGAGCCTTGGCGTTACCGGCTTCCGCGTGAGCTGAACAGCCCTCCGCTCTCAATCCTTCAGCAGCCGTTTCTACCTCCTCTATAACCACCAGCAATGGCAGTTAACGCCACGGCATCGAGAGCCACATCATCAAACTCATCATCAGTGTCCGAAACGCGGGCCCATGCCGCCCCAAAACCAAGGGCCTTACAACACATCTCTTCTGAAGCCGGTGGAGCATTTGGGTACTAGACATCGCCACAACAACGCCTCACTCAAAAAGCTGTAGACCGGCCGAGTGAGAATTGCCGGAAGCCTCTCCTGGCAATTTACGAGAGAGTGCTTGCAGCCAGAAAACCAAATTAAGTTAATAAACTTTTGACTATCTGTGGCGATAATTACGCAAAGAGCCCTAATCCTAGCAATGGAAGAAGCCGAAGCATTGATTAGCAGCATAGAAGCATTATGCAAACGCCTTGATCCCGCAAGTGCAGAGCCCAAAGGATTCAGGGATCATGATCTTAATCTTAAGTGGCCAAGCAATTCGGAAAGAATCTGTCGACATGCAGAGTCACTCCTTGCCACGCTAGCCCTACCAGTCAAGCGTGAAATAGAAGTTATCGAAAAAGCCCAGCTCCTCAGGCCATACTATTCATTCTGGAACATATTAATTGGCATCATATATGAGCGCGAGGGGTTTATTGATACTGCGAAGGAGTACTTTGCAAAAAGCGTTAGTCGAAATCAGAAAGATCTATACGCTCAAGATCAACTACTCAGACTAAGCAAGCATGACGCACAGGAGCGCAACAGACTGAATGGTTACTTCTGCAGGTCTCCTTTTGAATTCATGCACATCGACCCCAAGAGAAGAGTGTACACTTGCTGTCCGTCCTGGCTCCCGTACTCTGTAGGAGACATTAACGAAGCACAGGATCTTGAAAGCTGCTGGAACTCCGACGAAGCAAAAACCCTAAGAAATTCAATCCTCGACGGATCATTTAAGTACTGTAGCAGATTCAACTGTCCACGCATTAGCGGAAAGGATATTGATCTTCCAAAGCTTGAAAGCTGCCAAGAAATAATAGAGAGAGGTGTCACTACTCCACGCGTATTGAAGCTAGCAGATGACAAGACATGCAATCTAGCCTGCCCTTCATGTAGAAAAGGCTTTATTACGGCAAGCAAAGAAGAGCGCGCAAGACTGAAGAATATATTCATCTCAATGATGCCAATTCTGGATGAAGTGAAAGAAATCCAACTGGCCGGCGATGGAGATCCATTTGCCAGCGAATACTACAGAAATATCATTCGCTATTTAACCCATAATCGCCAGCCTGATACATGCAGAATTGACCTGTATACCAATGGAAATCTTCTCTCTCCATCAATGTGGACGAGACTCAGGCTTGAAGGATTCACCACCAGAATCTATGTTTCAATTGACGCCGCAACAGAAAAAACCTACCGGCAGGTCCGACATGGCGGGAACTGGTCTAAGCTCTCGCGAAATCTTCTATTCATGTCGGATCTTATTTGTCGTGGCATCATCAAATCACTGACAATTGGTATGGTAATTCAAGAGATTAACTTTGAGGAGATGATAGGATTTATCAGACTAGGAAAACACTTAAACTGCACTAGGGTCGACTTCAAGCCTCTTAGGAATTGGGCAACATTTACGGAGTCAGAATTTCTAAATCGTTGTATTTCGCTCCCATCCCACCCGCGGCATTCGGAATATCTCGAGATTATATCGAATCCAGTCTTTGAAGACCCCATCGTAAGAGGGAGTTTATTCAAGCAGAATCTAATAGCATAAACAAGGGCAAGATCGAGGGACAAAGAAACTACCTGAACTCTTTAGTTGCTCCACAATTCAGTCATGACTTTTACTGCTGCATTGAACCTTGGCTCGCGGCATCTTTCACCCCGCCGCTCTCAATCCTTCAGCAGCGGCTCTGGTGGCCCCAGCTACCAGCAATGGCAACTAACGCCACGGCATCAAGAGCCACATCATCAAACTCATCATCAGCATCCATCTGCTGAAGGAAGTTTTGAACTTCATCGACAGAGAGGGTCACACCTTTCTCTGCTGCCATCTCCACCATCTTCTGACGAGCAGCGGCTGGGTCAGAGGTAAACAGTGAATACAGCTCCTGTTGAACCTCAGCTGGCACGGAGTCACGGAGTGCTTTGAAGTCGGTGAGGGAAGTCATGGGTTAAGCAGCCACCATTTCTTCCTCTATTGCCACCAGCAATGGCTACCAGAGCGACCGCATCCAGCTCGATGTCATCAAACTCGTCGTCCTCATCCATCTGCTTGAGGAAACCCTTCACCTCTTCCACAGTGAGGGTGACGCCCTTCTCTGCAGCAATCTCCACCATCCTTTGAAAGGAGGATTCCGGGTCTGAGGTGAACAGACGGAACAGGTCTGCTTGAACCTCAGGAGAGACCGAGGCACGGAGAGTTTTGAACTCGTTGAGTGTTGTCATTGGTTCAGCAGCCTTGTTGGCTGTTTCTGCCACCGGCGCGGTGAAACCATGATCGAAGCAGTAAACCAAGAACTGAGATAGGTGTTCGTCTAAACAAAAAGGCAAAACCAAAGCCTTCAACTTTGCAGTCAATCCCAAAGCGATCGCAACCACAATTAATAGGCATCGTGCCTAGAGGATTACAAAATCCTGAACTCCTACATGGGATGGACAGGGAGGCACATCCCACAATGCCAAGTAAACGTCTGTAGAGTCTTCCTAACCGTTGGCCCCGTTCCGGGGCGCAGTCAGACTTAAGCCAGGCAACGGGGGCTTAAGCACTGCAGGAGCGTTCTATGAACATCCTCTCCATGATTCAGCGCAAAGCTCAAAAGCAATCTGCCCTGTCTCATTCCCAGTTCCTGATGGCGAAAAGCTATCGAGGAATTGACTACACCTCGGCTCATCAATCCCCAGCGAAACTCGGTGCCCACAACCGCACCGATCAAGGGGTTGACTACACCATATAAGTCGCTTAAATCTCCTCGAAATCACATCACATCAGCGGCCTTTCCTCAAGGGAGCCGCTTTTTTATTTCCTATGCGAGCTCTCCTCTTCTCGGCAATCTGCCTCACTGTTTTTTTGGCCGTCAGTTGCAGCAACACGAAGGATCAGGCCAGTACACCCATCAAATCTGATGTCTTGGCCTCTTCAACAGAGTCATGGGATGGGGAGGGGTTCAGCTATCCGCAAGGCAAAGCTGAGATGACATTCATAAAAGCTGTTTTTCCACCTGGCGCCAAAACCCCTGTCCACACGCACCCTCAACCTGGTGTCGTGTATGTCGAGAAAGGTTGGATCAAATGCACACTCACACAGTCTGGTAAGGAAAGGGAGTTCAGACGAGGTGAAGCATTGGTCACCTCTACCGGAGACACCCAGCACGCCTGCAAAAACATTGGCAGTGAAGATGCCGTTTTGTTTGTCGCCTGGGCAGGAGTAGAAGGAGTGCCGCTCATGCAGCCTGTCAAGGCTGAGTGAAGTAAGAACTGTTAGGCGTGTTGTTGCCAACCCCTCTTGCACATCACGCCTGCACGGGTTTTTATATGAGCAATAGAAAAGCCTCCGCTAAAAAGGAGGCGTATTTGCGTAACAACCGACTGATCCCCATCACCCGGCCACGCAAAGAGACTAGTGGTTGTCAAGGGCGAAGGTGATGGTCTTCACACTATATTTAGGTTTAAATACATTTATATTGACTTTCCAGCACTACCTGTAGCGGGAGGTTGTTTTTTTGATCATTTTTGCCTAAAAGTTGATTTCCCCATCACCCAGGCCCGTCGCTCTCCTGCGAGGGTCTTTTTTATTGTTTGCCATAGAGCAGCGCTGCCGTTTGTGCCCCAAAGTGTTTGCTCTCATGAAGTGAACAGAGGCTGGAGATGATTGTCGATTGGCTCTATAACAGGATCTTGAACAAACCAATGTTCCTTCACGACCACAGAGCTGAGCACAGTCCAAGAAATCAACAAATCTGCTCACAACTGAGAATGTCAAGTCGGTGTGTCTAGCCAGATCTGTTAAGTGATTGACTGACAATCCAGGAACACCAACAAGGCCCCAACCATCTCGCGCCCAGTTGAGCCTGGCTTCCGTCAAGCAAGACAACAGCCTCGAAAAAACGAGAACGCTGCTGATTCATTCAATCACGAGTTTCAATCGGGCAGAAAAAAAGCCCCTCGCTTGCAGCAGGGGGCCCTTTGTATCCCACATCACCAGGTGTTCCCATCACCAGGTGCTAGCGGTCAGGTTTGAGCTGCCGCCAACTCTTTGTCCTTCTCTGCTGCTGGCAGAGAAGGCTGCAATTCAGCAATCTGCTTCTCGAGCTGTTCAACAACTCCGAGATAGTCTGCTTTGCGAGCCTCGAGGCGAACAACGCGCTCAGCGTTCTGACGCTCTTGCAGCTTCTCGTACTCAGATTCAGGGATCACAACAACACGATCACGTGGAACTGCATAACCAAAGGGAGCGGTAAAGAAATCATCAAAGAGTGAATACATGGCGTCCTGTGCGAGACCTCTACAGTCTGCGACCTCCAATGAATACGACCGAACAAAAAAGGTAGTGAGAACCAGGGCCGGTTGGTGTTCGAAGTTGCCTCCTAGACGGCTCCGGTACGGTTTTCACGAATTCATTCAATGGGGTTTTGCAGAAGCTCCTCAAGGGAATACCACAACAGCTTCGATGCAACGAGATTAGCTCTCGACATCTCTGGTCATTGAGCGTGTTGACGTTAGCGATGAGGATGTCTCCAACAAAACCAAGTCGCCCGCCATAGGAAGAACATTGACTGCGATCGAGCTCAAACCAGGAGCGAACAAGAGAGCTGCTTCTGAGAAGACTGCTACTGAGAGGCAGCTAAAGACATGACTTTGACCCAACGCAAAGCTGCCGCCCTCAAGGATTACAGAAGAAGGCTGAATTGATCGAGATGGTCGAGGAGGGAGCCATCAATGAAGCCTATTTCGATGAGCCATTAGATGGCTAACAGCACGGAAAAGAGATGGACATCCAATTGGCGAAGGACACTGTCCACTGAATGAAAGAAGCAGTTGACAATGGCCTAGCTGATCAGGCTAGTAATTTGAACTCTGATGCGCTGCCGATGGCAGCAAGACCGCTTGAAGCCACTCAGATAAACGCTGCTTTGGGCTTCGATAAGTAGCAATAAAGCCTCGGCTATCCGTACCAACGCAGGGCCCTGAGGACCCACATTGGCGTTGTTTTTTTGCCATTGTCATGGAAAATCTGTTGGCAGGCACATTCAATGCCTCACTCAAAACTCACCCTCTCCTTCATCCTGTTCACATCACTCTGGATTGTTTGGTCCGCTTGGGATGCCGTACAGCCAGTGCTGAGTAGCGGTCAACTGGCTGCGCTATTCCCTTTACTGCCAGTAAGCGCACTTTTATTAGGCCTCTCGTTCTTCGATAACGAAGATGATGATGATCAAAGCGGCGGGACTCTTCAACCCATCTATGCCAGGGCTAGAGCTTAATCAGGTGGATTTCTACACGATCACTCTTGGCGTTTTTATCGCTCTCTTTTGCCTCGCTCTGTACAGGCTTGCTGATCAGCCTGCCTAGACAGCACGGATGCAGGTGGCGATGCAATTCCACTCAGATTCAGTGGTGTCATCCCAGTTCTCTGGTTCGGCGCTTAAGTACACCGTCTTCAAGAGGTTGACTGACTCATCAACGCTTGTTGCTTGAGGATCTCTTGCACGAGCCAATGCTGCCTTTTGCTCTTTAGTCAGTGTTGCTGGCACGTGGTTTTCGACGAATTTGAGTGTTACTGGCATGTCGAGCAATTTTTGTTGGCTCTTGATAGCAACAAAAAAGCCTCTTAGCTAGAGGGCTAGATCTCAATTCAATGTGAACTAGCTCACACATGAAAGCCTGAACATCAAGAGGAGTGATGAACAGTGAGAGTTGCGTGAGCGCAATGAGTGCTATGACGCGAACTGCTCTGTCTACTCAGATCTGAACGTCACACAAAACCACAGGGGCTCTAAGAGCTCTCGAACAAGAATTCAGAGAAAAGCAACTGCAGTGGTCGAGGGGTTTCGGCGAGAGGGCTAATGAATGGCTGAACTTGGTAAAGCAGATCCTTCAACAAGAGATTCTGATGATGCGTGGGAAGCATCTGCCTCGAAGCCCCTTTGTAATATTTGGCCAGGACCTTATTAAGGCATTAAAGATATCACCATGGCGGTTTTCGTCTTGGCACCAAGGCTCAAAGAAATCAAATAATGGAGCAAACAAGTTTTCAGGATTTGCCTGAAGGTGACGATGAATCAAGA
>PVBE012717939.1_pt1 | contig 15765 bp, 13 predicted proteins | sample 1631181 | NCBI WGS metagenome assembly PVBE01 (sample SAMN08397723, study PRJNA350692) | Marine metagenome, whole genome shotgun sequencing project. | isolation source: water | place: Pacific Ocean | collected 2012-04
AGGTTTTCCGGGATTGCCGCGCAATTGATCGCGACGAAGGAACCGTCCTTGCGAACGCTGCAATCGTGGACGCCGCGCGCCAGCAGCTCCTTGCCCGTACCGCTCGCGCCGAGCAGCATCACCGACACATTGGTCGGCGCCACGCGTTCGATGGTGCGCGCGACCTTGGCCATTTCGGGCGCGGCCGTGATCATCGAACCGAGCACTGTGCGCTCGTCACCGATCTGTTCGGCCAGACGGCGGTTTTCGCTCTCTATCTGGTGCAGCCGGTAGGCGCGCTGGACGATCAGCCCGAGCGTGTCGATATCGACCGGCTTCTGGTAGAAATCGTAGGCGCCTTCCTCGACCGCGCGCAGCGCGCTTTCGCGCGCGCCGTGGCCCGAGGCGACGATCACCTTCGTATCGGGCTTGATCGCCATGATCGCCTCGAGCACCGCGAACCCTTCGCTGGTCCCGTCGGGATCCGGCGGCAGGCCGAGATCGAGCGTGACCACCGCGGGTTCTTCCGCCCGCACCGCTGCCACGGCGGTTTCTCGCGTATCCGCCAGGATCACGTCGAAATCCTCATAGGCCCATTTGAGCTGGGCCTGGAGCCCTTCGTCATCCTCGACGATGAGCAGTTTCGGCTTTGTTTCCGCCATTATGCGACCTCGTTGTTGTCTGCGGAATTGCTGCGCCTGATCAGCGAACTGGCCGCCTGTATCGGCAGGCTGATCGTAAAGCGGGTGCCGAGCCCTTCGCGCGATTCGACATCGACCCTGCCGCCCATCGAACGGATCAGTTCGCGCGCTTCGAAGGCACCGATCCCGAACCCGCCGTTCTTCGAAGACACGAACGGCTTGAACAGGCTGTTGCGAATGAATTGCGGCGACATGCCATGGCCGTTGTCGATCACGGTGACCTTGCCCGACATGCCGTCGCTATACACCTCGACCATCACCGAACTGTTGGTATCGCTGGCATCGATCGCATTCTGGACCAGATGGACCAGCGCCTGGTCGAAGGCTTCGGGATTGCCTTCGACGGCGACCGGCTCGGACCGCAGGACGGCGACCGGGTGAAACTGGCTCAGCTGCTCAACCGTGCGCCGCGCAGCGACTGCCAGATCGAAACGGCGGACCGCTTCAGACGTACCCCCGCCATAGCGGCCCAGCCGGCTGAGCAGCGCGTTGAGCTTGTCGGCGCTGTTGCGCAGCGTGACGAGCATGTCCTCGCGGAACTCTGGCTTGTCGGCGTGTTTCTCGGCATTGCGCAACAGCAGCGACATCTGGCTGGAGAGGTTTTTGATGTCGTGCATGACGAAGGCCATTCGGTGGTTGAATTCCTCGAACCGGCCCGCCTCGAGCAGGGCGGTCTGGCTGGCCTGTTCGGCCAGATAGCTGGCCAGCTGGCGTCCCACGACCGCGAGGAGGTCGAAGTCTTCCCAGTCGAGCTTGCGCGCCACCAGCGGCCGCGCGAGGATGACGAGGCCGACGAGGCGGTCGAAATGCATCAGCGGGACGGCCGCCCACGCCGATCGGTCGTGCCGCAGCCACTGCGGAATATGCGCCAGTTCGCCGTGATGGTCGATGCCCGCCCGCAGTTCGTCGAAATCGAGGATCAGCTCGCTGTCCTCGAGCAGTTTCGCCAGCGCCTCGGGGGCTGCAGTGGTGGGCAGGTTGCGTCCCGGCCAGCGCCAGTTGGCCGCGAGTTCGAGGTCCCCCTCGTCGCCCGGCACCAGCAGCAGGCCAGACGGGCTGTCGGTGATGTCGGCCAGCGCTTTGACCGTACGCTCCTGCAGGGTGATGTTGTCGAACCCGGTGGTGCCGATCGTGTCGGTAAAGCGGATCCACTCGGTGCGGTAGTCGTACCGGTGCTTGAACAGGTGCTTGACCGCGGTGACCCGCAACCAGCCGCGCAGGCGGTCCGAAGGCAGCCAGATCAACGCCAGCGCACCCGCCGCGATGATCAGGCCCACCTGTGTCAGCCGGGCCAGATCGCCGCTGAGCATGTTGAGCCAGCGCGCGATGCCCAGCATCACTGCAAGATACCCCCCGATCAGCAGCAGCGAGAGGAAGCGGAAGGTGACCGCACGCGACGGGCTGAAGGCGAGTTCGGAAGAATTGCGCGTGAAGCCGATTGCGAAGGGTACGGCGAAGATGGCGGCCGCCAGTCCGCGCAGGACGGCCAGCTCGCCCGGCGGCGATCCCATGATGTAGGCGATGGTGAAATAGTTGAGGTCGAAGGCCCACAGCCCCGCCAGGGCAGCAACGCTCCATCGCAGGATCTCGCGCGAGGTCGCGGCGGCACCGGCATAGAGATTGTGCAGCAGCACCAGCGCGCCGACCGCCACCATCACGCGGAACAGCGCCGCGGTATCGAATGTCAGCAGCGCAAGCTCGGGCGTGACCGCATAGCGCCGGGCGATGAGCAGCAAGAGGAATTGCATGACCTCGACCAGCACCAGCGCGACCACCACCGGTCGCACCAACCGCAAGGTCTCGTCGCGGCCATCGTTGCTGAACAGGCGGAACAGGACGAACAGCCACGCGAGATTGCGGGCGATCTCGGTGAGCTCGACGATCGGCCGGCCCGGCTCGAAGCTGGCCGCGGCGAAGCACCAGTTGGCGGTCAGCGCCACAGCGGCGATCGCGGGTGTGCGGTCGCCGCGCGCGGGATCGCCCTTGCGCCCGATCCAGATCGCCGCAAGCGCGCAGACGATCGCCCCGATCGTGTAGGCCACATAGGACAGGCTGCCGACGAGACCCATCATCGCGCACCGTCCGGCCAGAGGATGACCCGCGCCGTCTGCAACAGGATCAAAAGGTCGAGAAACGGCGTGTAATTCTTGGCGTAATAGAGATCGTATTCGAGCTTGTGGCGCGCATCTTCGGTGTTGGCGCCATAGGGGTAGTTGATCTGCGCCCAGCCGGTGATGCCCGGCTTCACCACATGGCGCTCCGCATAATAGGGCAGCGCCTTTTCCAGTTCGGAGACGAAGGCGGGCACTTCGGGACGCGGGCCGACGAAACTCATCTCGCCCTTGAGCACGCTCCAGGCCTGCGGCAGTTCGTCGATGCGCACGGTCCGGATCACCCGTCCGACCCGCGTCACCCGCGGATCGCCCTTCTCCGCCCATTGCGCCCCGTTGGCTTCGGCATCGAAGCGCATCGAGCGCAGCTTTATCAGCGTGAAGGTCTGGCCGTAGAGGCCGACGCGCTTCTGGCGGAAGAATGCCGGGCCGCCGGTTTCCAGCTTTACCAGCACCGCAAAGATACCGATCAGCGGCAGACCGACGATCAGCAGCAGCAGGCTGGCAACGATATCGAACGTCCGCTTGCCGATGCTCGACAAGCGCCGGCCGGCAGAAAACCCGTCGGAGAAAATCAGCCAGCTGGGGTTGAGCGTGTCGAGATCCACCCGTCCCAGCTCACGTTCGAGAAAGCTGGAGAAGTCGTTGACGTGGACGCCCTGCGTCTTGACGCGCAGCAGGTCTTTCAACGGCAGCGAATTGCGCCGTTCCTGCAGCGCGAGCACGACCTCGGTCGCGCCGACGCGGTCGGCGAACCGGCCGAGATCGGAAATCGATTCGCGCTGCACGGCGGTGGCGATCAGCGGCGCGGTTTCCCCCATCGCGACGAAGGCACCGATCCTGAACCCGCTTTCGGGCCTGTGCGACAGGCGCTCGAGCCGCCTGGCGCGTTCGCCTGCGCCCAGCACCAGCACCGTCCGCCGGAACGCTTCGGCGCCCAGCATCCGGCTCGCGAGGATCCGGTTCGCGACGAGCACGAGGATGGCGATCCCCATCGCGTACAGCAGGACCGAGCGCCACAGCGCCGAACCGGGGAGGACGAAATTGACCAGCGATATGGCGAGCACGCCCAGGCTGACCGCCACCAGCAACCGGGCAGTCGCGAAGCGGATCGAGCGCAGCGCCTCGGGGCCATAGGAGCCCACCGCGATCATCCCCAGCCAGATGACTCCGGCAAAAACCCCGATTTCGACCGCGCGATCGGAAACTTCCCCGACGCCCGTGCCGATCTGCATCACGCGCAGCCGCCACGCGGCTTCGCCTGCCAGCAGCAGCAGCATGAAGTCGATCAGGGAAAGCAGCACCACATTGTAGGAAATGTAATGCTTGAACAGGCGGATCATCCGAACCGGCTCACCAATGGTTAGTGTCGGGATGCTTGACTAGCAGACAGGAATGAACCGTCGGTAAACTTTACACATCACGCCTGTAAGCGATCCGATCAGGACTGTGCGCGCGGCTAGGCCACTTCGAATTCGAACGGGGTCACGCCGCGCCGCGTGCGGTCGAAGGCCAGCTTGCGGCCCAGCGGCGGCAAGGACCGCTGGCTGCATCCCTCGCGGTGGCAGCGCGCGCAGCCGGGCCCGATCGGCTGCGCATCGTCAGTGCGCAGCGATACGCCGCGCGCATGCGCCAGATCGGTCGCCAGCACCGCCTCGATCCCCAGCGCGACGACGAATTGCGCTTCGCCCGGCGCACCGCTGCCCTCCACCGTGCGGGCCATCGTCAGCCAGCCACCTTCGCGGTCTGCGGCATTGTCGGGGGTGACGAACTGGACTTGCAACTCCCCTGCGCGGTCGAACGCGCGGTGCGCGTGCCACAGCGGGCAGCTGCTGGCGGAATCGACGAAACGCGCGGTGCTGGCACCGGTAATCGTCTTGGAAAACTGGCCGGCCCGGTCGAGCCGGATCATGAAGAAGGGCAGCCCGCGCTGGCCCACCCGCTGGAGCGTGGTCAGCCGGTGGGCAAGCTGTTCGAAGCTGACCGCGAAACGCCGTTCGAGAACCGGCAGATCGTAGCCGGTGGCCTCGCAGGCGCGCAGGAACCGGCCATAGGGCATGATCAGCGCCGCCGCGACATAGCCGGTGAGATGCCGTTCGAACAGCGCCCGGGCCGCCTCGTCATCGAACCGCGCGCCGCGCGCGACCGCTTCGATGACGTGGGCGAATTCGAGCTGCGCGATCTGCAGCGCGAGCTGGAAATTGCGCGAAGGCATGCTGAGCATTTCGGACAGCTGGATCTGCCGGGCATGCAGGTCGAGCCGGCGCAGGCTGCCGGGCAGGATGTCGCGCGGCAAGATCCGTACGGACAGCTGGTGGCGTTCGCGCAGGCGCTCGGTCAGGGCGATCCCGATGTCCCCGCGCGACAGGCGCATCTCGTCCGCCAGCTCCTCGGCGGCGTTGTCCAGATCGGCGAAATGGTTACGCCAGCGCTCGATTTCGCGGCGCGAGGCGGACAGTGGATCGTCAGCCTCCAGCCCTGCCGGTCCCGCCTTGTCGTAAAGCCGCGCGAATGCGGAAGCGAGCTGCGGGGACGCGGCGAGAAATTCCTGCACTTCATCGCGGTCGATCCCGAGATCGGCAAACCGCTCGTCGGCGAACCGGCGGATGAGGCCCTCGACGCCTCCGATAGCCTCGTCGCCGCGGAGCGAGCGGGGATCGAAATCGAACTGCGAGACCAGCTGCATCATCACCCGCGCGCTGACAGGGCGCTGGTTGCGCTCGATCAAATTGAGGTAGCTGGGCGAGATATCGAGCCGTTTGGCGGCGGCCGCCTGCGTCAGGCCCTCGCGCTTGCGCAGCCGCCGGATTGCCGGGCCGGCGAAAAGCGATTCCTCAGTCACGGTGTCACTTTCTTTACAACTTTACAGGCCCATTAGCGGCGCAGGGACGCGATAGACAAGATAATTTGTAAATTTTCCTGTCATCGGTCGGGCTATCGGGCCATCAGGGTCTCCGAAATCAGACCAATAAGGAGTTCCCCGTGAGCTATTCGGACCGGATCGAAGAAATGAACCAGACCATCGCCGCCAATGGCGCGCCCTGGGGCGCCATCGATGGCGAAAGCGCCGCGCGCATGGTCGTCCAGAACCGCTTCCGCACGGGTCTCGACATTGCCCGCTACACCGCGAAGATCATGCGCGAAGACATGGAAGCCTACGACCGCGACCCAGCCAACTACACCCAGTCGCTCGGTACGTGGCACGGCTTCATCGCGCAGCAGAAGATGATCTCGATCAAGAAGCATTTCGGCAACACCAAGCGCCGCTACCTCTATCTCTCGGGCTGGATGGTCGCCGCGCTGCGCAGCGAATTCGGCCCGCTGCCCGACCAGTCGATGCATGAAAAGACCTCGGTCCCCAATCTGATCGGGGAACTCTACACCTTCCTCAAGCAGGCCGATGCCCGCGAACTGGGCATGATGTTCCGCGATCTCGACGCGGCCCGCGATGCCGGCGACCAGGTGGAAGCACAGCGCCTGCAGAAGGCCATCGACGACCACGAGACGCACGTCGTGCCGATCATCGCCGATATCGACGCCGGTTTCGGCAATGCCGAGGCGACCTATCTGCTCGCCAAGAAGATGATCGAAGCCGGTGCCTGCGCGCTCCAGATCGAGAACCAGGTGTCCGACGAAAAGCAGTGCGGTCACCAGGATGGCAAGGTCACCGTGCCGCATGAGGAATTCCACCAGAAGATCCGCGCGATCCGCTATGCCTTCCTCGAACTGGGCGTTCCCGAAGGCATCATCGTCGCCCGCACCGACAGCCTGGGCGCCGGCCTGACCAAGTCGATCGCCTATTCGAAGGAACCCGGCGACCTCGGCGACCAGTACAACAGCTTCCTCGATTGCGACGAAGTCGATGCCGGCGACATCAGGAACGGCCAGGTCTTCATCAGCCGCGATGGCAAGCTGCTGGCGCCCAAGCGCCTGCCCAGCAACCTGTACCAGTTCCGTCCCGGAACCGGCGAAGACCGCTGCGTGCTCGACTGCATCACCGCGCTGGAAGCAGGGGCCGACCTGCTGTGGATCGAAACCGAGAAGCCGCATGTCGAGCAGATCGCCGGCATGGTCGACCGGGTCCGCGAAGTCGTCCCCAACGCCAAGCTGGTGTACAACAACTCGCCCAGCTTCAACTGGACGCTCAACTTCCGCCAGCAGGTCTATGATGCCTGGGCCGAAGCGGGCAAGGACGTCTCCGCCTATGACCGCGACCGGCTGATGAGCGTCGATTACGACGGCACCGACCTTGCCGCCGAAGCCGACGAGAAGATCCGCACCTTCCAGGCCGATGGTTCGAAGCGCGCCGGCATCTTCCATCACCTGATCACGCTGCCGACCTACCACACGGCTGCGCTGAGCACCGACAACCTCGCCAAAGAATATTTCGGGGAACAGGCGATGCTCGGCTACGTCAAGAACGTGCAGCGCGAAGAAATCCGTCAGGGTATCGCTTGCGTGAAGCACCAGAACATGGCTGGTTCGGACGTCGGCGACGATCACAAGGAATACTTCGCCGGTGAAGCGGCCCTCAAGGCCGGCGGCAAGGACAACACGATGAACCAGTTCGCAGCCGCCTAAGGAGAGGAAGGATGACGACTATGGCAGACGACACTCCGAAGACCGAACCGGGCCGCGCCCGGGCGCTCTTCTCGACCGCGGACTTCCGCCTCCTGCGGACGGCGCTGACGCATTACGCCCGCGCCACCGACGACCGCGAGGAGCTGGCCCGGATCAATGCCCTGCACCACCGCCTCGGGACCTACGTCCCCGCGGAAGACTAGACCCGATCAACAGTTCTCCTGGGGAGGAGAATACGGCCGTCGGAGCGACCCCAAACGCTCCGGCGGCCACACTTTTATCGGGCGTCAGCTTTCCCCGTTCGGCATCAGCCTGATCGCCGCCGATGCAAGTGCCTCGGCACCGGTCGCAATCACCTTCTCCGCGTCGGGCGCCCAGAAGGGCGAATGCAGCGACGGCAGCGGCGTGCCGTCCTCTTCGAGCCGGTCGAGCAGCGGTTGCGGCGTTCCGCTGATCCAGAAGATCATCGATTTGACGTCCTCTGGCGCGGCCCGGCGGAACTGGCTGAAATCCTCGCCGCCCATGACCGCAGGCCATTCCATGACCCGCTCATCGCCGAACCGCTGCCGGAAACCCGCCGCGATGCTCTCGCTGAAATCGGGATCATTGAAGGTCGACGGCGTATAGGGGTCCTCGACGGTGATTTCGGGCATCAGGGTCTCGGGCAGTCCGGCCGTGATCGCCTCGCCGCGCGCCACGCGCCGGATCCCGTCGAGCAGCAGCTGGCGGCTCTCGTCCGAATAGCTGCGCACCGTCAGCTGCAATTTCGCTTCGTCGCTGATGATGTTGTGCTTGGCCCCGGCATGGAAGCTGCCCACGGTGATCACGGCGGGATCGAGCGGCGAGGAACTGCGGCTGACCACCGTCTGCAGCTTCATCACGATCGCGCTGGCCAGCACCACCGGATCGACCGTGGTGTGCGGATAGGCACCGTGCCCGCCGATGCCCTTCACCGTGATGTCGACGCTGTCGACATTGGCCAGTGCATAGCCGGGCGTGTAGCCGATGGTCCCCGCCGGGGCGGGCGCGGCGGCATCGTGGAATGCCAGCGCGTAATCGGGCTTGGGGAACTTGGTATAAAGCCCGTCATCGAGCATCGCGAGCGCGCCGAGGCCGATCTCCTCCGCAGGTTGCAGCACCATCACCAGCGTGCCCTGCCACTGGTCCTTGTGATCGACCAGCAGGCGCGCGGCACCGATGAAGCCCGCCATATGTGTGTCGTGGCCGCAGGCATGCATCACGCCGGTGGTCACGCCGCTGGCGGGCGTGGCAGTCTGCGTCGAGGCATAGGGCAGCCCGGTCTGCTCGACCACCGGGAGGCCGTCCATGTCGGCGCGCAGGAGGACGGTCGGCCCATCGCCATTGCGCATCACCGAGACCACGCCCGTGCGTCCGACACCCTCGGTCACTTCGAAACCCAGCGCGCGCATCCGCGCGGCAAGCTTGGCCGCGGTCTCGTGTTCCTCGAAGCTGAGTTCGGGGTTCGCATGCAGGTCGCGATAGAGTTCCATCAGCTCGGGCATGTCGGCCGCCAGCGTCTCGCGCAGGTCGTTCGCCTGGGCTGGCGCTGCGGTGGCCACGGCCAGCGCCGCCAGCGCGGTAGAAGTGAATTTGGAAACCATCTCGGCTCTCCCTATTGAATGGAACAGTTGGAACGCGGGCCCGCGGCAGAAAACGCGCGCCGCCGGACCCGCGAAACTTGCGGCTGCCTTGTGTCACGGAGCGGCGCGGCAGGAAAGACGCCGGCGGTCAGAATGGCCTGCCCGTCTCCGGGTCATCGGGGACCGGGGCCAGCGCCGCGGGATCGACCTCGCGCCAGCGCGGCTCGCGGTTGAGCCGCGCATTGTAGAGATAGTTGAAGGTCGCCGGATCGCGCGATGGTTCGTCGAGCGCCCCGCCGCTGCGCGCGCGCACGGCCTCGCGGTCGTATCCCATCGCTGCCAGCAGCGTCGGCGCGATCATGTAGTGGCTGGCAGCCCCGCCGGGCGTGAACGCGAGCGCCCCCGCCCCGCCCTGCAGCACCACCAGCGGCACCGCGCCTTCCTCGGGCCGCGGGTCGACCGAGCAATGCGTGGTCGTCCCGCCCTTGCCGCCTTCATGCAGGTTCTGCCCGTGGTCGGCGGTATAGATGACCAGCGCATCGGCCAGCTCGGCGCGCTCCAGCAGCCGGTCGAAAAAGGCACCGACGCTCCATTCGAGCGTGTTGCGATAGGAATTGCGGTAGCGCCGCCAGTCCGCCTGCGAACCGCCGAAGCCGGTGCGCGATCCGGTATCGGTCACATCGAGGAAGCCGCCGCGCGGCAGGATCGGCCGGTAGCGGGCATGGCTGTCGGGAAACTTGTCGTGGATCGGGAAATGCGCGCCGACCTTGTTGACCAGGATGAAGGATGCAGTGCCGTCGCCCAGCAAGTGCGCGAGCCGGTCGGCAACGGCCATGTCGCGGTCGCGCACCGCCAGCCCGCCGAACTGGATGAAGCGGTCGATGCGCTCGCGTTCGCGCGGCGTCATCTGGTTCTGCATCGCGCCGCCGGAACGCTGGGCATCGATATAGACCGTCTCCAGCCCGGCATGCGCGGCATAGTCCCACAGCGAGGGCCCGACCGCGATGTCGCGGCGGTAGCTGTCCCGCGTCCCGGCAAAACGCAGCACGAGATTGGAACCGGCGCTGCAGTTGGTCGCCGAAGCGGCCACTCCGAAATTGGCGATCTCGACCCCGGGCCGCGCCTCCGCGAGGCCCGAGCGCACCCCGCGCGGATGGTTGATATCGAGATAGTGGCCCGAGATGCTTTCATCGACGATCAGCACGATATCGCGGTACAGCGGCGCCCGGACATGTGCGATCGAGACGCCCTTGCGCGGCCCGAGATCGCCTGCCGCTCGCTCATACGCCGCCAGGACGGCATAGCTGAGCGCGGCATAGCCGCCCGGTAGCGCCTTGAGCCCGTCTCCGCCGCGCGTAAAGGCAAGCAGCGTGAACAGGACGAGCGCCGCGGGCATGGCCAGTGCCGGCGTGTTGGCGCGGGTACGCGCCCGGCGGCGCGGCGGCCACGCCACTGCGATCAGCAGGACCGCCGGTCCCGGCAGGCTGCGCCACAATGCAGCTTCGTTCTGGTCCATTGCATCCCCGGCGAATTCGGCAGCGGTGATGAGGTCGATGAACGCGCCATAGGTGAGGAATTCGAGCGAGGAGCGGGCATAGGCTTCGATCACGAAGCTGGCGGCGAACAGCAGCAGTGCGAGGCCCCCGCGCAGCAGCGCATTGGCGGTGTAGGCGGCGCCGATTATGCCGCACAGCGCCGCCAAGACCAGCACGGTATAGGCAAGCGGCCCCGCGATCCCGCCGATATCGCGCAGCCGGTCGAAGAACTCGGGCAGGAACAGGATGCCGTACAAGGCCAGCAGCGCGGGCTTCGCGAACCGTCGCGGCCGCGCGCTCTCGGCAATCACAATTGATAGGTGACGGCCAGGCCGACCGACAGCAACGTGACCATGATCAGGACCAGCGGCACCCCGGTGCGGACATAGTCCTTAAACTCATACGACCCTTCCGCCATGATCAGCATGTTGGTCTGGTAGGCGATCGGGGTCGCGTAACACAGGTTGCAGCCGAACAGCACCGCCAGCACCAGCGGCTCGGGCGGGAGATCCAGCTTTGCGGCAATGGCAAAGGCGATTGGCGTGCCCACCGTTGCCGCGGTCGCATTCGAGGCGAAATTGGTGAGGAAGGTCATCGTCAGCATGATCGCGGCTAGCGCCGCGGGCGCGGACAGGTATTCCAGCCCGAATGCCATTACCCCGCCGATCCAGTCGGCGGCCCCGCTGTCGAGGATGACCCGGCCCAGCGCGATGCTGGCGGCGACCAGCACGATAACACTGCCCGACAAGCCGCGCCCGACGCGGTCGAACCGCACGCAGCCGGTCACGAACATCAGGATCGCCCCGGCCAGCGACGCGATGGCGATCGGCACCAGCCCGACCGAAGCGAAGGCGATCGAACCGCCCATGATCGCCGCCGCCAGCGTCGCTTTCGACCGGCGGGGCAATTCGCGAACCCCCTCGAGCTGCAGCAGGCTGTCCGAGCGGGCAAAGTGCTGCATGTCATCGGGCAGGCCCATCACCAACAGCACGTCGCCTTCGGCAAAGCGCATGTCGCCGACTTCGGAAAACTGTTCTTTCTCGCCCACCAGGCGCGCGGGACGGTGGGTCCCGATCACCGCCACGCCGAACAGGTCGGCGATCCCCGAGCTTGGCAGTGTCCGCCCGATCAGCCGCGAATCCGCAGTGACGATCATCTCGCCGACTGCGATGTCGGTGCGCGTCTCGCTCGACCGGCGGCGGATGCGGTCGATCACCCAGCTGGGCGCCGCATCGCCGCGGAGCGTAGCCATCGCCTCCTCGATCGCTTCATGCGTCCCCGTCATCCGCAGCCGGTGCTGCGGGCGCAGCAGGCCGACCGGAACGTCGTGGAACTCGATCCCGGCCGGCAGGCGCGACTGCAGTTCCGACAGCTGGCGCCCGTTGAGGATCGAATCCTCGGTCACGCGCAGGCGGGTTTCGAACAGGCGCTGGGCATGGACCGTCTCGATCCGGTTGTCGCCCAGCATGCGCGGCATGACGATCCATACGAAGGGCAGCGCCACCAGCGAGGCGATCAGCACGATCGGGGTGAAGTGGAAGACGCCCATTTCGGGCATCCCCAGATCCACCGCGATCGACACTACGAGGATATTGGTGGACGTGCCGATGGTGGTGGCCATGCCGCCCATCAGCGATGCCGCATTGAGCGGGATCAGCGTTTTCGACGCCGCCATCGCGCCGCGCATCGCCAGCTGGACGAAGATCGGCATCAGCAGCACCAGCACCGGCGTGTTGTTGACCCCCATCGACAGCAGGAAGGTCACCACCAGCGAGAACAGCAGGCCCAGTTGGAGGTTGATCTTGAACAACCGCTCGAGGAAACGCGCCGCGGGATCGAGCGCGCCGGTGACCACCAGCCCGCGCCCCATGATCATCAGCGCGCAAATGGTGATCAGAGCGTAATGGCCGAAACCCGAAAATGCGAGGCTCAAGCCGTCGATCGGCTGCGTGTCGTCGAGCGGGAAGAAATACAGCCCCACCGCGATGACGGCGATCGTCATCAGCGAGATGATCTCCACCGACATGCGCCCGCGCGCAAAGGCAATGAACATGGCGATGGTGATGCCCATCGCCGCTATTGCATGGTAGGAAGGGACCCCGATCATTCAGGCACGGGAATCCCAAACTCCGTCTGGATGTGCAAGCATTTAGTTTGGTACCCCTGGCCGGACTCGAACCGGCACTTCAAAGAAACTCGATTTTGAGTCGAGCGCGTCTACCAATTCCGCCACAGGGGCACTGGGTCGGGAGCGCGGGGTTAGCCGCGCCCTCGGCCGGCATCAAGCCTTCAGCGCATTCGCCAGCAATTTGTGCAGCTTCGAATGCAGCGCGTCATTGGCGGCAAGGATCTGCTTGGCATGGATCGGCTGCGAACGGCCGCGGAAATCGGACACGAAGCCGCCGGCCTCGCGCACGATCAGGCAGCCCGCCGCGGTATCCCAGTCGTTGAGGTCGCTTTCCCAGAAGCCGTCGAACCGGCCCGCGGCCAGCCATGCGAGGTCGAGCGAGGCCGCGCCGAACCGACGGATGCCCGCGACCTGCGGCCCGATGGCAGCGAAGATCTTGGTCCAGTCACCGAAATCGCCATGCCCCTGGAAGGGAATGCCGGTGGCGATCAGCGAGTCAGCCAGATTGCGCCGCGCCGAGACGCGCAGGCGGCCGTCGTGCAGCCATGCGCCGCGCGTTTTCTCGGCCCAGAAGGTCTCGTCGGTCACCGGGTTGTAGATCACTCCGGCAGTGACATCGCCCCAGCCGCCGCCACCGAGCTTGGGTTCCTGCACTGCGATGCTGATCGCGAAGTGCGGGATGCCGTGGAGGAAGTTGCTGGTCCCGTCGAGCGGGTCGACGATCCAGCGGGGCTTGTTCTCGTCGCCTTCGATGACGCCTGCTTCTTCCATTACGAAGCCCCAGTCGGGGCGCGCAGCGAGCAGTTCGTCGTAGAGCGTGCGTTCGGCGATGCGGTCGGCCTTGGAGACGAAGTCCTCCGGGCCCTTGCGGCTCACCTGGAGGTGCTCGACTTCGCCGAAGTCGCGGCGCAGGCGGCCGCCCGCCTTGCGCGCGGCTTTCTCCATTACGCGGATGACACCCGATAGAACGGCCATGGAAACTCTCTTATTCGGTAAGGACGCGGATCGAACGCGCCTGGAGGTGGATCGTGCCCCATTCGCAGGCCATGTCGAACTTCGTGCCTTCGATGTTGAAGGACTGGATCGCGAAGCGGCGCTGGGTCTGGTCGGGATGCTCGGCGCGCTCGAGGCCGAGCTTCGAAATCCCGGCGAATTTGAGCAGGCCCGGATGGAAGCAGCAGTCGTCGCCCGCGCCCGGCGTTTCGTAATCGGGGTGCGCGGGCTCGAGGCAGAAGTCCATCTCCAGCGTCAGTTCGTCATCGTTGATGATCACCGCGCGCAAGACGCTGCGCGTGACATCGATGTTCTCGAACCGGCTGGCGATGGACTTGCCCATGCGGTTAGCTGGCCTTGCCGACGTAGCTCTGTTCGTAGACGTCGACCACGATCCGCGTGCCGCTTTCAATATGCGGCGGGACCATGATGCGCACGCCGTTGTCGAGCACGGCGGGCTTGTAGCTGGAGGAGGCGGTCTGCCCCTTCACCACGGCATCGGCTTCGACGATTTCGGCTTCGATCTGGGCGGGAAGTTCGACCGAGATGGGCTTTTCTTCCCACAGTTCGAGCTTCACCTGCATGCCGTCCTGGAGGAACGGCCGCGCGTCGCCCAGCAGGTCGCTGGGCAGCGTGATCTGTTCGTAATTCGTCTGGTCCATGAAGACGAGCATGTCGCCATCTTCGTAAAGGAACTGATACTCAGCCGTGTCCAGCCGGACCTTCTCGACCGTATCGGCGCTGCGGAAGCGCACGTTGGTCTTGCGGCCATCCTGCAGGTTCTTCATCTCGACCTGCATGTAGGCGCCGCCCTTGCCGGGCTGGGTATGCTGGATCTTGGCGACCTTCCAGATGCCGCCTTCGTATTCGATGATGTTGCCCGGACGGATGTCCACGCCGCTGATCTTCATGGGGAAGCTACCTTCGACTTGTAAAAGAGCGGATCGCCTGTCGAGCGATCGTGTGCCGCGCGCCTTAGCCGAGCATGGCCGCGCGGGCAAGCGAGTGGAAAAACGCGCAGCCAATCCCTATATCGCGGGCGGACGGTTACCATGAGACGATTTTTCACCCCTGCCCTGTTCGCCGCGCTGGCCGGCTTCGCGCTCACCCCTGCCGCGGCGCAGGGGCGGTTGTTGCTGCTCGACCAGGGCGCCTATGTCTGCGCGCTCCCGGGCGATGCGACGGGGGCTGCCTGGATCGAACAGGAAGGCCGCGATTTTTCCATCACCGGCGGGTCGAGCTATCGCACGCCGCGCGGCAGCGGGACCTATCTGATGGAAGGCAAGACAGTTACCTTCACCCGCGGACCGATGCGCGGGATGAAGATGATGCGGCTGGGATCGGGCCTGCTCCAGCAGATCGAGCCCGGTGGCAAGCTGGGCCGCCTGCGCTGCCACCGCACCGGGCCGGTGCGGGACTGATCACTGCCCCGTCAGCAGCGGGTAGGGATTGACCGCATTGGCGGGCTCCCACCATTCGGCATCGGCGGTGGTCTGAAGGATCGCGAAATGCAGGTGCGGCGCATCCTGCGAGGCATTGCCCGAACTGCCCACCGTGCCCAGCCGCTGCCCGCGGCGCACGCGCTGGCCTTCCTGCAGTCCTTCGGCATAGGCGTCGAGATGGGCGTAGTAATAGATTGTCAAACCGTCGGTCGAACGGATGTAGATGGTGTTGCCGCCGACATCCGAGCGGTACAGCTTCTCGACCGTTCCCGGCGCGGCCGAACGCACGCTGGTGCCCTTGGGCGCCATGATATCGATCGCCTCGTGCAGGCGTGAACCGCTGCTGCGCGAATCGCTGTAGGTATCGCTGAGGTCGCTGGCGCGGATGTTCTTCACCGGGACCAGCAACTGGCGCGACTGTTCGCTGCTGGGCGCGACCGGCGCATCGAGATCGAGCGGTTCGCCGGTGGGCGTTCCGGTGTCCGACGCCTCTTCCCCGTCATCCGCCACCTGTTCGGGCTGCGGGCTCGGCGCAGCCTCTGCCGGACGCGTGGCGTTGCGCTGGCTGACGCTGGTTGCGTTTTCGATCAGGCTGCCCCCCGCCACGATCCAGATCGCACTGGTGATGGTGGCGGTGATGACGATGGTGAGGATGCGGTCGACGAGGTTCATGCGCACAGCCTACCCGTTCAGG
>PVBE010630344.1_pt1 | contig 15760 bp, 15 predicted proteins | sample 1631181 | NCBI WGS metagenome assembly PVBE01 (sample SAMN08397723, study PRJNA350692) | Marine metagenome, whole genome shotgun sequencing project. | isolation source: water | place: Pacific Ocean | collected 2012-04
CAATTGGATAAAAAAATTCGAACCTGCGGATCGGGTGCGCATGTCATGAACATCGAACACCTTCGGGTGGCTCATGGCGATCTCCTTGATGCGCGCGCGTTCCTCTGCCGGTAATTCCTTATCCATCAGAACGTCCAGTGATTGTCTGGCGATATCGAATGCGCCGTAAGACATATAAGCAACGATAGCGAGAGCGAACATGGGGTCAACGATAAACCATTGGAATTTACTGGCCAGGATCAGCGACACGATAACCGCAATATTGACCAGAAGATCCGCCCGGTAATGAAGCGAATCGGCGTTGATGGCAACGGATTTCGTTTTGCGAATAACGTAGAGCTGGAATCCGACCAACACGATGGTGAGGGCGATGGAAACCATCATGATGGACATGCCCAGACCGGTGTTGGTTATGGGCTGAGGATTAACAAATCGGTCGATGGCCTCAAGCAATAGGAATACGCCGGAACCAGCAATGAATGCCGCTTGCGCCAGTCCGGCGAGCGATTCCGCTTTACCGTGCCCGAAACGATGTTCGCGGTCCGCTGGCTGAAAAGCGTGTCGTACGGCCAGCAGATTTATAATTGAAGCCCCGGCGTCCAGAATAGAATCGACCAGGGAAGATAAAATGCTGACCGACCCCGTTGCCAGCCAGCCTCCCAGTTTAGCGACAATCAAAATCGACGCGACCGTCACAGAGGCGTAGGTGGCGGTTCTCATCAGCCCGCCATGCATAGCCTCTCTGGAAACCGGGCTGAGTGTTTTGTCGTCCGTTCCGTTATCGGAGTGGTTGTTTGAGGGGTCAGAATTTGTCACATTCATTCCGCTATTTTTCTTCTGATATTTAAGGGAACAATCTTTGAATCTCCCATTCGCTGTCGGAAACCCCTTCTGATTCAACTTCACGAATATATACGATCCTGTCATGCAGGCGAAAACGTCTTTCCGCCCAGAATTCTATTCGCTCTGGTTTTACCCGGTAACCTTCCCAGAATTCAGGCCTCGGCACCTTCCCGACATGAAATTTCGCCGTAAATTGGGCTACCCTCTTCTCCAACTCGAAACGCCCTGCCATAGGCCGGGATTGCTTAGACGCCCAGGCGCCAATCTGGCTGCCGCGAGCGCGGCTGTCATAGTAGCCATCGGCTTCCTCGAGTGACACCTTCTCCACAGGGCCGTCTATACCCACTTCACGCCCCAAGGATTTCCAATAAAAACATAGGGATGCGTAAGCGTTTTCCGCTAATTCCAGTCCTTTGCGGCTTTCGGAATTGGTGTAGAAGACAAACCCCCGTTCGTCGATTCCTTTTAGCAATACCATACGTACACACGGCCGCCCCCTGCTGTCCGCCGTCGCCAAAGCCATGGCGTTGGGGTTCACAGGTTCTTTACCCTCTGCTTCCGTAAGCCATTGTCGGAATAAATCGATGGGTTTTTTGTCTTCGAACGTTATATTTTCGTTCATCGTTTTCTGCTAATTTGGGGCTTCTCGCGATAATGAGAAACGCGGTTACAATAACAGACATTATGTGATACGCCTCACTGTAGCCACAGTTTTATTCTGTTATATTGCAACAATCAAACACGCTGCTAACTATAGTTATTGACGATTTTAATTTAACCGATTGTAACGATGGGAAATAGTAAGATGAAAGCTCCAAAACTCTTATTGGTCCTGGCATTGCTGGGTTTGGTTTCGGCCTGCGCCGATGCGCAGAACAACCAGAAAAAAACGCTTGGTACTCTTCTGGGCGCCGGATTGGGTGCTTTGGCGGGTTCGCAAATAGGCAGCGGTAAGGGTCAACTGGTTGCCGTGGCGGTGGGTGCCCTTGGCGGCGCTTTTCTGGGCAGCGAACTGGGTAAATCTCTTGATGAAATAGACCGCCTGAAAGCGAATCAAACACAACAGATGGCCATGGAAAATAACAAGAATGGCGTTGCCTCTGCGTGGAGCAACCCGAATTCAGGTCACTCGGGTCAGGTCACGCCGACCAAGACCTACCAGGTCGCAACCGGCGAACACTGCCGGGAATACGAACATGAGATCGATGTAGACGGCAAACGCGAAGTGCTCAAAGGTACGGCCTGCCGCCAATCTGATGGCTCCTGGAGAGTGATCAACTAGCTCTTTATAAAAGAGTTCTATGTTTTGGAATCTGTAAGCGGCGGCTGCCAAAAGTAATTTTTGGCTCGCCGTTTTCGAATATGTGGTCCTTTCCTTTCAAACTTTTAAATTTTATGGTCGATCATCCGGTTACTTTTTCCTATTCTCCCTCTATTCCAGTTAAGCAGCCGGTCTAAATTCTAGTTACAAGTTAATTTAAGAGGACAATATGAACCAATCTGCGGGTCTGATGGCAGGCAAAAAAGGATTGATTATGGGCGTTGCCAATGAGCGATCGATTGCCTGGAGCATTGCTAAAGCCGCCCATAGCCAAGGTGCCGAGCTAGCATTCACTTATCAAGGTGATGCGCTTTTGAAGCGTGTAACGCCGCTCGCTGAATCCGTCGGTTCAGAAATCGTCCTGCTGTGTGACGTTACCGACGACGCCAGCGTTGACGCCGTATTCGCGGAAATCAAAGACCAATGGGGCAAATTGGATTTCGTTCTCCATGCCATAGCTTATTCCGACAAGGATGAGTTGAAGGGTAAATATGTCGATACGACGGCGGATAATTTTGCTCAAACCATGCAGATATCCTGTTATTCCTTCACTGCTATTTGCCAGCGGGCCCAGGAAATGATGCCCGACGGCGGTTCGCTGCTCACCTTGACTTATGCGGGTTCTGAACGGGTGATGCCGCACTACAATGTCATGGGTGTGGCCAAAGCGGCCCTCGAGGCCAGTGTCCGCTACCTGGCCGAAGATTTAGGAGGGCAGAATATCCGGGTGAATTCCCTATCGGCGGGTCCGATGAAAACCCTTGCTGCGTCTGGCATCGGCGACTTCCGCTACATCCTGAAATGGAACGAGTATAATTCACCGCTCAGGCGCAATGTCTCGGGCAATGACGTCGGCGGTTCCGGTATGTATCTGTTGAGCAATTTGTCCTCCGGAGTCACCGGTGAAACCCATCATGTGGATTGCGGCTACAACATTGTCGGCATGAAGGCAGTCGACGCACCGGATATCACGGTTAACAAAAATGACAGCGCTGCCTGAGCAAACTTCACCAGAAGAACGCCTGAGCTATGTCTGGAAATAGCTTCGGGCACCTTTTTCGCTTTACCACCTTTGGTGAGAGCCATGGGCTGGCCATCGGCTGCATCGTTGACGGAACACCGCCCAATATTCCCTTGAACGAAGACGATATTCAATTCTGGCTGGACAAGCGCCGGCCCGGACAATCGCGCTTCACCACCCAACGCCAGGAAGCTGATCAAGTCCGTATTCTCTCGGGCGTCTTTGAAGGCAGGACAACAGGAACGCCGATTGGGCTGATGATCGAGAACACCGACCAGCGGTCCAAGGATTATGAAGAAATCAAGGACAAGTACCGGCCCGGTCATGCTGATTTCACCTATCATGTGAAGTACGGTAATCGGGATTACCGCGGCAGCGGCCGGGCCAGTGCCAGGGAAACCGCCTGCCGCGTCGCCGCCGGCGCCATCGCGCGGAAAATCCTGGGCAACAGCATTGCCGTTAAAGGCGCGCTGGTTCAAATGGGTGTTCACAAAATTAACCGGGAAAGCTGGAATTGGGATGAGATCGCCAACAATCCGTTCTGGTGCCCTGATGCCAACACCGTCAAAACGTGGGAAACCTACCTGGACCAGACTAGAAAAGCAGGTTCCTCCATCGGCGCGGTTGTTGAAATTGTCGCCCGCGGCGTACCCGTTGGCCTGGGCAGTCCGGTCTATGACAAGCTGGACGCCGATATTGCCAAAGGGCTGATGAGCATCAATGCTGCCAAAGGCGTCGAAATCGGCGCCGGCTTCGGGGCGGCGGAATTGAGCGGTGAAGAGAATGCCGACGAGATGCGCATCGAAGATGGCCGGCCCATCTTTACCTCGAACCATGCCGGCGGCATATTAGGCGGCATAAGTTCCGGCCAGGATATTGTCGCCCGGTTTTCCCTCAAGCCCACCAGTTCCATTGCCACTCCTCGTAAAACCGTCACCATTGGCGGCGAGAACACTGAAGTATCCGTTAAAGGGCGCCATGACCCCTGCGTCGGCATTCGCGGCGTACCTGTCGGCGAAGCTATGGTCGCCTGTACGCTCGCTGACCATCTTTTGCGGCATCGCGGGCAATGCGGGTAATTTTGAGCGATTTCGAAAGCAATTTCGTAAGAAAAATGCGCCTCTAAGGCGCATGATTAAAGTAAAGCTATCCGGCTGGTGGATCTATGCCGGCAGGCATATTTTACCATGTAATTTTTGGTTCACTTCGTCGGTCCACCCGTTTTGCCGTGATAGAAAAACGACATGATTACGAGAATTCCAACGATCACTAGTAACGTCGCATACATTCCATCACCCAATTCCAATCCCAGTTTTGTCAATTAGCAATGAACTACGGTTTTATGCAGATTTTAGTTCACGCACATTTCGAAATGTTTAAAATTGCTTCAAAATTTAAGTTGAAAATTCAGGGTTACATTTTTGATTTCAGCCAGTTGTACATACCTGCCACATTCATCGGCCGGTATTGTCCATAGGCACCCCACTTTTTGTATCCTTCCATCATGACGCTAGCCTGAATCTGATCCAGCGATTTGTTCAGCTCCCCTGTAGCTGCCGCCCGAGTCCACCAGCACTATACCGTCACCTGTCACCACCACGCCAAAGGTCGCGTTGTTGACAAAGTTATCAGCGTTGTGCTGTTCGTGCTGAGTAACAATGGCGAACACATTGTCAGTAACACGCATCACTTTAAGTTCAAACGCTTGCCCGATGCTAATTAAAAACGCCGATGTGAAAACCAGCGCATTGGCCAAGGAACCCGGAATTGTCTCATTTCCCCGACCGTTCGAGTTGGTTTAAAAACGGTTTGATATCCAGAAGCGGTGTGCCGTCGATACAGTCCATGGCGCTAACGGTCAGGACATTCCCTTCTACGTTCATAAGCTCAACCGTACTCAAGGCGATGGGATTGGGCCGCATGGGCGAGCGAAGGGCAAACACGCCGTATTCTTCGCCGTTTTTCGACCATTTGGGTACGCGCTGCATGGCGTCGCGATCGGCTTTATCAAACCAGTAAAGAATTTGAAGGTGGCTCTCAGACTCAATCCCCTTCAAGGCCGGTAGAAAAGTTTCATCCACTTCAATACGCGACGTTCCATTTTCCGGTCGCGCCTGCCCTGGGCAATCCGAAGTCGTTTTGTAAGGTGTTCTGATCCTGCCGATATAATTTAAAGTCTCTGAATTCATTTCGCTGAATTTCCTTAAGTTTGAAATGTCTAATCAAAATCACCTCATAGGCCGTACAATGCCGGCAGCAGCCAGGACAGACACAGCCACATGATGATCGTCAGCGGCACCCCAACACGCACGAAATCGGTGAAACGGTAACCGCCGGCATTCATAACCAAAAGATTGGTTTTGTAGGCCATGGGGGTGGCGTAGCTCATGTTGGCGCCAAACAGGACGGCAAGGACAAACGGTTCCGGCGGCAACCCTAATTGGGTGGCGATGCTGATGGAAATTGGCGTCCCGATGACGGCGGCGGCATTATTGGAAACGATGTTTGTCATAATCGCCATCAGCAGCATCAAACCGCTCAGTACCATCGCGGGTGATGCATTGGCGGCAAAGGCGACAAAAAGATGCGCCAAATAATCGGCCCCGCCAGTGGCCAGCAACGCCTTGCCCAAGGCTAAACTGGCGACAACGATCATGATCACCGGGATGCTCAGAGCCTGGGCGGCGTCTCGCCAGCGGATACACCTGGTGACAAGCATCAGCAGCACGCCGCAGACAGCGCTGATGGCGATGGGCATGATGCCGAAAGCTGCCGCCAGTACGATGGCAAACATGATAGTTAAAGCCAAATATGCTTTTCTCGTATGCGGCAAGTCGGAAGTGGCATCCAATACCAGCAGTTCACCACCAGCTTTCAAAGCAGCAATTTGTTTACTCGGACCCTGGACCAGAAGCACATCGCCGACCCGTAGCCTCTCATCTCCGACATCGCTAATTGTCCGGATGGTGGGACCAGCACGGTGTAAGGCCAAAGTAACGATCTGGTACATATGGGCAAAACGGGCCTGCGACAACGTCGTCCGGTCCAGGGGTGAGCCCTGGGTCACAACGATTTCGGCGATTTGCTGGTCTTCAGCCGTCAGAGGATGTTCCTCATCCACCGGCGTATCACCGGCGTATAATTTGGCTTCAAGAACTTCCTCCAACTGTTTGAGAGTTGCCGGCGTGTCTCTGACAGCCAAGCGGTCACCCGCCCGCAGTTCTAGGTCTGGCAGCGGTTTCATGACCAATCCCGGATGGCGGCGAATTTCATTAATCTGTAAACTTCCACCTGCTTTCTCCATTACCTCCGACAAGGTTTTCTCGTCAGCAAATCCGCCCTCTCCTATTTCCAAATGACCGGAAAAAAGACGGGGTGAAATATCTTCCATAGGGGCTTGGCGGACCGGCAGCATCAGCGGTGCGATCAGCCACAAATACAAAATGGCCGCGCCGCCTGCCAAGGCCGCCGGAACAAAGAAATCGAACATGCCGAGATGCCGGAGTCCCAGATCGGCGGCAACAGATATCACCAGTAAATTGGTAGAAGTGCCAATGGTCGTGCTCATGCCCCCGACGAGAGTCGCAAACCCCATGGGCAACAAAATGCCGGTCGCGGATTTTCCTGTTCGCAAGGCGACACTGATGAGAATCGGTAACAGTAGAACGACGATGGGCACATTATTGACGAAAGCGCTAAGTACGGCGCCGATCAGCAGCGTAAATAAAAGTGACAGATGCGGACTAACCGACCACAGCCGAGACAGTGAACGGCCGATCGGCTCCAGCGCACCTGTCCGCACCAGCCCTTGCCCCGCCACCATCAGCGCGCAGACGGCAACCAGAGCTTCATGTCCAAAACCCAGAAAAAAATCTGTGGCATGAAGTGGTTTCTTATAGACGGTACCAATAACGCTATAGGGAAATAGTTCAAATCCCGCTACCAACAGAACCAAAACGGCTAGACTGGACGTTTCCAGCGGAATGCATTCCCGTGTGAACAACGCCAAGGCCACGACAACCAACACCAAAACAGCGATTCCATGAGCGTCCGGTAAAGCTAGCAAGAACATGTGCGGTCCTTTAATGAAGATGCGAAGCAATATTTAGGAAGTATTGCCCGGTGATGAATGGTCAGCAATGACTGAATTTCTTTGTTGAATCAAGTTGATCCACAATTACCTTTATTTGCTAAGGTCTCTACGCCAGAATTGAAAGCCAATGATAAATCGGGAGATCGGTAATGTCTGATGTTAAAGCCGAACAACCAAATCGAAACAAAGCCCGGCCCGGTGAGACTGTCAAAGATCCCGCCGATTGGTCAGATACCGAGCTTATGGCCAACAGTGACTGGAACTACGAGGCGAACGGTGCCGAGATCACACATCTCGTCGATATGGCGCGGCACATTTACGGCCGAATCGGCGATGACTCCAAACGACTCCTCTTGATGACACAGAATGACTTCGACCTCGGCCCCTTCGCTGACCGTCTGAAGGTAATCATGTCGCAGGTCAAGGATGGCCTCGGCCTGGCCCTTTATCGCGGTCTGCCCATGGATGAATTGTCGCTGTTGGAAGCGGCTATAATCTATTGGGGCATGGGCCGGCACATGGGCAACCCCATGTCCAACAATCCCGATGGCGATATGATCGGGCATGTCCAGGACACCGGCAAAGACTACCGTGACCCTCGGCACCGCGGTTACCAAACCAATGTCACCATGGATTACCACTGTGACCAGACCGACCTTGTCGCATTGCTGTGCATCAATACGGCAAAATCGGGTGGCCGCTCCAAGATTGTCAGTTCCATAGCTCTCTACAACGAACTGGTAAAAAGCCGGCCCGAACTCGTAGAGGTATTGTTACAGCCCTATTGCTGGACCAAACATTCGGAAAAGGATGACGGTGAGAAAAACTACTACGAAAGTCCTGTGTTTAATTTTTTGAATGATGTTCTGTGTATCTCTTTTGGCCCGAAGCATATGAAGAAGGGCCACGCGCTGCCGGAAGCTCCCGACATGACGCCGGCGCGAATAGAAGCGCTAGACTACATGGAGAAACTGGCCGAAGACCGTCATTCAGAAATGGATTTGGAACGCGGTGATATTCAATTCATCAATAACTATACGGTGCTACATACCCGCACCGGCTTTGAAGACTGGCCGGAACCGGAACGTAAACGTGTGTTATGGCGGTTGTGGCTCGCGGTTCCGGGTTTCCGGCCCAGCACGCCTTATTCTAAACAATGGGTCAAGGGAATTGAACTTTCAAAAACAAATCAGCGGATAGAGCTGGTATATCCGGGCTGACCCAACAGCCGGAGCAGAATAGTTTAAACCAGCAGCACTGTCTTCGATAGCGAGGCGAAAGGGGAAACTCGTTGGATATTTCCACTGTACAGGAAAACATCGCAACGATCGTTGAAAAATAGTTGCCGAGCCGGTCGCAATAGCTGGAACGGCAGGCGTTGGATAAGGCGGATTTTATCGAGCTTCATAAGGCCGGTTTGACACTGACCGGCATTCTCGTATCGGCCGGATGACGGCATTTGAGCGAACAAGTTGGACCGAGGCCTGCCAATGACATATGGCCCACCGAGTAGGCTTTCACTCCCATGGCGCCGGCAATTGAAACGGCATCGTCAGTATCCGGCGTTCTACGGGGTAAACTCGCTATTTCAGAATTGAAGGATTCGTCGATTCTTCTGATCTCCAAAACGATTGGAGGCGCCAGCTTTTTCCGCTCCGGACCATTCGGCCAGTGGTCCTAAGATATCCGGGCCTGGGATTTCTGCGGCCATCCTGGTCGCTAATTCTCGACCAAATGTTAGAGAAAAGTTTCGACGATTGATACCGATCAGGTCTTCCGCACCCCGACCGCGGTACCGCTGGCCACCAGGAACAACATGGATTTATCATCGCCGGAATTTTTGTTGTAGTTAAGGTCTAGGCCGATCAAGGCATTGGCGCCGACGACGAGGACTTCACGCCTCAGTTCTGTGAGGCAAACCCGGCGTAAACCACGCAAAACTTTTGCGAAGCTGAACTGCGGCCGCCGAAAATATCCCGAATACCGGCTAACATATCGCGGAACATGTTCATACCGATCACCCATTCGGCGGAAATAATCTCGATCCGCTCTTCCACCTCGTAACCACCGAGCGTTGTTTCAGTGGTATCTATATTCTCTTTGCAGCAATGAGAAATTCCTTGTTGCCCTCGGGCCCGATGATAGGGCTTTCCTCAATGCCCAGCACCTGCCAGTTGGGCAACGAATCGAGCCACGCTGAAATTCGATCGCAGACTTCCTGATGTAAAGCCGCTTCGCGTACAACCCCCTTTTTACCAACTTGCGCTTTACCAACTTCAAATTGCGGTTTGATCAGCGCTATCAGGCTGGCACCGGATACTGCTAATTCCATTGCCGCCGGCAGTACTGTCTGAAGACCGATAAAGCTGGCGTCGCAGCAGATAAATTCAATTGCTTCCGGCACCGTCTCGGCGGTCAAATACCGCGCGTTGGTGCGTTCCATTACCATGATTCGTTCATCCTGACGCAACTTCCAGGCAAGCTGGCCGTGTCCGACATCGACGGCATAAACCTTGGCCGCGTTTCGGGACAGCAAGACATCGCTAAACCCGCCAGTCGAAGCACCGATATCCAGGCAAATTCTGCCTTCGACATCAATCGCAAAACAGCTGAGACCATGATCCAGTTTAAGGCCGCCACGGGAAACCCAGGGATGATCCTGGCCTTTAAGCTCTAAAGCAATATCCTCGGCGACCCGCTGACCTGCTTTTTCGAGACGCTTGGTATCGCTGTATACCAGTCCGGCCATAATAACCGCCTGGGCGCGGCTTCTCGATTCCAGCAGCCCGCGGTCGACAAGGATTTGATCGAGGCGTTTTTTCTTAGAATTGCTTGTCCTGGAACCGGACAATTTTAAGCGCTCGCCGGTCTTTCACCCTGATCGGCAGCGCTCGGTTCACCCAGCGCATGCATGGCAGTGGCAACAATATCGGGCCGGCAGAGACCGGCAATCTCATATTGCTTTTCCGGTTTGTCATGATTGATGAAAATATCGGGTAAGGTCATCGACCTGAATTTCAACCCATTATCGAGCGCCCCTTCATTAGCCAGGAACTGCAGCACATGCCCACCAAAGCCGCCGACAGCCCCTTCTTCAATGGTGATCAATGCTTCATGCTCTTTGGCTAGGCGCAGCACCATTTCCCGGTCAAAAGGTTTGGCAAATCGCGCATCGGCGACCGTTGTCGACCAGCCCCGTGATGCCAGTTCATCGGCTGCGGCCAGCGCTTCACCAAGGCGGCCCCCTAAACTGAGGATGGCTACGGAAGAGCCTTCCCTTAAAATCCGGCCTTTACCGATTTCCAAGGCCGTGCCGTGATCCGGTAATTCAACGCCCCTGCCCTCACCCCGTGGATAACGGAATGCCGAGGGACGGTCATCGATGGCAACGGCGGTCGCAACCATATATTTGAGTTCGGCTTCATCGGCCGCCGCCATGACAACAAAATTAGGCAACGCAGCCAGATAGCCGATATCGAAAGAACCGGCGTGAGTTGCGCCGTCAGCGCCAACCAGGCCTGCCCGGTCGATAGCGAAGCGAACCGGTAATTTCTGGATAGCGACATCGTGAACAACCTGGTCATAGGCCCGCTGCAGGAAAGTCGAATAAATGGCGCAAAAAGGCTTGTACCCTTCAGTGGCCATACCGGCGGCAAAGGTAACCGCATGCTGTTCCGCGATACCCACATCGAAGCAGCGGTCGGGGAAGGCTTCGGCCAACTTATCCAATCCAGTTCCCGACGGCATGGCTGCAGATATGGCGACAATTTTCTCGTCACGCTCGGCTTCCTGCTTGAGAGCTTCGGCAAATACACCCGTATAGGACGGCGCATCGGATTTCGGCTTGCTTTGTTTTCCCGTAACGACATCGAATTTGTTCACACCATGATATTTATCCGGCGCCGTTTCCGCTGGCTCGTACCCGTGGCCTTTTTTCGTCACCACATGCAGCAATACGGGGCCTTCATCCTCGGTGTCGCGCACGTTTTTCAGCAACGGTAACAAATGTTCTAAATTGTGTCCGTCGATGGGACCTATATAAAAGAAACCAAGTTCCTCGAACAATGTACCGCCGGTCAGGATACCGCGGGCGTATTCTTCAGCCCGACGCGCCGTTTCTTCCAAACGGCGCGGGAATTTCCCAGCCACTTCTTTGGCAAAATGGCGGATCGACCGGTAAGGTTTGGATGAGATCAGCCGAGACAGATAGGCGCTCATGGCACCGACCGGCCGCGCGATCGACATGTCGTTATCGTTGAGTACGACGATCAAACGTGAATCCATGGAACCAGCGTTATTCATAGCTTCATAGGCCATGCCGGCGCTCATGGCGCCGTCGCCGATGACAGCAATGACGTTGCAGGGATCTCCCGTCAGGTCCCGCGCTACCGCCATACCCAAGCCCGCGGATATCGATGTCGAGCTGTGGGCAGTTCCGAAAGGATCATATTCGCTTTCGGTACGCTTGGTAAAACCGGACAATCCACCGCCCTGGCGGAGCGTGCGAATACGGTCACGCCGGCCGGTCAGAATTTTATGAGGATAGGCCTGATGACTGACATCCCAAATCAGACGGTCATTGGGAGTATCAAAAACATGGTGCAAGGCAGCGGTGAGTTCGACCACGCCGAGACTGGCGCCCAAATGACCCCCGGTAATTGAAACCGCATCAATGGTTTCGGTCCTGATTTCATCGGCCAGCTGTTTCAATTGCTCGACCGAGAACTCCCGGATATCCGCCGGATCAGAAACGGTATCCAGCAACGGTGTTTTACTATTTTGCGACACGATTAAACCTTCCGGCCTCCGCAGCATTTCAAGGGTAATATTTTGTTTTTAGCGTTAAATCATTCAAATAAATGTATATCATTTACGCCGATTCACAACAAATTCCGCTAATTCCCTCAATAGATTGCCTTTTTCCTGAAAAACCTCAAGATGTTTTATTGCCTGTTCGCTTAGTATCTGCGCCTGCTTCCGCGCCCGTTCTTGGCCCAAAAGAGATACAAAAGTGGCTTTACCGGCTGCTTCATCCTTATTGGTGGCTTTTCCAAGTTCTTCTTCACTGCCTTCGATATCCAACAAATCATCGGTTATCTGGAAAGCAAGACCGAGATCATGGGCATAAGCGTTTAGCATATGCCGCTGGTTTTCCCCCACTTTACCGAGAATCGCGCCCGCCTGGCAGGAGACGCTGATCAAAGCGCCGGTCTTCAAGCGCTGTAGGCGCGTAACTTCAGGCATATCGAGATCATGATCAGCGGCGACCAGGTCCAGCATTTGACCGCCGACCATGCCATGGGCGCCGATGGCCTTGGCCAATTCAACTGACAATTCACACCTGACGCTCGCTGAAGGATGGGTGGTATCTTCTCCCAGCACTTCAAAGGCCAGCGTCAGCAGAGCATCTCCAGCCAAAATGGCCGTCGCCTCGTCAAATTCGATGTGGCAGGTGGGGCGACCGCGCCGCAAGTCATCGTCGTCCATCGCCGGCAGATCATCATGGATCAGTGAATAGGTGTGCACCATTTCAATCGCCGCCGCCGCCCGTTCCGAGCAGGTCCGTGAGACGTTGAACAAATCAGCACAACTGATTACTAGGAAGGGCCGAAGGCGCTTACCGCCGGCCATAACCGAATACCGCATGGCGTCAATAACCTGGGCCTCAGGACCGTCACCGAGCGGTATCAGTTTATTTAAAGCAGCCTCGGTTAGCCGCGCCGTATCTTTCAGCGCTTCTTCAAATGAACTCAACGAAGCCCCCTATTCAATATCAGCCGGTTCGACGGTAGCCTCGCCATCAGCACCGACGCTGATCTTATCAATTCGGGCTTTGGCTTCACGCAATTTGGCTTCGCAATGTTTTCTCAGGAACGTGCCCCGCTCATAGGCGCTGATCGCATCGTCCAGCTTGTTTGACCCTTGTTCAAGATCGGCGACAATATCCTCCAGCTCGGCCAAAGCATCCTCGAAACTCAGTTTTGCGATATCGGCAGGTATTTTTTTGTCAGCCATGTGATTGCGTCCAGTAATGTTAATTCGCGGCAAATATAACGCTCGCAGGGCACCCTCGGCAAGTCACGAGGGCAAGTCATATGGGGCTAGGTACGATACGGCAGCCAGCTTCATCTCGCCATCATCTCTGTTACATGAACGGCGGCGCATTCAGCCAGGGCTTCATAGTCGTAACCGCCTTCCAGGGTCGACACTACCCTGCCCCCACAGGAATCTTCAGCAACGTTGAGAAGTTCTTCGGTTACCCAGGCGAAATCCTCGGTCATCACGTCCAGTTGGCAAAGCGGGTCCCGGATATGAGCATCGAACCCGGCAGATATCATAAGCAGGTCCGGCGAAAAATTCCTGAGCGCCGGTAAAATATGATCGCTGTAAGCGGCACGGAAAGGAGCGGAGCCGGTACCGGGACCAAGCGGAACATTAACAATATTACCGATGCCCGTTTCATTGGCAGCGCCGGTACCGGGATAAGCCGGAAATTGGTGGCTGGAAGCATAGAATAGACTGGCGTCATTTTCAAACATATGCTGGGTGCCGTTGCCGTGATGAACATCGAAATCCACCACGGCAATTTTTCCTAAACCATGTTGGATTTGGGCATGGCGCGCCCCGATTGCGACATTGTTAAACAGGCAAAACCCCATGGCCTGGGCCTGTTCGGCGTGATGCCCTGGCGGCCTTAAGGCACAAAAGGCGTTGATGACCCCACCAGTCACAACCTGATCGACGGCAGCGCATATACCGCCAACGGCGCGGAGAGCCGCCTCACCTGAAGCCGGCGACATAAAGGTGTCCGGATCCAGCGCCTTGTAACCTTCTTCCGGTACCGCATTGAGGATCATCTCTACATAAGCGGGGTCATGGAGCAAATGAATAACCTCCGGATCGGTTTTTGGCGCTTCCGTCCGCGCCAACGCCTCAAATGCCGGGGCGGCCAACGCCGTCTCGATTGCCTGCAAACGTCCGCTATTTTCCGGATGATATGGTCCCGGCTCATGGTCGATACAAATGGGATGACTATAAAATGCCGTCACCATACACCATCTCCCGTAATAATAAAAACACCTCATAGAAATGTTATCCATGCTTTTACCGCTAAAGATTGATCACATCACCTTTATTATTTAGATTTATCAAATATTCGGCGATCTGCGATTTATATGAGAACACTGATAACTTCGGAAAATTATTCGGCGCGTCAACAATCATACCTCGTTCTCGGGGAACGGGAGAGTGTAAAGAATGAACAATAACCCTAAGAGACATCGCTCGGACGTTATGGCTACCTTGCGGCAGGAAGGTCTGCCGCCCGGCATAACCATGGGGATGGGCGGTACCGCCGACACACTCACCAAGACCTTTGATAGCATGGTGATCAATTTACTGCTCGCTCTGGTAATCGTTTACCTGGTGATGGCCATTCTGTTAGAAAGCTTTGTCTATCCCTTTATCATTATGTTCTCGGTTCCACTGGCAACGACTGGCGGTATCGCCGGGCTGGCCTTGCTGAACCTGATAAATTTTCAGGCGCTGGATATGCTGACCTTGCTCGGCTTTGTCATATTAATCGGAATTGTGGTTAATAACGCCATTCTGCTGGTTCATCAGAATCTTATCCATGTGCGCGAAGAAAACATGGATGTAACTGAAGCCATAATGGAAGCAACCAGTAACCGGTTTCGGCCAATTTTCATGTCAACCTTGACCAGTGTCTTCGGCATGCTGCCTCTGGCGCTTTTTCCGGGCTCGGGTTCGGAGCTATACCGAGGGCTGGGATAGTTGGTTATTGGCGGTTTATCGCTGTCTGCTATGCTAACCCTGCTTATTATTCCGCCGTTACTTAGCTTATTCTCGTTCGCCTTGGTAAAAAAGACAAAATCCATTACAGTAAACACGCCTTCACTGGCGGAATAAAAGAGGGAAATTTGCGGAGCCTTTAATGAACAAAGTACCAAAAATGGAATTCGAAACGATTGAAGAAAATGCTGAAGCGGCGGCCGGATTACTGAAATCTATGGCCAACCAGCATCGATTGCTTATTCTTTGTCGGCTTGGCGATAAGGAATATTCGGTAGGGGAGTTGGAGGAAATTGTTGGTTTGAGTCAATCGGCACTGTCTCAGCATCTGGCGCGGCTGAGAAGTGACGGTCTGGTTGAAACACGCCGGAAGGCGCAGACGATTTACTATTCACTGTGTAGTGACGAAGCCTTCGTCATGATGAAAACTTTGTGCGCTCTGCTACAGCCGACGGACGATGCCGCCGCCAAGGTCGCTACTTCGATGGCGCAAATCTGAGTAACAAAATCTTACCAATTCCTCAATCTATATGAATATCGTTGGTAGGCCCGGATGATTTTCCGCCAATTGTTCGACAGCGTTTCATGCACATTTACCTATATGCTGGCGAGCCATGAAGGTGGCGAAGCCCTGCTGATCGATTCGGTCCTGCAAAAAGTGGACCGCTAC
>PVBE010753563.1_pt1 | contig 15760 bp, 14 predicted proteins | sample 1631181 | NCBI WGS metagenome assembly PVBE01 (sample SAMN08397723, study PRJNA350692) | Marine metagenome, whole genome shotgun sequencing project. | isolation source: water | place: Pacific Ocean | collected 2012-04
ACTGCAATGCTTTTGTATAATCAGTCTGATGTGTTGGAAAATAAGATAAAATTGGTTCCAGGGGAGTATGATGCAAGCATAAATCTTATGCTGTATGATGATTTGATTGTGCCTGGTGGAGAGCTTTGTTATTGTTCTGGCTCTGAAGTTGAAGTGTTGGTCTGCGAAGCAGGGAAGCTTATAGGAATAGAACCTACCACTTGTGAGCAAGTTCCTGATATTGTGTTTAATGATACGTCACCTTATCCTTCTGGAGGGCTTGATTTAGAGATAACTATAGAGAAGGATGATTTAGATGGTTCTGATAAGATTATTCTCTATGCAGTATCTCCTGATTTGAAGATAGTGAGAGAAGAAGACAGAAAAATAGGTGACCTTGAGCAGATTGGGATGATAGAGAATTATTCAGATACTTATAGCCAGTATCTACAACCAGGGTTTAAATGAATTGTGGGAGATTTAGTTTTTGTTGAAGGTTATGAAATTTCATATATTCAATATGGTTTTGATTTCTTTATTGTTCTTTGTCTTTGATATAAGGTTTCTTAATCTTCTTGAGTTGTGAAGGCTTTTGGTGAACCATAGGGATTGCTGTCTTAGTTCAGAGAATTTTCCCATGTGATCATATTTTTCATAGTATGTTATGAATTTTGAGATAGTTTTTAGTTTGTCTTCATGAGTAATTTTTGAGGTGATTTTTCCTTTTTCAAGTAATTCTTTTGTTGCTCTGAATATGCTGGGGTTACCTATACTGCCTCTTCCTAGCATGATAAAGTCGCAGCCTGTTTTGTCTAGCATGGCTTTTGCATCTTCTGGTTTGAAGATGTCACCGTTCCCTATTATGGGAATGTTGGCTTTTTCTTTTGCTTTCTTTATCTCGTCTAAATTAACTTTTCCTGAATAAAGTTGTTCTTTTGTCCTGCCATGGATTGAGATTGCGGCTACTCCAAGATTTTCAAGGATGTTTATTACTTCAAGAGTGTTTATTGAAGATTTATCCCAACCAATTCTTATTTTTGCTGTTACTGGTTTGTTTGTGTTAGCTATTATGGGAGAAAGAGTGTTTTCTATCTTTTCAGGATGTTTTAGGTAGTATGACCCTGCTTTTAGTGCGATGATACTTTTGTCTGGGCAGCCAAGGTTGAAGTCTATGATATCTGCGTAGTGTTCTATTTCTGAGCAAAATTTTCCTGCTGCTTTTCCGTTTGAGCCTACTAACTGGATGGATAAGGGCTTGTCTTTTTTGTTGAAACTTCCTTTTTTTATTATGGAATCAATTCCTTTAAGGCTGTTTGTGTGGATCATTCCTGTTGAGACTAAAGAAGCGCCTTCTTCTTTGCATAATAGTCTGAAAGAGGCGCAGTTAATACCAACCATAGGGGCAAGAATGAGTTTTCCTTTAATGTTTAGTTTTCCTATTCTCATGGTGTTCTGTTAAAAAAAGTAAATTAGTGGTTATCTTGTGACTTCAAATCCTTTGATTTCCTGAGCTAACCTTTGAGCTGTTTTGTTCTTTTCAAGCTTTTTCCTTACAGGTTCAAGCAATTTGTTGAGATAGTCTCCTGCAGCTGTTTTTAAGTCCATGGGATGAAGCTCTTTCTTTTCAAAGGCGTTTTCCAGTTCGTTGTAATTCTTAAATTCAAGGTTTCCGCCCCATTTGTCAGGCCGCTCTATCTTGAAAGAGTCGAACTTTTCAAAAATAATATACTTACAATACTCAAGAATAGGATTGTCTTCAATGATTCCTTCAGGGCAGTATGCTTTCTTGATTTTCCTGGTGATTTCTTCTTTTGAGTCTGTCATGAAAATAGCAGAGTCAGGTTTTGATTTTGACATTTTGAGCTCTATTGCACGTTCAGCGCCTTCCATATTTGTTTCAGGAGGCTGGCCAAGGCCCATGAGCATGTGATGGCTTACTATTATAGGTTTCCAGAAGCCTAGCTTTTCGCCGATTTCTCTTGCAAGGACGTTTACTTTCCTTTGATCCATGCCAAGCTGGCAGATGTCTGCTTTGAGATAGAATATGTCTGCGCATTGCATGCAGGGATATAAGATTTGTGATGATTGTAATGCTTCATCCTCTTTCCTGCCCATGATTTGGCTGCATCTTACTATTCTTTTGACTGTGGAGTTTCTTGCAATCTGCATGACCATTTTCCAGTAATTGTCATCTTTTACAAGGTCAGAGGCCCAGATGAATTCTACATTGTCTAAATCCATGTCGCAGGCTTTCCAGACTTCTATGAGGTATTTGCCTACTTTCTGGATGTTATCGAGTTTGCCGCCCATCTTGTTGTTTGCCCAGGCGTGCCAGTCTGCTACCAGTATCTTGAATTTTGCGCCTGCTTTTGTCATCTTGTTGATGTTGATGGCTCTTAGAAGGCCTTGAGCTATATGGATGTCTGTGCCTGAAGGTTCGAAGCCGTCGTAGGCAATGAATTTCTTTTTCTTTTCAAGAAGTGATTTTAAGTCTTCTTCTGTTACGATTTCTTCTCCTACCTCTTTTATGAGATTTAGTCTTTCGGTTACAGCCATTTTATACTATCTTTAATCCTTCTATTTTATTAAAGTGTTTAATATTGTTAGTTTTTATACAAAAATCATTTGTCTTTGCTATGGTTCCTATTAATAAATCCCTGAAGTCAATTAATTCTCCTTTTCTTTCTAGTATTGATAAAGTCCTTCCTGCTTCTCTTGCAGATTTCTCAGAAAGATTCAACAGATGGACTCTCCAACTTATTTCTTCTATTGCCTTTAAATTATTTTCTTGTTTATTAGATTTAAATGCTCCATAATAAAGTTCAAATAAACTTATATAAGTAGTTGCAAATATAGCATTATCTTCCTTTTCCTCAACAAACTGGACTTCTTCTTCTTTGTTTCTTAAGAGATTGACAAGGAAATCAGTATCTAAGCAGATTTTATGTTCCATCTTTTCCATCCTTTTTTAAGCTCTTCTGTAAAAGCTTCTACTTCTTTATCACTCATCTTTAATGAGCCTGCTAAATCACTAAGCCTATCTTTTTTTTGGATATATGTTATAGCAAAATCTATGGAAACAGGAGCCCCTATCTCTGTTTGAAGTGAACCTGCTAGTTTAGTTAATGTTCTATAGTTTTCATCGCTTATTTTTATAGATTTCATCTTCTACTAAGTAACTAAGTAGTAAAAGTATATAAATATTTTGCTTTTGGGCGATTATCTTTCTCTATAAAACTTTGCAGCACTTTCAGGGCTTACAGAGTTGATTATCATGCCAGAACTGTTCTCAAACCCGCCCCAAGTGGCAATCCTTGGCTGAATTTCTATATGGAAGTGAAGGTCCATGCCTCTTTCCTTGAAACCATAGTGTAGGCAGAAGTTGTAAGAAGCATTGATGCTTTTTAGCTTAAGAAGTATCTTTTTTAGGATTGTGGCTAGGCTGAGCAATTCTTTTCCTTTAAATTGGGTTATGTTGAGTATATGCTTCTTTGGAAAGAGCCAGGCTTCATAATTGAATCTTGAAGCGAATGGCGCGAAAGCGATAAAGTCATCATTTTCAAGAATCTTTCTTTTTGATTCTGATTCTTTTTCAATGATTGAGCAGTAAGGGCAGGTTTTCTGTTTTTTTACAGCGTCCATCTTTTCTTTTATTTGAGATGGTATCATATCAAGCGTTGAAAGCTGAGTGTGTGAATGGATTAATGAAGTGCCGGCTTCTCTTCCATGATTTTTGAAGATAAGCACATATTTTACATTCTTTTCTTCTGATAATTCTTTGATTCTTATTGCATAGACCATTAAGATGTTTCTTATGTCATCTTCTGATAAGTCAGAGAGCTGTTTGCTGTGGTCAGGAGTTTCAACGATTACTTCGTGATAGCCGTAAGCGCAGCTTTTCTTAAGTGATCTGGTTGACTTTGGCTTTTTGGGATCTAGTGTTACAAAAGGAAACATATTAGGGAACCATCTGACCTTCCAGCCGTCTTTATATTCCAATCTACCGGTTTCTTTTGGAGTTAATTTTTCATTTCCCGGACAGAAGTAGCATGTCTTGCTTATTTTTTTTGATTCTTCTTTCTTAAACTCTCTTGGCCTCTTTTTCCTGTCCTCAGCAATAATTACCCATCTGTTGAGGATGTAATCTTTTCTGAGCTCGTTCATTTTATGCCTCTTTTACGATTTAGCAAAATCTCGAACTATATAAATGTTTTTTAATCTGATTTTTTTGTATAAGTTTTCTATAAATTTATATAGCTCTTTATTTTTGTTATTGGTATGAAGTTTAAAAACCTTATAATTGTTGGAACATCGCATATTGCTAAGCAGAGCATGCGTGAAGTAGAGGAGGCTGTTTCAAACAATAAGCCTGATATTATAGCGATTGAGCTTGACAGAAGAAGGTTTATTGCTTTAATGCATAAGAAGAAGGGGAAGAAAGATAGAATAAGATTAAGGGATATTAGGAGAATAGGTGTTAAAGGTTATCTGTTTTCTTTGATTGGTGGTTATATACAGAAGAAGCTGGGAAAGATTGTTGGAGTTGTGCCAGGCTCTGATATGAAGAAGGCGATAAAGCTTGCAAAGAAGAACAATCTTCAGATTGCGCTTATTGACCAGGACATTGAAGTTACATTGAAGAAGTTTTCAAAGAGTTTTACATGGAGAGAGAAATGGCATATTGTTGCTGATATATTTAAGGGGATTTTCTTTAGGAAGAATGTTGTTCAGTTTGATTTGAGCAAGGTGCCTGATGAGCAGGTTATTAAGAGAATGATGAAGGAGGTTAAGGTAAGGTATCCTAACCTTTATAGAGTGCTGGTTACTGAAAGGAATAAGATTATGGCTGTTAACCTTTTTAAGATTATGAAAGAGCATCCTGATAAGAAGATTCTTGCAGTGGTGGGAGCAGGACATGCTGAGGATATGATGAAGATTATAGAAGGTAAGCATAGATTGTATTGAGTTATAAGTTAAAGCAGAAAGAGTGACAAGTGTTAAATAGTTATCATCTTGCCCAAAGGACCCGGATTAATTACTCTTGTATCCTTGATTTTATCTTCTTTTTCAGCATTCTCATGAAGATGGCCGCAGACATTTAAGGTTATTTTGTTTTTGTCAATAAACTTCCTTATAGGCTTACTGCCGCAATGCTTTTCCATAATTTTGTCAAGTCTTGTGTTGTATGGGGGAGCATGAGTTATTAATACTCTTTTCTTGTAAGGTTTTATTTTTGTTTCAAACTGTTTTGAGACTTTTTCAAAGCCTTTGTCTTCTGTTGAGAAGCCGCCTCCGCCATAGCCTAAGAATATAGTATCATCAACTACATGGCTTTTTTTGTGCAGAAAGATAAGGTTTGGGAACATTTTGCATACATTTCTCATGTCATCTTCAGTTTCATGGTTGCCATGTATTATAAAGCAGGGTATTTTCAGCTTACTGAGCTCAAAGAGGATGTATTTCATGCCCTGCTCAAATATTGTTAAATCTCCTGCGCAGGCTATTGCATCAGGTTTTTCTTTCTTGACTTTCTTGGTTATGACTTCCAAAGCTTTTAATGAGCTGTGAAGGTCAACTAGTGCAAGGATTTTCATTATGAAAAAGAAAAAGGAGAAAGGGGTTTATATAGTTATTCAAAATAATCTACACCGTTCTGGAATATCTTTAAACTTGGACCTATGTTGGGAGATTTTATATCTAATTCTTTATATTTTCTTCCAAGACTGCGCCAATGAGGGAGTTGAGTGAATTCTATTGCCCTTTCAGGGTGGGGCATCATGCCAAGAATTCTTCCAGTTTCATCTGTGATGCCTGCAATATTTTCAAGGGAGCCGTTAGGGTTTGAAGGCTCTTTTCCATTGTGATAATCAAATATCTCTCCTTCAAAATATCTTAGAGCAATCATGCCTTTTTCATTTAATCTCATTAATGTTTTGTTGTCTGCATAGAACTTTCCTTCAACATGAGCTATAGGAAGACTTAATCTAGATATGTCTTTTAGCCAAGGAGTGTAACTGTCTACCTTTAGATCAATCCATGTGTCAATATATCTTGCTGAATCGTTGTATGTTAAAGCAACCTGCTGGTTTTGGTGGCTGTTTAATGCAGGAAGCAGGCCAAGGTTTGCCATTACCTGGAAGCCGTTGCATACTCCTAGAACTAGATGATCGTCTTCAGTAAATCTTTGGAGTTCATCCCTAAGATTATTTCTTATCCTGTTTGCCCAAGCCATGCCTGAGCCTATATCATCACCATAAGAAAAGCCTCCTGGGAACATTAGAATTTGGTAATCAAACAATTTGCTTTTGTTTCTTATCAAATCTTCCATGTGAATAATGTCTGCTTTTCCGCCTGCTTTTTCAAAGGCGTACTTGGATTCAAGCTCACAATTTGTTCCATGCTCTTTTAGGATTATAGCTTTTGGTGTTGCCATGTTAATAACCTCTAAATGTTGATTTGTATGATTCAAGCATTGAATCTATGGTTGTATTAATTATGGATTGATTGTATAATCCTTTGATATTAAATGAGGTATCTTCTTTCATTATGCCAATCTGTGAAAAAGAGTTGCCTTGCATGCTTTTTTCAAATTCTTCTTTATTTTCAGGAGAAACTGTTGCAAGTATTCTTCCTTGAGTTTCTGAGAATAATGTTAAATCATCGTAATTAATAGTCCCTGAGATGGTTTCTAAGGAGATGTCCATGCCAAGATTTCCGCCCATTGCGGTTTTGGCAAGCGCTATGGCAAGGCCTCCAATTTCAACACTTTGGGCAGATGCTATTAATCCCTTTTTAACACAAGTGGAATATGCTGAATATAATTTAAAGTTGTTCTCTGCATCAACTGTTGGAACATTGTTTCCTATGGGCTTTTCTTTGCTTTCTTTTTCTCCGTGCATTGCATAGTACTCTGAGCCGCTAGATTCAAAATCTAATGTATCTCCTAAGACATAGACAAGGTCTCCAGCTTTTTGAGTATCAAGGCTTACTGATTTTCTTATATCGTCTATGATGCCTATTGCTGTGATTAGTAAAGTTGGAGGAATTGAGATTTTGATAGGGTTTCCATCTTTGTCATAACCTTTGAAGTCATTGAACATGCTGTCTTTGCCTGATATGAAAGGTGTTCCATAAGCTGTTGCATAATCGTAGCAGGCTCTTGCAGCAGCTTTTAACTGTCCTAATCTTTCAGGTTCATCTGAAGAGCACCAGCAGAAGTTGTCTAGTATTGCTAACTGTTCAAGATCAGCGCCTGCTGTGACTGCGTTTCTTATTGCTGTGTCAATTGCGCAGGCTGCCATATGGTATGTGTCAATGTCGCTGTAGGAAGGATTTATTCCCTGTGATATTACTACTCCTTTGTTTGAGTTTAGCAGAGGTTTTGTTATGGTTGCACTTGAGCATACTTTGCCTTTGCCTTGCAATGGCTTTAATACTGAGCCACCCTGGACTTCGTGGTCATATTGGTTTGAGATGAACTCATGGCTTGCGATGTTATGCCTGCTTAGCATTGAATGGAATGTTTCGGTTAGGTCATCTAGTGAAGGAATGTTTGGTTCTTTATGGAAATGTTGTGTGTAGATTGTTGTTAGTTGTTCTTTTGGAAGTCCGTCGTGTAAGAAGTGCATGTCAATGTCCATTATGGTTTGGTTATTGTAATTGACAATGCATTTGCCTGAGTCTGTGAATTCTCCTATTATTGTGGCTTCAACCTTTCTTCTGGTCGCTAACTCTGAGAATTGCTGCCATTTATGTTTTGGAACTGCAAGCGTCATTCTTTCCTGCGATTCTGAAATCAAAGTTTCCCAAGGTGCCAGTCCTGGGTATTTGAGAGGTACATTATCTAGCTGGACTTCGCAACCGCCTGATTCTTTTGCCATTTCTGCGGCTGAGCATGAAAGGCCGCCAGCTCCATTATCGGTTATACTGCTGTATAGGTCAAGGTCTCTGGCTTCCATTAGCATATCGCACTCTTTTTTCTGGGTGATTGGGTCCCCTATTTGGACTGCAGTGACAGGGCTGCCTTCGTCCATGCCTTCTGATGAGAAGGTTGCTCCATGGATACCGTCTTTGCCAACCTTTCCTCCAACCATTACAATGTAGTCTCCTGGCTCTGCTTTTTTTAGGTGTGAAGGTTTGTTGTTTATTTCTGCTGGCATGATGCCGCCAGTGCCTACATAGACTAAAGGTTTTCCTCTGTACTTTTCATCAAAGATTAGTCTGAAATGTGATGTTGGTATGCCAGAACAGTTGCCTCCTACTTGAACGCCATCTATTATGCCTTCCAATAACCTTTTGGATGAGAGCATCTTCTGTGTCTTGTTTTTGCCTTTGTATAAGATAATTTCTTCTTCAGGATTTCCATTACAGAAGGGACCTGAAATGTTTATAATTGGTTTTGCTCCCTTACCCCCACCGATAATATCCCTGTTTACACCTACAATGCCTGTGATTGCGCCCCCGAAAGGATCTAATGCTGAAGGGGAATTATGAGTTTCCGCTTTGAATACAATGTTATAGTTTTCGTCAAATTTTATTATGCCTGCATTGTCTGTGAAGACTGAGACACAGAAATCCTTAGTTCCTTTTTTCTTTCTGATTTCTTGTGTTGCTTTCCTGATGTATGCGTTGAATAATCCTTCTTCTAATTCGTCTATTGGGTCTGCAAAGATTGTATGCTTGCAGTGCTCTGACCATGTTTGAGCAATGGATTCTAGCTCTATGTCAAAAGGGTTTCTGCCTTTTTCTATAAAATATGATTGGATGGCTTTCATATAACTTGGGCGTAATGCAAGGGGGCCTCTTCTGCTGCCATCTTCGTTTACAATGCCTTGCTTTCCTATTATTTCTAGTTCTGCATCACTTGTGTTTATAATGTCAACAATGTCTGCTTTTGGTAGTGTGTCAAGTTTTACTGTTGGGACAGTTATTCCCATGCCTTTATCTTGCATAAATTCATCATAGCTTTTGATGTGTATACTTTCAATTAATCCATTTGCGAGGTTGTTTGCAATAGTTTCTGCATTAGCTCTAGAAAGATTGCCGGATAGATAGGTTACCTGAGAAGAGTATGCTTGTTGGCTGTTGTTAGGAGTTTTTAGCAGAGTTTCAATTGATTCCTGTGCAGTGTCTCCTGCATTGTCTTTAACTCCTGGCAGAAAGCCTATCTCAACTGCCCAGTCGAACTTGTCTGGAGCAAGATAACTGTCAACTGCTGCTTTATAGACTACTTGTTGAGTGAACATTGATGAGATAGAGCTTAATTCTTCATCATTGAAGTCTTTTCCTGTTGTATAGACATCAACTATGTTTACAGTATTAATTCCAGAGATGCCCATATCTTTAATATCCTTTTTCCTGACTTCTGCTCTTGCATCAGGGATTTTTGATTTGATTTCTATTCTGTGGGGCATTTTAATTAATTTTTCAATGCTTGAAACTCCTCTGCTCTGTATATATCATAGTTGCATCAGCTTCATTGCAGGCTTCTATTGATTCGAAGTCTCTGTCAGAGCCGCCTGGTTGGATTATGGCTGTTATGCCTTCGTTTAGGCCAACGTCTACGCCGTCTCTGAAGGGGAAGAATGCATCAGACACCGTGACTGCTCCTTTTAACCCTCCTTTGGTTTTTCCGAGTTCTCTTTTAATTCCTAAGATTATATCTCCCAACTCTTTTTTTTCTTCAGGATCCTTAGTTTTTTTCAAACTATCTTTTACTGTATTGAAAGGTTTCTTGCATGTTTTCCAACAGATTTCGTCAGCTCGTTTCCAATAGGCTTTATCCTTGGCGATTTCTGCAACTCCAACCCTGTCTTGTTCGCCTGTTCCTATGCCAACTGTGACACCATCTTTTACATAGATAACAGAATTAGATGTAATGCCTGATTCAACCAGCCAGCCGAACCACATGTCCCTGTATTCCTGTTCTGTTGGAGCTCTTTGTATTTTGTATTTTGTTCCATTCTTTTTTGTGAAGTAGCCAAGTGGCAGTGCTTTTATGTCATCTAAAGTAATTGCCTTAGGAACATAGGATGTTTGGACAATAAGCCCGCCATCTATTAAGCTTTTGAAATCAACTACTTTTTCACCTACCCAATCTTTTAGCTTTTCCATCTTTTTTATTTCCATTATCCTAAGATTACTTCTCTTTGCAAAGATACTCATTACGCCTTCTTCATAACCAGGTGCTACAACAACTTCTGAATAGTTTTCAGTTATGGCTTCTGCTGTTTCTTTGTTGACTGGCCTGTTAAGTGCAATAGTTCCTCCAAAAGCTGCTACCCTGTCAGCAAGGTTTGCTTTTTGGTAGGCGTCTAATATGCTTTCGCCTATTGCAACACCACAAGGATTAATGTGCTTCATTATTGCAACAACTGGTTGGTCTGTGAAGTATCTTAGAATGTTTAGTGCGTTGTCTGCGTCTGTGATGTTTATTTTGCCAGGATGCTTGCCTGACCTTAATAGTTTGGCATTAGAGGCGAGATATCTTCCAGGCTGGATTGTATGGACGTCTCCAAATACAAGGTTACCGTTTGTTAATTTATAAAGAGCAGCTGGTTGTCCAGGATTTTCTCCATAGCGTAATCCATCTTCTCTAGGTTCTCCTGTTTTTGGGTCTGGTATAGACCATGTTTTCTTTTCATATAATAATTCCTGAGATCCATTCTTAAAGTTAAAAGAAATCGTCACACTATTTGGAAAATGCTCCTCCTCGATTGTTTTGTATGCTTGTCTTAAGTCTTTTTCTTTTGCCATTTTTAATTACCTCTTTCGCTTCTATTAATAATAGTAGTCTCAAGCCCACCTGCTTTCTTTTGTAGCATAACAGCAGCGCTTACTCTGTAATTGTCTCCTTGGTTTTGACCGCCATATATTGCAGAGTAAATCCCTTCTGCGATTCCGCCAGCGGTTTCTGAATTAATTTTAACCTCTAAAGGTTCTCCTTCAAAAGGTAAAAGAGGAGTTTCATTACCTCCTTTATATGTTGTTATTAGTTTTCCTTCACCTGGTAATAATTCGAACCCTGTTATATCAGTATCTTTTTTCCCATCTTTGCACCTTACTATATGAAAAGCTCCCCAATCCTCAAAAAGGCATGCGCTTATTCTAGGAGTATTGTTTGGTTCATCAGGTTCATATGTTGTGATATCTATCCATCTATCATTTTGTGAGTCATACCTAAAAGAAGGATTTCCAAATGCATGACTTAGAAGCAGATTAGGATGTTGAAATTCAGGAACGTTCATTGCCTGAGAATATATCAAATCTGTCTGTGCACCGTTGCTTGCTATTAAAGCGTTTCCAAGAGGAACAATGGCTGGGTATATGAGTAAAGCAGAGCTTCCTTCTTCCAGTGTTTTCCTATTTGTTGCATTTGTTCGTACTGTTCCTGCCTTTTTACCTTGCAAAAGCTCTCTTGCCTGACTGAAAGGTCTTCTTCCTGTCAAAGAATAACCAATAAACTGGTTGCCTGATGGAGTCATTCCAACAGTAATACCTCTACCGCTATATATCATAGCTCTTAAAGCTTCAAAATCATCTTTCATTTTTGGGTATCTCCATTCTTATAATACTTTTAATAATTCTATACTTGCTTTAGCAGCCCCTATAGTATCATGTGTTAATCTAGTGGCATAACCTGTTCTTTCTTTTGGATCAAGGCCATGAACTATCTCTTCATAAACTTCTTTTTTTAGAGTACCTTGCCCCACAAATTCAAGGAGCTTTGCTTCATAATCACCTATTGTTACTTTCCTCCCTTTTGTCATGTCTTTTATCTTGTCATAAGCATCTGATATGCCTTCCCTTTTAAGAACGGTTTGAACATATGCCGAAAACATTTCTGGATGTTCGTTTACTTCCCTCTCGATAGCGGTCATGTTTGCCTGGTAGCGTTCTACTTCTTCAATAATTCTCTTCATACCGATTATTGCTTTTGCAAACGGCTCGCTAATGAATCTTTTTCTTATTGATCTTCTAAGGTCGCCCTGCCTTTTATATTTAGTGAGGTTATGGTATTTCTGAAAAGAGCTTGAGGAATCATCGATAAGTTCCCAGCCACCCTCTAATCTCCAAGGATTTACCTTCTGCGCCATAACAGAAGAGCCTGAGACTTCTTTGCCTGTTTTTTTCACGAATAAGCCATTGCTCGCATATTCCCAGAAATCATCGCAGAATTTCCATATCACATCGTTTATCCTTACTATTGCATCGTATAATTTTGAGTTTCTTATATTAAACTCATCCTGGTCGCACATTGGAGCATAACGTAACCCCAGATTTTCAACAAACCTTTTCGAGAAGGAAAGCCAATCATGATCCGGGTAAGCGCCTCTTAAATCATCATGGTTTCCAATAGCTCCTGCTAATTTCCCCGGGAGTTTTACCAAAACTATTCCCTTTGATCCATTCTTTATAAGCAATTCATCAACAATTGTTTGATTTATTCCATCAGTAATGTTTGCAAATATTTTATTCAATGTTGTATACTCTGCAAACTGCCCATGTGTTTGGCCGGCAAAAGCTTCAAGAAAGTCATCTATTGTATTAGAATAATTAGAGTTTGCTGCATCAATCATTGTTTCCTGAAATCTAATTAATGTTGGCAAATATTCTTCTCTTAGGATATCTGTTACAATTAGGTTATATACATTCGTGTTGATATCAGAAGATGTTAATCCAAAGTGTGCAGCTTCTTCAGAAAACCCAAACTTATCAGGATCAACACTCTCTGAGTGTAGTTTATAATTTATCCAGCGTACCATTGCAACAAGATCATGGTCACTCTTTTTATCTATTTCCTGAATAGCCCTAAAATCCTTCTCATTAAATTCAGAATATAATGACCTTAGAACTTCCTTTTCCTGTTCACTAAAAGGATGTGGAATAATTTTTCTCTTACTTCCTTTATAATAATGTTCAAACTCAGAGGCTAGGGAAATTGCATATTCAACTTCTATCATAACTCTTTTTTTTGTCCAAGCAAATTCTGAAGTCAGATCAGATAGTCCTGTAACATATCTTTTGTATCTTCCGTCAATAGGAGTGATAGCATGCATCCTTGATCTTTGTTCTTCTGTTACAACTATATCTTCAAGCTCTTCAGGAGTTATATCTATTCTTTCTATTGCTAATTGTTTTTGCATTTTATCATCAAATCATCTTAAATATCCTGCATCTCCTAAAGCTTCTAAAATGATATCCTTCCTTGGTGTTGTGGTTATTTCTGGTAAGGTTCCTGTTATCTTTTCTCTTATATTGCAATATCTTATAACGCCTGCTTTTAACACTTCATCAGCCATCCAATGAGCAGCTAATGCTTCTTTATCTTCATCTAAACCCAACGCTTCTACATAGTCTCTGAACGGCTGCTTATCATTTTGTACTATGATAAATTCACTTTTTTCTGGATTGAACTCATATTGCGCTTTGCCCCAGATTCTGGATGAATCAGGTGTTACACATTCGTCAATAAGGCCAATTGTTCCATCAGGGAAATAGCCAAATTCCCATTTAGTGTCTGCAAGGAGATATCCTCTTGATTCAAGATCCCTTGAGATAGAATCAAACAACTGAAAAGATTTTTCAGCAATATAATCAAGGTCTTCAGGCTTTCTGAGGCCAAATGCCTTGTAATTATTTCTTATGGTTTCTTCTGTAAGTTTTGGGTCATCAGTATTTAGTGTTTTTTCTCTATCTTCTGGCTTGGCGTTATCAACCATTTTTTGCATTTCAGGTACTGAAAGGAAATCTTTTACTTGACCTTTTGCTGCAGGAGTGAATATCACGTCATCAAGTTTTTCATTTTTTCTGTAACCTGGTCTTATCGATACACCGCTAACCATGGCGCCTTCTTCTGGGCCATTTACTTTTACATAATCTCTCCAACCAGAACCTGTTATATAACTTCTAAAAACTATTTCCACTAGTATTCTTTCAGCTTTCCGTACAAGCCAGGTGTTAGGTGCAACATCCCTAATGAAATGATTAGGAATAATATGTCCTGTTTTCTCAAAACAGTTTGAAGAAATCGCATCTAGGTTTCCTCCTTTTGCATAAACCTGTCTCTTATGGACAACATCATGTGTTGAAAGATCATCGCTGGACATCATTAAAAGCTGATTATTGCCTATATCATATATAGATCTTACTTTTCCCTTCTTTGGCAGAGCTATAACTTTTACTTCGGGATATATTTCTTTCCTTAGCGTATTATTCAAAACTTCTGGTGTTATTAATTTTTCATTTATTGGCATTTTTATTCAACCCTCCTGCTTTTTATTTCATCTATTAAATTTCTTTCTTGATAAGTGCCATATTTCTTATCAGCAATTCTTTCCAGATTTTCTCTGAGCTCAGGCCTTTGCAGAGAAATAATCTTTGCAGCATATATTGCAAGGTTCTTTAACCCTTTGACCTGTACTGTTGGAACTATATTAAATTCTTTGGATTTGTGTCTTTCTTCAGCTGCTTTAAGATAAAGAAGGTATGGAATAGTATCATCATTATCTGCTCTTATTAGAACCTGATTAGGATTTATATTATCATAGACCCCATTATGTGTGCCATACATTAACACAAGACCTGCTGAATCACTTTCTTTCAAGGCATTGATATCCAAGTCTTCGAGTTCAGTACATAACTCATCTAAATACTCAGGATTCCCAACCACCTGAACATCAGAGTTTGGCAGGTTAAGGAATCTTTCTGCAACAATTAAAGCTTTAGCTCTTTGTTCCTGTTCTAATGTTCCATCTACTTTTTCTTCTATTCCCACGCTTGCAATGGCTGCATGCCCAGATGGAACTATGAACCCCTGGAAAGCTATAATATCCAAAGGAACTGAGATTATTGGATAGGTTACTTGTGTTGCCTGGATGCTTGGCAGTGCAAAGTATAATCCTCCCTGCAAAACTGCGACAACCTGACATCCTTCTTCAACAAGGTCCTGCATTTGTTCACTATAATGACTCATTATATCAGGACATCCATGGCAAGATTCTACTATGTTGTCAATAACAGTTATCCCTTTGTCTTCCATAAAGTATTTGTAAGGAACAGGTTTTTCGTCACCAATAATTACATCATCAAATCCTGGGTCTTTTCCTGAACCAGCACCTAAAAATAATATTCTTTTCATTTTTATTCCACCTCATTTATTTTATATTCTAAGTCTATAGCAATTGGATTCTTAGGCATATTTAATTCATAGTCAACTTCCATTTTACCTAAAGCAGTTGCAAGAACAATAGCTGGCAATATCTTCCAATCGCTTACCATCTTTAATGCGTTCTGAATCTTTTTTGGGTCTGTTTCATTCTCATAGAATAGTTTAGGACCTAAACCTAAGATAGGACCATTGTCCATGTCTTCTCCTGCTCCTGTATAGGGCATTGTTTGGATAACAGTACTTCTAACATAACCAATACCTTCTTTCAAAGCATTTTCAATTGGAACTGTATGTAACCCAACCAAATACCTTTTACCATCTTTTAGATAAGTTAAATCTCCTGGATGAACATTCAGGCAAGGAGAATCCTCAGTTATGTTTATCAATGGCTTAAAACCACCAAAAACACAAAAATCTATGCTATGGGCTATCAAAATTTCCCTTATTTCTTCAGAATATTCTTCTCTTACTTGTTTATGAGTTTCGGTTTCTAATGTTAGCTTTCTTCCTAAACCTTTTGATTTCTGATAGTCTCTTATATCAAGCAGAAGAACCAACTTATGATAAGATTCTCCTATTATAGCAGCTTTTGACCTTTTATCATCTGTAAAT
>PVBE011092452.1_pt1 | contig 15760 bp, 10 predicted proteins | sample 1631181 | NCBI WGS metagenome assembly PVBE01 (sample SAMN08397723, study PRJNA350692) | Marine metagenome, whole genome shotgun sequencing project. | isolation source: water | place: Pacific Ocean | collected 2012-04
CACCGCCGACCAGTACCGCAGCCTGCAGAGCAACTTCTTCCTCATGATTCAACTTGGTTTATTGGAGACCTTCATCGGCTGGGAGGCCATCAACGAAACCTCCCCAAAGTTGCTTGCAGTCACGACCGACGACATCATGCGTGTCGCCAACGAGTACTTCGACGAGGGAAACCGATCAGTGGCGTTGTACTACCGCAGCGCGGACGCGCCGGACGTGGATGACGCCTTCGCTGCATTGGATGCCCAGTCTCAGGCGATCGTTGGACAGATTCTCGCCCAGCTGGAATCACTTGGCCCGGATGAACTCCGCGAGGCGGCCGCAGAAATGGTTACACAAGCCGCTTCGGTGCCCCCAGAGTTCCAGCCGGCGTTTGAGTATGTATCCGGATGGGTCAAGACGAGGCTGGCGGAACTCGACGCCGAGGCTCCTCCTGGGGTGTCTGACACTCCGACAACCCCCGAGGTGTCCGACACCCCAACATCAGAGTCCGTTGAGTTGACACCGCAACAGTTGGCACAGGCCCATGAACTCATGGCGAACCTCGTCACCATGCCTGTCACTGATCTTCGTGAAATCTACGCCATGCTCCAGGCCTCGTACCCGGGCGTGCCGGACGACGAGAAACCCATTATTGATTATGTGCTTGCACACCTTGCTGTGCACATTGCTGAACAAGATCAGTTGGAGGAAGACCAATGAAGTTGACTGGAATGCCCACTGCGCTCTCGGTCCTGATAGCCAGCACGTTGTTTGCAGATGTGCCGAGCCATCCGAGCGAGATCATTTTCCCAGAGTATGCATTCACCCCACCGTCGGCCAGCGAGTACCGCCACGAACTCTCCAACGGCATACCTGTGTACATCGCCGAGGATAAGGAACTACCGCTGATCAACATCAGCTTGATTTTTCTCGGTGGTGATTATCTTGATCCAGCGGACCAGTCTGGGCTCGTGGACATGATGGCGACGCTTGTCCGGGCCGGTGGTACGACAACCATGTCCGCCGAAGAAGTCGATGAACAGTTTGATTTTCTTGCGGCGAACGCGAGTACCAGATCTGGAGGAATCACAACGATCGCCAGCCTCAACACACTCTCGTCAAACCTCGACGAGAGCCTGCCGCTCTTCATCGACATGGTTCAGAGCCCTGGTTTTCAGGATTCTCGGCTTACCTTGGCCAGAGATGAGTTCATCGAGGGTATGAAGCAACGAAACGATCACCCACAGAGCATTCTGTCCCGAGAGCGCGCGATGTTGATGTATGGCTATTCATGGCGTGGTCGTCAGGCAACCGAGTCATCGGTCAGCAGTGTGACAAAGGCTGATCTGACAAAGGCGCACACCATGATCTTCAACCCCGCCAACCTGATCATCGCCGTCAGTGGTGATTTTGACGAAGAGAAAATGCTCAAGACTCTTGACAACGCGCTAGCCAGTTGGCCCAAGGGCGCGCGGGTATCTGCACCACCAGAGACGCCCTCTGGGTACACCCCGGCGATCTACTATGTGGACCAGGATGTGCCGCAGGGCGGCGTCATGATGGGACTGCGGTCCATTCGCCGCGATGATCCAGACCTTGCCGCAGCAGAAATCATGAACGACATCCTCGGCGGCGGCGGGTTCTCCAGCCGCATCACAAAACGTGTCCGCAGCGACGAGGGTCTGGCATATTCCGCCGGTTCCCGCCTTTCCCCGGGAACATGGGATGATGGCGCATGGCAGGCGAGCTTCCAATCCAAGAATCCCACGGTCGCACTTGCCATCGACCTCATCTTGACTGAGATGGCCGGAATTCGTGACGGCGAAGTCACCGATGAGGAAATGGATGTTGCGAAGGGTTCGATCATCGAAACATTTCCGGCCACTTTCCAGTCCAAGCATGGAACGGTCTCGGTCTTTGCTTCCGATGAATTGACTGGCCGCGACCCGGGTTTCTGGGCGGGTTGGCGCGATCGAGTGCGGGCTGTGACCAAAGCAGATGTCCGCCGGGTCGCCAATCGCCTGCTCAATGATGATGCGTTGGTGATTGTGATCGTAGGAGATTGGGGCAACATTGATGCCGGCGACGCAGATGGCCGGGCATCGATGTCGGCTGTTTCTGATCGCCTGGACTTCGCCGTAATGGAACTTCCTCTGCGGGATCCGCTCACGATGGAACCCCTACAGTGAGTCCACCGCTACACTCTCCCGCCACCATGGCACGACCACGACCCAAAGGATGGATCACGGCGAAAACCGCCGACATCAACGACCTCTACGAGCGGGCTGTCCAGTGCCCCGAGTCAGAAGTCGATCTGGTTGATCAGGCGTGGAAGGAATTGCGAGGCCGTACCTGTCAATCCATCAGGGAAGACTTCTGCGGAACGGCCGCCGTCGCCAGAGAGTGGGTGCGAAGGCGCGACGACAACACTGTCATCGGCATCGATCTCGACACCGATGTTCTCGCCTGGACCCGCAGTCGCATCAGCGAAGAGCTGACTGAAGATCAGGCTCATCGCATCACGATCATCAATGGTGATGTCATGTCGACGACCTGCGAGCCGGTCGATTGTGCCCTGGCTATGAACTTCAGTTATTACACCTTCAAACAACGAGACGAACTCCGCAAATACTTTGAACATGTTCGCGACTGTCTGGTCGATGACGGCCTGTTCCTTCTTGATGCGTATGGGGGCAGTGATTCCTTCTTGGAACTCGCCGAGGACCGTGATCTGGACGGGTTTACTTATGTGTGGGATCAGCACTTGGTCAATCCCATCAACGGACATGTTGTCAACCATATTCACTTTGAGTTTCCGGATGGATCGCGTATCGACAAGGCGTTCACCTATGAGTGGCGGCTCTGGACACTCCCTGAGATCCGGGACACGCTCCTTGACGCGGGGTTCAGCAAGGTTGCCGTCTATTGGGAGGGTGAGGGGGAGGATGGTGAGGGGGACGGCTCGTGGACCATTGAAGAGCGTGGTGATCCGTGCGCGGGTTGGGTCGCCTACATCGCGGCGGTGAAGTAGCGATGGTCTCGGTGATCCATCCAGACAGCGAACTTTCTGTGTGGTTGTCCAGTGAACTTGATTCGGTCTCTCGCCTCATCGACGACCAACTTGCTGGGGATCATGAATCTACCGATGCACTTTGTGAACAACTTCTGTCCTATCGGGGCAAAATGCTTCGGCCATCGCTCGTGCTTCTCTCAGCCAAGGCGATTGCCGCGGATGGCCGATATGAAACGCCCCTTCGAACCGCCGCAGCAGTCTTGGAGATCATCCATCTTGCCACATTGGTGCATGATGACGTGCTTGATGAGGCCGACCTTCGTCGTGGTGATCGAACAATCAATTATCTGAAAGGCAATGAGGCCGCAGTCATGCTCGGTGACTACCTCATTTCCAAGGCGTTTCATCTCTGCTCGACACTGCGAGACCCCGATCTCAATATTCTCCTTGGAGGTGTAACCAGCACACTGTGTACAGGAGAGATACTCCAACTTCATCACCGTGAGAATCTGAATCTCGATCGCGCAACATACTTCCGCATCATTGAGAACAAGACGGGTGTCTTGATATCCGCGTGTTGTCGGGTCGGCGGAGTGATCGCCGGCGCAACAGAATCAGAACTGGAATCGCTCGGCCGGTTCGGGTCGGCTGTAGGGATCGCGTTTCAGATCCGGGACGATCTGATCGACTTGACTTGTGAACGAGAAGGGGCTGGTAAGTCCGTAGGCCGTGACATGGCTAAAGGAAAACCAACGCTGCCGCTCATCGACTATCTCGAGCAGGACAACGATGATCCCAACGCAATTCTGGTGGTCACACACAGTCGGGAAGCAATGCGCACCATGTTGGAGAGCGCTGGTTCGATCCAGCGGGCATGGTCCGCTGTCGACGACCTTGTGTCATCTGCTGTTCAGGAGATCACATCAATACCCGCGTCAAACGGGGTCACCGCCCTCCAAGAAATTGCTCGTCGCCTGACAGCGCGAGTCGGGTCGGTTGGTGGACAACCCAGTTGATTGAAGTATCATTCGCCGCTTGGCCTTGGGTGCAAGGCCTGTCCTGCCCCGTTCGTCTAGAGGCCTAGGACGCCGGGTTCTCATCCCGGTAACAGGGGTTCGAATCCCCTACGGGGTGTATTCACGGGTGCGTCCATTCGGGCACGCCCACGGCCAGAGAAGTGTGAAAACGCTTCTCTTGGAGGTTCCGCTCATGGTTCCCAAGCGTCCCCCCAAGTCGGGGAAGTTGGGCTTCCTCTATCTCCCTCCCTGGCGAATTCAGGGAATAAGCATCGCTGGCGAGCAGACCGCCGTACAGGTGCCGGAGTTGGATGTCACATTCGATATTGGTCTCTGTCCGCGGCCGGTCCTGGCGGCCCCATTCGTCGCCCTGAGCCACGGGCACATGGACCACGTTGCCGGGTTGCCTTATTACTTCAGCCAGCGGATGTTCCAGAAGATGCCTGTTGGTACATGCATCTGCCATCGCGACCTTGTAGAGCCCATCCACGAAATGATGCGTGGCTGGGTGCGGCTGGAACACCAACAGACTCCTTATGAAGTGGTGGGGCTGGCACCGAATGGTGAGGTGGACATCAAACCGAACATTCGGCTTCGCGCCATTGAATCCAGTCACACGGTGCCTGCCATGTCGTATGTCGCCATGGAGTACCGCAGCAAACTGTTGCCGGAGTTTCAGGGGCTCCCACAGGATCAGATTCGTGAACTTCGCCGCGGTGGCACGACAATCACGCAGGTACTGGAGATTCCTCTGATTGCGTGCACCGGGGACACAGAGATGGGTTCACACCTCGAGCGGCCGGAATTTCAGGACGCTGAGGTGGTCATTACGGAATGTACTTTCTTCAGCGACACGCATCAGGACAGGGCTCGCATTGGCAAACACCTTCACCTGAGCGATCTCGCCCAACTTCTGGAGTGCTGGACGGCCAAGCATGTCGTAATTGTGCATACCAGTCGCAGAACACACATACATGAAGCACGCTCGGCTCTTGAGGCCCGCCTCGGACCGGAACAATCCTCCCGAGTCCACTTCCTGATGGACCACCGCACCAACAGCCTTCGGTATGCGAGACAGTGTGAAGAAGCAGATGCCACCTTGCCTGTTGACGGTTGAGGGATTCTCTTCTAAATTCTCCGCATCCACGGTATCGCACGGATGCTCCGCCGAGGTGAGGGAACATGTCAATCTCTGATTGACTCATCAATATGCCTGCGGCTCCTCTTATCTCATGACCAAACAAGAATTCGATGCCAAGAACCTGAAGGACTCGCTCCTTACACACCTGCGGGAACATCACCCGACAATGTGTCGGCGTTGGTTCTCGGCAATTGAGCCCGTCGGCATCGTTGATGGTTCACTCCACCTGCTCGTTCGAGAACAAGTACAACTCAAATACCTGCAGCGGTGTTGCTCAGAACAATTCGTTGATGCAGCGCAGGCCATAACCGGTCACCTGCTTGGAGTTCGCTTCATCGGCGAAGAGCAGGAGATCGCTCAGCCCATGGCTGTCCCGGCGATGGGAAACGGTGCAGTACTCTCGGACCACCCGGGCGATGAAGAGATGCTCATCAGCCCGGACCATTGTTTCGACAACTTTGTCATTGGTCCGGGAAATCAACTTGCACAAGCTGCTTCGGTTGCCGTGTCACAGAAGCCTGGCCAGGCCTACAACCCGTTGTTCATTCATGGTGGTGTTGGCCTCGGCAAGACACACCTTCTGCAGGCGATTTGTCAGACCGCCATGAGCATGCATCATTCGATGCGGATTTACTATGTGTCGTGTAATGGATTCATGACCCAGTTTCTGGAATCTGTACAAGTTGGTGAGATGGCGTCCTTCCGACACCGGTTTCGGGCGTTTGACATGCTTGTTATTGACGATATTCACGACCTGTCCAAGCGGGATCGCACGCAGGAGGAGTTCTTTCACACCTTCAACACACTCTTCCAATCCGGCCGACAAATCGTGCTCAGTTCAGATGCTCCGCCGGCGGAAATTCCGGACATGGAGGAGCGACTCATCAGCCGCTTTGCCTGTGGATTGGTCGCATCGATTGAACCGCCAAGTTACGAAACACGTGTTGCAATCATCAAGAAGAAGGCTTCTCTTCGCCACATTGAGATTCCCGATGATGTGGCGGCCTATGTCGCTGCTCGCCTCGATTCAAACATCCGTGAATTGGAAGGCGCTATTACGAAACTGCAGGGCCTTTCGCTCGTGGAGCAGAAGGCTATTGATATGGAGATGGCCAAACGGGCGATCTCCCGTCGCGAGAACTCTGCATCAGCCAACCAACACCTTTCCATTCAGGACATTCTCGAAGCCATCGCCAACTATTACGATGTCAAACTCAGTGACATCCTCTCAAAGCGACGACACAAGTCGATCACCGGGCCCAGGCAGATCGGTATGTGGCTTGCCCGTCACCACACCCGCTTCAGCCTGGAGGAAATAGGCGGGTACTTCGGCGGCCGCGACCACACGACCGTCATGCACGCGATCAAGACTGTTGATCAGCGGCGGGGCGACGATCACCGGATGCAGCGGGATCTCTCACAACTTGAGAGCCGCCTGAACGACTGATCACACCAACAACACCCCTGTGGGCTGGTTGTGGAAAACATGTTTGTTTGTGTTTGTGGCCAGGGGCGAGGTGGCGGTTGTCGGCGATCTCGTTATCAACACCCACACGCGGCAAGAGTGGGTTGGCAGGGTCGTCGACAGGTTGTTCTTGTCAAGAGTCGTCGTAACCGGATAGTAACTCTGTGGTTGTGGCCTCTCTGGTGCCTTTCTCCACAAGGCGAAAGCGCATACTACGACGAAGACGATCTTTCTCCTCTCTAGGTTGTTTCCTGACTGCATTCGATCCACATCGCCATCGTCTCCATGACAGCGCCGCTCTCGATCGCCATTCTCGATCGTTCGACGCCCTGCTCGACCCCTGAGACAAGGCCTGCAATGACAAGGGCAAGTGCGGTATTCAAGAGCACCATGTCTCGTGGGGCTCCTTGGTCCGTTCCGTCCAGTACGCCCAGCATCATTGCAACGGCACCATCGAGATCCTCGGCAACAGACGCCCCTAACGGCCAGAGGCGGAGCCCCATATCGGTCGGTTTCAGCACTTCCTCGCGCATGGAATCACCGTCCACATGAATGACCCGCGTATTGGCGGACACGGAGCACTCGTCGAGCCCATCCAGGGAGTGCACCACCGCCGCCCTGGTTCCGCCCCCTCCGACAAGCGACTGGGCCATCGGAGTCAATGATTCCGCATCCCAGGTGCCGATGAGTTGGCGGCCAGCTGAGCAAGGGTTGGTGAGTGGGCCGAGATAGTTGAAGATTGTCGGAAACCCGAGCGACCGGCGGATCGGCATGACATGTTTGATTGCCGGGTGGTGGTTGGGTGCAAAGCAGAAGCAGATGTTTGCAGTGTTCAAACATCGTTGCTGGCTAGCGCGGTCCGCGTTGATATTGACTCCCAACCTCTCCAACACCTCTGCCGACCCGCGGCCGGTTCTGGATCGGTTGCCGTGCTTTGCGACTGTAGCCCCGCAGGCCGCCGCCACGAGGGCTGATGCCGTCGAGACATTGAAGGTCTTTGGAGCTCCACCCGTCCCACAGGTGTCCAGCAGCGTTGAGGTATCACCATCAAACTGAACGGGGTCCACGCACGCACGCATGATGGAGGCGGCACCACGCAGTTCCTCGCCGGTCGGTGTTCGCTTGGCCAGGAGTGTCAGCAACTCTGCGATCTCACCATCCTCGCCCTTTCCGCTCATGATGACGCGAAAAGCGCCAGCGGTTTCGTCGGCAGAGAGCGTCTTTCCAGCCTTCAAGATCCTGATCGCATCGCCTACGGCTTGTTGGTGAGCGGTCATGTGCCGCTGATCATACGGCTACCATTAGCGCCATGCTCGCCGATGCATACCTGCACACACTTGACCCATTTGCCATTCGGGTTGGCGACACAATGGGTCTCCGGTGGTACGGACTCTCCTATGTGGCCGGGTTCTTTCTGGCGTGGGCCATCGTGCGGTGGTTGGCAGTGCGGGGTCGGGCTCAGGTTCGGCCCGATCAAGTTGGTGACATCATGTTCGCCGTAGTGCTGGGGGTGTTGCTTGGTGGCCGGCTTGGATTTGCCCTGTTTTACGATCCCTCTCTCTTCATCACATGGTCCGACTCGTTCCCGTGGTGGGAACTCCTGGCTATTCACCGCGGGGGCATGGCCAGCCACGGTGGCATGATCGGTGTGGTTGTTGCACTGCTCTGGTGGTCGAGGCGACATGGCGTGTCATTCCTGCACCTGCTCGATCTTGGTGCAGTGGCCTGCCCGCCAGGGCTCTTTCTCGGGCGCCTTGCCAACTTTGTGAATGCAGAACTTTGGGGCCGCGCCCTGCCAGTTGCTCGACAAATTGACCCGCCATGGTGGTCCGTGAAGTACCCCTCAGAAATTGAAGAGTGGGTTGCAAGCGGAGATGATCGACTCCTTGAACTCGAAACCCTGCGTAGCCAGGTTCCGGGGGACCAAGTATTCCACGAGAGCATCATGGGCGGGCTGCAGTCTGGAAACCAGGTCATCGTCGAGCACGTGACACCCCTGCTGACCGCCTGGTATCCATCTCAAGTCTTTCAGGCCACCAGTGATGGACCACTGCTCCTCGGCGCCATGCTGTTGATATGGCTGCGACCGAGAAAACCTGGCGTGATGGCGGGGTGGTTTATTGTCGTCTACGGCTGCCTTCGTGTTGCGACGGAGTTTTTCAGGCAACCCGATGTGGGTGTTTCTCTCTTCGCGGGGCTTTCCCGCGGGCAACAACTGAGCATCTTGATGGTTGGGGTCGGCCTCATCATTGTCCTGCTGTGCAACCGCCGGAATGTTAGCGCCATGAGCATTTTCAGTCGCTCAACGGACACAACTCCGCCTGATCAACACCACCGTACGACCAGCGAGTAACCAGTGCTTCAGCGAGAACCTTGATGGATATGTTTGTTGTCATGAGTCGCTCGATGTCCGAGAGAATGACCGCAGCTGAAATGGCGTCAGTGCCACGTCCCGCATCCAACATGGCCCGAACCTCTTGACCGAACAAACGCACCACCAATTCAACCGCAAGGCGGTTCACCGCTTCCTTACTGGTTGCGGGATTCTGTTTGAGGCGACGATCCGCAAGGTCGCCCATGAAAGAAACAATCGATTCGACCCAGCCCGACCGAAACTCGCCAACCCCGAACCCACCAAGTAGTGGATTGATGTCGCCTGATAGTGAGTAGAGGCGGGCCTCAATCGCCCCGATCACCAGCCCAGGAGATCCAGCGGCGTAGGCGACGCACCAATTCAACTCATCTGGCGGAACATCCAGGTCGACCGTTTGCACCCACTGTTCCATGTCAGTTGGAGCGAGCGGAGCAAAAGAAACATGTTGACACCGGCTGTGCACAGTCGGCAAGAGTCTGTCTGGCTGGCTGGTGATCAGCATGATGCATGTATCGTTCGGCGGTTCCTCAAGTGTCTTCAGGAGGGCATTCTGGGCGGGCTCGTCCAAGAGTTCGGCTTCGTCGATGATGAAACATTTCGTCGAACCACTCACTGCGGTCTTGAAGACCAGTGGCTCATGGGTGCGATCATCACTGGTTCGTCCGCCGAGCATTCGCTCTCGAAGAAGGTCTATCGGGATGTTCGTCTGCTTCCGTCGCTGTAACGAAGGGTTTTGTGAGTGGGCCGCGTGTTCCTTGCGAATGACATGAAAATCAGGGTGTGAATCGACAGCGGCAGCCGCTACGTTCAGAACTTCTCCACCAAGTGCAGCAGCGCTCGTGAACTTTCCAATACCGCGAGGACCGGAAAAAATCCACGCATGTTGGCGCCGGCCGGAGTCAAACGCCTTCCGAAGTGTGGCGAGAGCATGATCCTGTCCAAGAATGTGTTTCACGACGAAGGATCGTACAACGAATTACCGCAGTTGCATTCGAGCATTGACCGGGACTGGCGGATGCTCATCGATGTATGCGGCCGTTGCGAATATTGCCACCACCGTTGAAATGGCCACCTTTGGCCACGCTGGCTCTTGCTGCGTGTATGGGTTCAGCAGCTTCTCCTGAACTATCCCCGGAATCCGCGGCGTGGCTTGGGGCTGGAGCCGTAATTGCGTCGATCATGAGCCTGATTCTGAAGCGAAACAGGCTGCTTGCGTCCGCGGCGGCGGTTGCCCTGGCGACCTGTGGACTTGCGGTCGGCGACCCGGAGGAAGCCCGATCTCCTTGGCTCATTCAACAAGAGGGCGACCTGGTTCGGGTTCAGGGGCGACTGATCGGAAGCGTTGTGCGGGCCAAGCGAACCCGCGGCGCCATGCAACAGTTCGACTATCGTGAAATGTCCACTCGGTTCACAATCAGGACTGTCAACCCCGAGCGGGATATGGACATTTCTGTTCGGGTTGATGGAGTGGTGAATGCCGTTCCCGGCGACCTTGTGACATGTACCGGGTGGCTACGTTCATCTCGACCGCGAGACAACCCGGGTGATCACACTCAAAGGAGCGCCGAAACGACCTTGTTTGTTCCAAAGGCCGACATGTGTACAAGAGTGGAATCTTCCCATATCTCGCTACACAAAGAGGCGCGGACAGCCGTTACAAATCTCCTGTTGGCCGGAGTTGCCAAGCAGAACGTATCGTTGATTCACGCCGTCTTTCTTGGAAACCGCGACGGCGATTGGATAGGTGTATCCAGATCATTCAGACGATCAGGTCTTGCCCACCTTCTCGCCATCAGCGGTCTGCATATTGCGATTGTGGCATCCATCATTGGACTTGTTGCCACGGCAACCCTACGAGGTGTTCGGTCGAGAGTGGTGTTGGTGCTCGTTGTTGTACTGGCGCAGGTTTGGATTGTCGTCCCGAGGATTCCGGTCATCAGGGCGGGTGTTGTCGTGGCATTGTTGTGTTCAGGCCGAATTCTTGGGCAACGAGTCAGCGGAATGGGGCTCTTGTCGCTTGCGGCGATCGCAATTCTGGCTGCAGACAGTACAGCCGCCTCAACCGCCGGATTCCAACTGAGTTTCACGGTCGTACTTGGGCTGTGTTTACTTTACCCTCGCGTGCGGTGGCGATTGCTTGCGCCGGATGACGACGCTGCAGGTCCATGGACCATGTTCATGCGTGGGCTTGCGAGCATGTGGCTTGTTGGTTTGACAGCATGGATGGTCGCAGCGCCGTTGGTTATTCAGCGATTTGGCAGCCTCGCGCCCATCGGCATTGTGCTGAATGTACCGGCCACGGCGCTGTTGGCGGTTCTCTTGTGTCTTGGTTGTCTACAGATCACGTTCGGTTGGATTGACCAGACAATCACCCTGATCATTGGAGCAACGGTCAACGCGACAGCCACAGCACTGAGAGGGTTGGCGGAGTTTGGGTCGACAATCCCACTGGGCTTCATTCCGAATATCGAACCGCCTCCATGGTGGTGGTTACCAACGATGGGTTGGGTTGTGTGGTGGGGATTAGCCCTTCGCCATCGTGTTCGAATGTGGTGTTGTCTTCCACTGGTCATCCTCCCGCTCTTGATGCCCATCCTGTATACAGACCAAGAAGGATTTCGAATGGACACACTGGCTGTAGGTCACGGAACATGCCACGTCATTCGCAGTGGGAACAGGGCGTTCTTGATTGATGCTGGGTCGAAGTCCAACCTCGATGTTGGGTTGAACACTGTGGTTCCAGCACTTCGGAAACTCGGCGTTCGGAGATTGGATGCAATTCTTCTTACCCACGCCGACCTGGACCACTGCGCGGGACTTGTCGATGTACTGCACCAGTTCCCTGTCGGACAACTACTGGTATCACCACAGGCGATGGCCAGCAGTTCCACCCGAGATGGCCCACTCTCATTGGTTCTTGCAGCAGCTGCGACGAACCGGGTTGGTGTGAACGAGGCCGTTGCCGGGCGATCCTGGAGGATGGGATGTGTGAAGATCACCATCATCGCACCACGGCGAGATCTTGCCACGACCAGCAGTAACGCGGCATCCGTCGTGACCTCGATGCAAGTTCACGGTCGAACCATCATGTTGACCGGTGATCTTGATGAAGCAGGCATCGACCACCTGCGGAGCACGTGGCGGTTTCCTGTCGACGTACTTGAGATGCCACATCACGGTCAGTGGAGTGCCAGTGCCGAGTCGCTCGTGCATCAATGGAAACCGCTCGTACTTCTTCAATCAACAGGCGCTGCACGCAGCAGTAGAGACCCTTGGATAAATCTGCCCGCCAACACAGAGCGACTCGTAACAGCAATAGATGGCGCGATCTGTACTTCGGTCGCTGAGAACGGTGCAATCTCGGTGACAGGAACGCTCTTGCCGGGGAGGACGATAATTATTCCGCCGCCTCTTCAACCATCTGTCGAATGATGTCCTTGGCTTCGACACCAGTATTTAACCATCGTGGTGCGTGTTTGCCGGCAATGAGGAGAACAGGCACACTTCGCTGCCACACACGGTTCTTCAGACTGATGTCCTGCTGCACCCGGGCACGCACAGATGGATTGTCCATCGCTGAGAGCAGGGCTGCGGCATCCACGCCGCCGAGTTCGGCTGCTTTCTCAGCGAGCATATCGGCCGATATTGTTTGCGAGTTTTCGATGAGCCATACATGCAACTTCCACCGAGCATCGTCGCTGCCGACTCGGCTTGTGGCTTCCACCGCGTGCGACATCAGACATGAACCAAGGTATTGCTTGGGGTATTTCGACACGGTGGTGTTGCAATCGGCGTCTACCGGGAAGTGTCGCCATGTGTATCTGATGTCAGCGCCCTCGTCGATCAACTCACGAACTGCCACATCCAGCTTCTTCGAAGGCACGGTCTGATAGTCACCAATGACAACGACATCGACAGATCCTTCTCCGAGCCACGACGACGCCTCGTTGTCCGGAATCACCTCTTCTGGTTGGCCTCGCCAATCTGCGATGAGTTTGCCCTCTGCATCCGGCGGCGCAGCAACTCGCCTGTCCGTGGATGCTGCGACCTTTTCGATCGTTGCTGCGAGTGACGCATCCGAGCCGAGATACCAGGTGTATTCGACGCCGTTGATGAAGATCATCGGTGTAAACCAGATACCCAGAGCCTTCGCATCGTCCGTATCAGGACCAATAAGGTCCGCTGTGTTTGCACTGACCATCACCCGCTTGAATCTGTCCGGGTCGAACCCGAGTGCGCGAAGAGATGCGGGAAAAGACGCGTCGGTGAACTGTCCTTTGTTGTCGAACAACCACCGATGCATGCGCCAGAACGCTTCTTCCCCACCGAGAATCGCGGCCGCTTCCGCGGCCCTCGCCGCCCAGCACGCATTTGGATGCATCGTGCGGCCCACATACTTGTTGCAATCGGTGCAGAACGGAAAGTACTTGACCGACAATGACACATCGTCCCGCTGCTGAAGAATGCGGTCCAGTTGCGCCTCAAGTCGGCGGCAGTCCGGGCATTGATAGTCGGTAAACATGACAACCTGAACAGCCGCATCCGCCGGGCCCCTTCTGTGCCGCGCAGCAAGAAGGGCGCTCGTTGACGAATCTCCTGTTCCGGCGATGATCTCGGCCGTGTTCTGTGCAAGTTTGGTCTTGTTCCGCTCAGTCGCGGCACCCATGAGCAACGCCAACACAATTGTGATGACAACGAACGTCACCCCACCAAGAACGACAGGGGATGGACCTCTGTGCACAGGTAGTTCTGTTGCTTGAGCCTGGCGGTGCACGACCTCAGCGACAACCCAGAACACGAGGTTGAAGGCGTGGGTTGCGGCGCACCATGGGCAGAAGGACCCGGTGCTGATCATGATGATGACGAATCCCAGCGATCCAAGCATGCCGAGGCGAATGAACCAGATCAGCGAAGAAGGCTGTCTTCGGCTTCGAATCCACCCAACAAGCATGCCCGCAAACCACGCAAGGCCGACGAAGGACACCGGCCACGCGAGGCCCGGAATGGCTCCCCATGGTCCACTCGTGACCTTGGCACAGCCACTATCCGGCCCGCACCCGGGAAGCGTCGGAATGAACCCAAGTTTCTCGCCCACCAGAACCGCGGAGGCAACGATGCTTCCGATGACAGCGATTAGTGCGATTGTCCAGAGACAGGAGCGGTTTTGGTGGTTGCTCATGAAATCCACTTTCTACATGCGATCTGGCGTTTCGATACCAAGAGTCTCCAGTCCGTCAACAAGCACTCGCCGTGCGAGCATGGATAAACGCAATCTTGACCGCCGTGTTGCACCGTCCTCTGATTTGAGCACGGGGCAGGCCTGATAGAACGAACTGAACGACTCAGCGAGATCGTGCAGATATGTGCACAGTCGGTGCGGCTCGAGCGACGAGGCGGTGGCGTGTACGGTGTGTCCATACTGGAGCAGCATGAGCGCCAGTGACCGCTCGGCTTCGTGCTGTAGTTGTAACGGAGCGCTGGCGAAGTCACGCTCCGCCTTTCGAAGCATCGACCCGATGCGGGCGCAGGCGTATTGAATGTACGGCCCAGTACTACCTTCGAATTCGATCATGCGGTCCATGTCGAAGACATAGTCACGCACAAGGTCGTTGGAAAGGTCGGCATACTTGATGGCGCCAATACCGATTTGACGACCGATTGCTTGTAATTGGCTCTCTGGAAGACCATGGGTTGGTGCGCCTGGGTTTTCGGCACGGCTCTCGACTTCCTGAACGCCGCGATCGATAGCCTCGTGGATCAGGGATGCAAGTGTGACATTCTCGCCGCTGCGGGTCTTGAGGGGTCGCTTGTCCTTCCCAAGAACTGATCCAAACGGGATGTGTACGAACTCCACAAGTGTTCCATCCGGAGTGTGATCCCACCCAATCAGTCTTGCAGCGTCAAAGACATCTCGAAAGTGATCGCGCTGGCGCGCATCCACAACATAGATGATGCGGTCGGCACCAATGTCGCGGACGCGGCACCGAATAGCGGCGATGTCTGTTGTGGCGTAGAGGAATCCACCATCCGACTTTCGGATGAGGAGTGGACGATCCCGATCAGCGAAGCGGACAACCAGGGCCCCCTCATCCTCCTCGGCGAGCGAGTCCGTGATGAACTCCTCCACAACTGGTGCAAGGTGGTCTCGATAGGACGACTCACCACGGTTGTGGCGGGCGTCTACTTTGACGTTGAGGAGTTCAAGTGATGCCAGTACGGCGCGCATCGTGCAGTCGATCATTTTCTGCCACGCTGCGACAAGTGATTCGTCTCCCTGTTGAAGAGATACGAGCGTCTGCCGAGCTGCTTCCTGCGCGCGAGCGGCACTCTCCTGCTGATCCTCAAGTTCAGCAATGCGATGTGGGCCCGCCCCAATTCGACACGCTGTCTCCAGGCCGCGCACATCACCCTTGGCCGAGAGTTGCGCGTCCCGATATGCGACATTGAGATGTTCCAGGTCAAGCGAACCAAGGTCAACACCGGCTTCCATCAACTGGTGAAGGACCATCGCGATCGGAAGCCCCCAGTCGCCCAGGTGATTCTCGCGGTGCACGACACGCCCAAGTCGCTCCAGAATGCGGGCGAGTGCATCGCCGATGATCGTTGATCGAAGGTGTCCAACATGCAGTTGCTTGGCGACATTGACACCGCACAGATCAATCACGACGGGGTGGGTGTCAGGGTCCGGCTCGACACCGAGTCCATCACTGTCCATGTTCTCAAGCATGGAAGCAATCGCACCGTTGCGGAGGCGAATGTTGATAAACCCGG